>Ga0247841_10005083_pt1 | contig 21748 bp, 17 predicted proteins | sample LaCruzMarch2015__2_FD_192410 | JGI IMG/M metagenome (GOLD analysis project Ga0247841, IMG submission 192410) | Freshwater microbial communities from meromictic Lake La Cruz, Castile-La Mancha, Spain - LaCruzMarch2015_18m | ecosystem: Environmental > Aquatic > Freshwater > Lake | place: Spain... | reverse complement strand
ATAACTTTTTGTAATCAAGAAAATAAAAATAAAGAAATATTACAATTAAAAAAATACATTAATGATAATAATTTTAATAATTATAAAAATATTGTTATAAAAAAATAACATTGTGGAAAATGAATTAGATAAAAAATAAATTTTTGAAAATATTGTATCAATATTTGACACCGAATTGTGTTTTGAAAAGATAATATAAACAAAATTTTAAATAAAAAAATAATTTGATATTATTATTATATAAATGAATAAAAATACATTTTTAGCATATTTAATAGTAATAATTATTTATATATATATCAATAATAGATTTGCTAATATAGATAAACAAGAGAGTTTTGATGCTATTTCAGATAATGCTGTCAATAATATTCAAGCACAAATAAATAATACACAAACAAATAATACACAATTAAAAACTAATGAATTTATTGAAACAGAAATTCAAATAGATGATACCAACAGTGAAATAAAAACTGAATCTGAAAAAAATATACAAGATGAACGAAATTTAAATGTTAACACAGTAAAACTTGATTCAGGATTTATTTTTTTATCGAGTATTTTAATGTTTATTACAGTAATAATAATATTATGTTGTTTTTCTAGTATGTTTATTCCATCAACACCTCAAGTATCACAATCACAACAAATTCAATCAATACAACCAATATCAATGGGTAAAACAGATGGAATAAAAATATTGGAATCAAGTGAAATACCTAAAATTAATATCGGGTTATTATATCCTCCAAATCCATATCCTCAAACACCATATCCTCAATATGTTAAAAATACATATTCATATCAAAACCCATATCCAAACTCATATCCAAACTCATATCCAAACTCATATCCAAACTCATATCCAAACCCATATCCATATCGCATATAAATAGAATAAGTTAATTTTTTTATGAATAAAATATAATCATTTAAATTTTATTGAATATAAATTATATATAAAGTAAAACATTAATGATAATTGAAGATGAAAAAAATACTTGTAAATCTTTAAATAAAACTCCAAAAAATTTAAATTGTATAATATTAAATGTATCAAGAAAAAAAATAGATTATTCAATAAATTTTCTAGATTATACAAGATTATGTAAAATAGATTGTTCCCATAATAAAATTGAAAGATTAGATGATGTTATACCAGAAACAGTTTTTGATCTTAATTGTTCATACAATAAAATAAAATTATTAAATAATTTGCCTCCCCAGTTAATAGTATTGGATTGTTCTCATAATCAAATTATAAAATTAGATTTTCTTCCAAGTGGTATTTTAAAATTAGATTGTTCATATAATCAAATTACATATTTAAATGATTTACCAAATGGAATAGAATTTTTATTTTGCAACAACAATAAAATTCAAAGTTTAAATTGTCTACCTTATAATATAAAATATTTATATTGTTATGATAATGAAAAAAATTTACAATTAGCAAATTTACCAATTAAGATAGAAAAATTATTGATTTAAGTTTCGATTATCTAAAATAAATGGATATTTCAATAGCTGTTATTATATTTTTGTTATTTTTATTTAAACCTTTTACTGCAATGACAATTTTAAATGAGACAATCTTAGAGCCAAAAATATTTTGAAACTCAGTGTCTTCTAATTGAACATCACTATAAAAATTTGTGTTTACCTGTAAAGAATTAGCAACTGTTAATTAAAGTTTTACATGGGGATGAATTTGTTTCTAACTCTTTCTGTGTGTTGGCTTATGGTCTTGAATCAGTTTTTTTATATGTTCTACCATGCATAACATATTCTGAACAGCATTTTTATCACGATTATGAATAATAGTACATAATGGTATTTTGGTTTAATTCTCCTTCAGGATTGGAAAGTGTATATTTCAATAAACCATTAACCAATATTTTATTATTCTTCTTTTTATCTTTCGGTTTGTTTGATGCTCTTGTTACAAATTTATCAAGTTCTTGATGACAACAATTATATAATTTAAATTTTCTAAAGAATTCTTGTTGATAATGAGTATATAATATTTTATTAATTTTATTCTTTTCTAAAACATACTTCATAAATTCTCCATAATTACACCCATTTACAAAAAAATGGGACAGTTCAATGTCCTATTTTTTCTTATCATAAGTATAATTGTACCCATTAAAGGGCTAATTGCTCTACTTGACCTTTATTTAATTTTGATTTTTTAGTTGATTTGATTATTTCAGTTTTTGGTGGGTTAGAGCCTTTTATTAAATTGTAGTCCCTTCTGTATTTTAAGGGTCTTTCTTTATATTTTATTTGATGATTTACTATTTTTATCATATTATTTACTGCATTTTCATCACGATTGATACAACAACTCTGCTTTTTTTCCATTTTAAATGTTAAGACTGTATGTATCTTTCTTTCTTTTCTTTTGGTTTTATCTTTATTATTATCTATATGATAAAGATTGTCACATGGTTCTTCTGTTTTGTAATGTAATTTTGATGTTCTAAACTCGTCAATATAATATGTTTTAAAGTTTTCTTTAATTAGTTTATTTAATTTTGTATTAGGTGTACTAATATTTCCTTTTTTACATACTCCATTACTAATTGATGCATCTCCAAGTACCATAATGCTATCTTTACCAAATATTTTTTTAAGTTCTCTAATTAATTTTGCATCTGCTTTCTTTCTATTTAAAAATCCATACCACTTATATTTTCTAAAGATTTCATTATTATATTTATCAAACAATAGCCCATTAACTCTGTTTTTATTTAGAACAAAATCCTTAAATTTATTAAAATTAACTGATTTAGAATTATAATTTGAAAGTTCATTTTCAATAGGTGTAATATTATTTACATCTTTATGTTTTTTAATAATTTTTTGATACTTAAATCTTCTAATTCTAAAGGTGTGTTTTCTATTTGTATATCTAAATCTAATTCCTTTTTTATTTTTCATATAAAGTGGGCACCGAATACCCGTATCGATTGTTGTAAAGTCATTATTATCCAATTCCTTCAATTGCTTATCATTTAAATCATCTATATACTGACATTCTACTCCACTTTCTATTTTTTTCTTTTTGTTTTCTTCTTTTTGTTTATCTTTTAATTTTTTTTGTTCTTCTTTGGGTAATTTTTTAAATTCTTCTTTTTCTTTATCCTTTTTTTCTTTTAATTTCAATTTAAATTCTGTTTCCTTAGTTTTCTTTTTTGTTTTTTCATTATTTTTAAATTCTTCCTTTTGTTCTTGTGTCATTTCTTTTGTTAATTTAGCATTAGAAATTTTTTATTCTTTTTATTTGTTTTCTTTTTCTTTTCTTCTTCAATATTATTTTTATTTGACATTTTAATTGAAACAGAATAACAATCAGTATTTATAACATAATCAAATACATAATTTGATTGTTTAAAAATAGGATTATCTAATTTAAAAATCATTTTCCAAATTTTTTCTTTACAATCCTCTATATTTTTTAAATATGTATTTTTATCATCTCTTATAAATATTTCTACAAGAGATTTTGTATCTAATTGGATATTTTTTATTGAAATATCAGTTCTTAAAGGAAAGAATTGAAATAATTTAGTTTCTTCTTTTTCAATTTGTTCGCACATATAAATCATTGATTTCATATATTTTGTGGTTCGTTTTGTATATCAAATTCATATGAGTTTTTAAATTCTTTTGGAAATATATTATTTCGGTGTAAATTAATCCAATTATGATATTTTTCATTAGATTTTAATGTATTGTTTAATAAGTCTTGTTTAATTTCATAAATATTTTTACTTAATTCTTTTCTTAATGATGTCTTTTTTCCTTTTTCTGCTTTTTCAACTAAGTCATTATTTATTTTTTTAAAGTAAGAATTAACAAATCTATTTACATACTTAAAAAAATGTAATTTAATATTATTTTCTATATTGGTAAGCATATCAGTTGATTGATTATCTAATATTTGAGATAAATAAGAACCATTTAATTTATCATTAAGACCTAAATTTTTATATTGTTCTTTATAAAATTTATTAAATTCATCAAGTAATTTAGAATTATTACCTTTAGTTTTAGGACATCTACCTTCTTTAATTAAAGATTTAAAAACTATTTTAATAGTATCTTTGATAATTTGTGGTATTTCAATTTTGTTATTATACTTTTGTAAAATCCATAATCTTAAAAATTGATAAGTATGAATAACAATTTGATTAGTTCTAAAACAAGCATCAAATAAAAAAGGTTTATACTTATCATCTTGTAAAATAAGTTTAAGAGGACATTTAACAACAACAATTTTATCAGGAGGTTTTTTGAATTTTATCATATATATTATAATAATAAAAAATATATAATATATTTTTTTAATAATTAAAAATTATTTTATATATTTTTTTAATAATTAAAAATTATTTTATATATTTTTTTAATCATTTTTATTAGTATTTTGTTTATCATTATTTATTTTAAGTTTTTTGTCATGATATGATTTTTTATTATATTCAATAATTTTTTCTTTATTTTTTTCATAATATTTTTTATTTCCTTTAGGTGCAGTATATTTTTTAAGATGTTCTTTTAATTCTCTATTTTCATCAATAAGTTTATTAATTATATCCTCTTGTGTTTTTTTATATTGTTCGTATTCATTTTTAATAGTTATTTTTTCAAAAATAACTTCTTCATAGATTTTTTTATAATCAATATTATTCATATATATGTATATATATAACATATCAAATAAATCTTTAAAATTATCAATTACTCATTCTTAAGAATAAATAATTTTTAAATAAGTGTCCCATTTTTTTGTAAATGGGCATAATAGTTTTACTATTTAACACACTTAAAGTTGATTCAATTTGTTTGATTGTTTTATTATTAATTTTAGTTTCAGTATTAACTTTTTCTGCTAATCTCCACATATTTTTTTATAACATCAATTTTATTTTATGAAAATTTATTTGCCACAAATTGATCTTGTTTTTTGAATAACATATTGCTTAAAAAACAATTACCAACTACCATATTTATTAATTTTCAATAATAATGTATCATTTATTATTTTAAGTTTAACTGTTATATTTATAAATTGAAAATAAATTTTTATGTTATAGAAATTAAAAAAAATATGAATATTATATTATATACATAATAATAATTTATGTCTAAAAAAAAAATACTAGAATTTTTAAAAAATTTTTTAGAAATCCAACAAATATTAAGAGAAAAAGAAGAAAAATTTAAAAATAAATTTAAATTATTATTAAGTGATGAGATTATAAATAAAGATGAAATTTATAATGAAGTTATAAAGATTAAAGATATTCAATTATATGCATATACAAATGTTGAAATAGATAATACAAAAATAGCAACTGATCAACATGATTGTTTAGAAAAAAAAATTAAATATCCTGACAAAAAAAGTTTAAATAATTCAGATATAAGTTTTGATATGAATAAAATATATTATAAATTAACTGATAAAGATATAGGTCAAAAAATAGGATTTTTTTGTGATGGTAATTATAAAGATTCATTAAGTAAAAATTATGTTTATAAAGTATCAGAAACAAGATATATATATTATAATGATGATTCAATTTTTAATTATTCAACAGAAAAAGGCATTAAAAATGCTATATTATATTCAAAAACAGGTCAGACAATACAAACATTTATTGAAATGGAAGATAAAAATTTTGATACAGTTTATTATTATTTAATAGAAACAAATTTAGACATAAATATTAATTTATCAAAATATATACATTTTTTAATTAAATTAATAAATTATGAAGATAATCAAGTATTGATAAATACTGCTAATTTGGTTAATTCATTTGATGCATTAAAAAATGATTATGAAAAATATTACCTCAAAACTCCTTTTGTTGAATCAAAAAAAAAAAAAATTAATGATCTAAAAGAAAAATATAGTAAAACAAAATATTTTGAATTTAATTTTAAATATGTAGATGAAATTAAACCTGTTAATAATCCTGATATTTTTGATAATATCAATATTAAATTAAATTCCAATAATTTATATAAAAAAGAAATTGAAAATATAAATGAAGAATTAAAAAAATTTCATAATAAAGATAGTGCAATTTTGATTGTGGATAAATTAAAATTATTTGTTTCAATAATATCAAAATCTAATAATTTGTTAAAAGTAATAGGTCCAAATGATTACAAAAGTAATTTATTAATTATGATTATATTGAAATTACCTTTAAATTTATTAAATATGTTTGATAATTATGTTATAGATGTAAAAAACAAATATTTAATATTGGATGTTTACAAAAGTTTTTTAGATTGGACTAATATGTGTGATAAATCTAACTTAATAAACATTTATAAATATTCATATTTATTGATAGTAAATATTTTATTGAAAGAAAATTATACTTTGCCAACTATTAATGAAGATGAACTAAAACAAAAAACACATATTTTAGAAGAATTTATGATAGATATAAATTACACAGTATTAGTTAGTACTAATTTAGTTGATGATATCAACCAAATAAAATCAAAATTAAACCAAATAAAAATATGGTATTGGGATAATTCAAGTTATCAAAATATATTGAACAAAATATATCAATTGATGTTGGATAAAAAAAAAGATAAAATAATAAAAAAATATTATATTCATTCAAAAATAAAAAAAATACCAGAACAAACAGATAAATTAACTACAAAAGATTTGGTTGAATCAAATGATATTTTTTACGTCCATTTAAATAAACGAGAAAATAAATCAATTGATTATACATATTTTAATGAATTAAGTTTAAATAAAGCAAAAGAACAAGAAATAATCAATAATGCACCAATAATTACAATTGATGAATCTACACTTATTTTTAAATTTGTTAATTTAGAATCAGTTGATTTAAATAAAGGATACAATTTATTACTAATGATTATACAATTAATAAACAACTGTAAATTAATTAATTTATCAGTAACAAATTTTCCATTTCAATTACCACAAACCACTGAATGTAGATTAATTGTCAATGAAACTAAATCATCTGAAATAAATAAAATATCATATAGAGCAGAATTTAAAATAAAAGAAAAAACCATTGAAAATTATTATACACCTATAGTAAACAAATTAAATACATTTGGTTCTAAAACTAAAATAGCATATATAGATTATTTTTTTAACTTTATAACAACATCAAATCCCACATATTTAAATAAAATAATTAATCCCTTTGTTAAATATGGATATGAATTATTAGATAAAGAAGATAATAAATATAAAACAGTTAATTATAAAAATATATCAAATAATAAATTAAGTCTTGAAAATTTTAAATCTAAAGAAAATTTTGTAGAATTATTAGACTTTGTGAATAAAAATATAGATAGTATTGAGTTGTCTGAGTTAGATAAAAAAAACTTTAATATATTATTTTTTATATATACAAGTATAAAATCAAAAACAAACATAAAATCTTTTATTGAAAAATATGAAATTTTATGTGAAAAAAATATAATTTCAAAGGAGGAAGATATTGAATTAGTAATGAATAAAATTGATGATTCAATATTAAAACTTATTTTTATAACTAATGGAATAAAATATAATTATTTGATAGAGATAAAAGAAAAAAATCAAAAATTATTTTATAAGTTATTAAATACATTAACAATATTTAATACATATAATAAAATTTTTAACAATGATGAGTATATAAAAAATAAATATTTTATAGAATCAAATTTTATAAGTAAGAATTTAGAATATATTGAATACTCAATACCATATTTAGAAATTATGAACAATAATAAAATTAGAAGATTACAAAATAATCCTACTTATTTTCGCAAATTTAAAAATCAATCATTAAATAAAATATTAAAAGTTGATAGCATTTCATATAAAAAAGTTGAATCCACACAATTTGATGAAACAATGGAATTAATTAATAATGAATATAAAACTCAAATGTTAAAAAAGAATTTTGAATTAACATCAGATAGAACCAAAATATATCCTCTAAAATCAAATGAAATAACCTATAAAAATTTCGGATTATTTATTGGTAATGATGATTTAACAAAATTAGAAAACTTTGATATGAGTGGATACAATTATTTTGATATTAGTAATTGTAGACCTAAACCAGAAACGGAAATAACATTAGGTCAAACAATAAAAATTAATCCAAATACACCCAATTATCAAAATATGTTTAGATATATGTTATTTTTAAATAAAAGAAATAAAAATCCAAATATAAAATATGACAAAACAAATCAAGAGTTTAATAAAATATATGATATTGATGAATTAGAAAATGAGTTAATAGAAACTTTTTTACCACTATTAGAAAAACCATCAACTAATATAATGGATATTAATTTTTCAAATGGTTATTATGAATTTAAAATAAATGAAGGAACACAAAATAATATTTATTATCAACCTCCTGATATGGATATTGTGTTAGAATATATGGAAGGGACAGTAATTAGATTTATAGTACATAATGGTACTTGTGTTAGATATTATGTGAATGGTACAATAAGAGGACAAGATATATGGATGGTGGATTTATATTCAACATTTGTCTATTTAGTACAAAAATCAAACCCCAAAATTACACTTGAAGGAATAAAATTTTTTGATTACGATTTAACAAATCAAGATGATGGAGAATTTAAATATTTAGATGATACTAAATATTTAAGACAAAAAGTTCAAAAAGGTGGTATAGGTGATGATGTGTATACAGATAAAAATTTAAGTATATTTTTTAATAGAAACATAAAGAAATTAACAGTTACATTACCAGAATTTATAAAAGATAATCAAGAACATACAGATATAAAAGATACATTAAGTTCAATTATAACTTTAGGTACATTTGATTTATTGGATTTTGATAAAATATATTTTAATGATACAGCAGATATGATTTTTTCAAACAAAATATGTGATGGTGATAAAGAAATTAATATTCCTGTATTTCCCAATATTGATTATTTTAACAATTATATAAAAAGAACTTATCTATCTGATAAAAATATTAAATCAGAAGAAAGACAAATTTATATATGTGGAAAAGACATGTTTAAATTATATACAAAAAAAGAACTAGTTAAATTATATAATTTAAGTCCTTGTGTTATTAATGAATCAAATACCAATGATATAAAACAATGTGGTGAAATAATGCCAATTAATTATTCAAATACAAAAAAACAAGGTGATATTATAGAATATGGAAAAAAACAAATAAAATCTAATATGGTAGATATGTTAAATGTGTTAGAAGAAATAGAAAATTTTAATCAATACGAAATCAAACTACATAATGGTTGGGAATATAAGTTTAATACAAATTCATACAAATCTACTAAAAAAATGTCAAATATATATTTTACTGGTGTAACTGATTCTGTAGGTAAAGTTCAATTATCAAAACCATATTTCCTAGATAATCCAATTTTTTATGATGAAAGATATTTTATAGTTGAAAATAAAGATGGGTTAATGACAATAAATCCAACTGAAACAAATTTACTATATTCAGGTTGTGAGTTGAAAATAGTTGATGGTTTGGTAAAATTATATGGATTAGGAGACGTAAAAATTTATCTAAGTTTATTTAGTGTATTTAGAACACAAAGTTACCAATTGATAAATAATTTTTGGAGTAAATTAACTTATGCTATACCAGATAATTCAAATATAATAACTTGGGTAGATTCAGGGACAAAACTAATTTCAAATATTGATATTATGGGATTAGATATTAGATTCGTTGTTGATGCTCATAATATAATATTATCAAACCATTATACAATATTATTAGATTATTCAGACATTGATTGGAAAATTTTAAGATGGGTTTATTATGATTATAGAGATGGAGAGCAAATAGAATGGATTAAAGATAAGAGAAGAATATTTTTGGCAAAAAATAAAAATGAATCTTCAATTTTGAAAGGTGACTATTATTTAATTATATTTTTTAATTCAAACTATATTGATATTAAAATTGATCCCAATACTTTTTTACCAATATTAAATAAATCTGAACCATTATTATTATATTATTTTATTAAATTTTTTGATTATGATTTAGATATGATAAGTGATTTATATCCATTAATTATAAAAAATAATTTAGATAAACTAATATATGGTACTAAAATAGAGCAATTTGAAAAACTTAAAGAATCAGAAATTAAAGCAATAAAAGAAGAAACCAAAAAAAATATAGTTTATAGTGCTGATAGTCAATTGTTAACAGAAAAATCAAGAAACATATTAATCAAAAATGAGGAAATACGAGATATGATATCTCGATATCAGGAAATAGATTATCAATCTGAGACTAAAATAAATTATTATTTGGAATATGATTATTTGGTAATTGATAAAGCGAGTTATCAATATTATGAGGATTTATTTTATCAACAATTTTATTTTGCAGATAATAAATTAACTTCATTTGGAGATTTTATATTATTCTCATTGGTAAATAATAAACTTGAATCCAAAGTTCAAGTATATGATAATACTAGAGAAATAAATATGAGTACACTAACATTTAATTTATTTTATTACAAGATGATAACTAAAATATATAAAGAACTTGATATTACAGATGATATGAATAATGAGCAAATTAATTGTGTATTAGAAGAAAATAATATAAGTATATTAAGACCAAACACTAAAACTGATGGAACCAAAAATTTTAGATTAAATCCGCTTGAATTTTATTATCAATATGTGTTTGGATATTTTGCTCATCCATCACAACTTCAAATGGCAGATGAAATTTTTACAGATATCGCTGGAATAGTAATTAAAGATATGATGGAGGATAAACTACCAGAAATAAATATAACAAAGTTAAATAATTATAGATTAAATAAATTTATTCAAATAATTCCAGAATGTTTTAAAGAAAAAAAATCTAAGCCTCGTATTCATAATTTAATTATGGGTGGTGGCAAAACAAGTATGATAACACCTCTTGTTATAATAAAATATCTTCAATATTTGACAACAAAATCTGCTGATATAACAACAAATTCAAATTGTTATATAATTTTACCAGAAAAATTAGTAAATCAATCCAATGATAAATTAGCAAGTCTATTCAACTTATATTTTCCAATTAATTTACGTAAATGTATAGAAACAAGAACAAATGATATCAAAACAAATCAAGAACAAAAATTTAATCTCACATATTTAGAAACATTAGATAGTTCATCAAATTCTAAAATAGACAAAACAAATTTAAATGTATTTGTGATGAGTGATACAAGTTTAAAATCTGGATTTATTAATGGTTATGGCAAAATAAGAGAATCAAATAAAAACCATATATACTTATTTGATGAAGTTGATACAATTATTAATCCAATAACATCAGAATTAAATTATCCTTTATCCAACTCCACAAAATCAATTGAAAACATTACTGAACTATTTGAATTATTTAGTAAAATTTATACTTTCATATATTTAAACAGTACAAATTCATTTAAAAAAATATTAGAAAAATATCCAAATAATTATAGTCAAAATCCATTCACAATTATAAATGTATCAGATATTAAATTTATTGATGATATTAAAAATTGGGCACGAAAAATAATATCTAAAAATTTTAAAACTAAGGGTAAAAAAATGATTGCTAAAATAATAGAATTTGGATTTTGTGGTTCAAAATCTGATTATTTGGAAGAAATAAAATTATTAGAACTGAATGAATTGAATTTGATATATATTATCAATAATTTTATAAATATAGTTTTTATACCAAGTTTAATTATGGTTAATAGAGTAAATTATGGGACCTATTTTAATTCTGATAAAAAGCAAAATAAATTTGATGATATTGAAAATTACCAAAATGATATAAATGAATTATTCAGTACAGAAGTATTTGAAAAAATACAAGAATATTATAACCATATTAAAACAAATGTACCAAAATGTGAATTTGAAGATATAATTAAGGATATGAAATCTTTCAATAAAATTAATTATCAAATAAATACACAATCCAATACAGATGATTTTAATGATTTATCAAAATATTTAATAATACCATTTTCAAATAATGAAGATCCAAATATAGGTTCTAAATTTTCCAATCCAATTATGACTCTATGTTTAACTATTATTAATTATATAATAAGAATAGGACAACCAAATATAATTGATACAAATGGTATTAGTCAAATTGCTAAAATAGTTTATGATGAACATATCAATGGAAAATATAAACCATATATTGTTAAAGCCCTAAAAGAAATTTTTGGGTTGGGGTTTAAAATAAATTATATTATTGATGAATGGAAAAATTTAACTCCAGAACAAATAATGAAAATAAAATCAAATAGACATTTGATGTATAAATTTTGTAAAAAAGTATGTATAAGTTCATTAAAAGTAGATATGATAAGATTTAATATATCAGGTATAGATTTAATAGAATCATCAAATATACCAAATAGATCTGGATTTTCTGGAACAGTTGGTATTCCGCAACCTATAGATACTTCTAGTGGTTCTCAACTTGAAATTAAACAAGATTTAGTTACAATTCAAGATATTAAAAATGTATTGGAAACTAAATGCACATTTCAAATATATGATTCAAAATTAAATTTACTTAATCAAATGACACAAATAATTCAATCAAATAATAATATAAATACTCTAATTGATTGTGGTGGTGTTTTTGTAAACCAAACACCTAATCAAATATGGAATAAATTAAAAGAAATTGGAAAAATAAATGGTAATATAAAAGGTATGTATTTTTGGAATGGAGATGATAGACCTCAAGAATTCACTTTAGCTAAATCAACTCCATCAAATACAACTCTTCCTGACACATATAAACCATTGGATATTGAAAATAAAATATTTTATTATTATGACCAAAAACATACAACTGGTATTGATGCTAAAATTCCACTGGGTTCAATTGGATTAGTATTTTTAAATAAATCAAGTAGACACAGAGATGTTGTTCAATCTATTTATAGAATGAGAAAATTGGATCAATCTCAAAGTATAATATTTTGTTTATCATCTGATATTGCTGTAAATATTGGATTAAATCCGGTAGATAATATTGATAAATTATTAAATTGGTTTGATTTAAATGAAAATAAATATTTTAATGAACAACAAGTTTCTTCCAATATTCAAAATACTAATACAATTTCAAGAATTATTAGGTCATCACAACAAAAATATTATAAATCAAATTACAAATCTTGTATATTTTTATCAAATAATTATTTTAGAGAATTGGTTTCAAAAAATTATCCAGAAAATAAAGAAATAATTGAGGGTACTACAAACTGGATTGGAATTGAATTAGAAGAATGTATTAAAGTAATTAAACCTAAATTATCCGAAATAAATCCTGAAGTTAAAGAATTAATTAATAATGTAGAGGATCAAATAAAACAAATGCAAATTATTAATGAAATAACTGCTAAATCTCAAAGTGTATCACAAACAATATCAACATCCACATCAACATCAACATCAAATTCAACTTCAATATCTACAACCCAAACTCAAACCCAAAATTTTGATTTAGAATCAATTAGAAATGAAAGAAATTATGAATCTGGAACAGTTGAGCTTATTAATTTTAATATTGAAGATTATTTTAAATGGATGGATATAAAATATTTTACAAATATATCTAATAAAGTGCTTTATTTATCAACAAATGCTCCATTATATTCTCAAGAATTGTATCCATCAACTGTTATTTATTTACCAAAGAATAATAAAATATTAATAGTACCAAATATGGAAGGATTTAATGTAATTGATTGGTTAAAAAATACATCTATTAGTGGATTACCTGAAAAATATTTATTTTTAGATTCAACAGGAACCGTATATTTAAATAAAAGCATAGATGAAAATCAAGTTAAATTAATTCAAAGTTATTCACGAATTATGTTATTAACTGAAACAGATAGAAATATTATATCTCCTCAAGATATTGTAAATTTTAAATCGTTTGTTTCATCATTAGATTCAGGTAATAGATCAAATATAATTAAACATCTTAATTTAAGTTCAAATGAAATAATTAAAAAAATGTTGGAAGAATTATAAAAAATTACATCAGGATATTATCCTTGATAAATTTATTTATTTATTTCTAATAGAATATTTACTTTTATGTGTAATACTTTTAATTTTAATAAAAAGTATCATTATATATAATATGAAAAACATATACTAATACTTCTACTTTTTATAATAAATATAATATTGGTAATGTTGAAAGAAATAAATATTTTAAAAATAAAAAAGTAATGAATTTATCAATGATAACTAATCAAAAAAGTATTCCTTTAAATATTGATTTATTTATGAGAAATCTTAATGATATAAATATTTTTAATAAACAATTGGACAAATTAGACATTAAATTATTCAACAATAAATCTACTATTTTTATAGCTGATGATGGCTATGATACTATAAAGTTAAGAAAAAGATTAAATGATCTATTTTGTAAATTAATAATACCTTTTAATAAAAAAAATACTAAAGATGAAAATAAAATTAAAACATTAACAAATGAAGAAAAAAATTATATAAATCAAGAATAGCTATAGAAAATACTTTTTAAAAATTAAAAAGAATAGAAGATTAAAAAATAGCTTATGAAAATAAATCTAATAATTTTTTAAGTTTAATTTATTTATCTTTAATAAAATTTGTAATTTAAATAAACACATATAAACTTTAAAAAAAGGATTTATAAATCCTTTTCTTGAAAAAAATAAAAATGTATCCTTATATAGTTGTATTTTTAAGTTTTTATATAATTTTATAAATAATTTTAATATTAAATTATTCTGTGTATAAATTAATTTAAAAATTTTTATATATAAATGTAAATTGTACTTTATAATAAACAATAAAGTATAAAAACTAAATGTAAATATTATATAATTTATAAATTTAATTTATATATCCTAAGTTATTTTGTATTTTGAATTATGAATTTAAATTTTTTTTGTATTGTCTTTAATAATTTTTGTTTTTTAAAATTTTTCAAGTATGCACATAATATTTTGTGGTATAATTAATATTATTTGTATTATTTGAACTAAAGAAATTACTCAAGGATAAAATACAGCATAATATATTTTTAAATGCTAAAATATTTTTATAAATCGAATATTAATATATAAAATTACATAATGAATGAGAAAAATATATTTATTACGATTATAATAGTATGTTTATTTTTAATATTATACAAACATAATTTTGAAAATATTGGATCTAAATATAAATATGAAAAATTTGTTTCAAACGACAATAAAGATTTAAATTTATATTTTGTTCCACTTAAAAATATATTTTTAAATGATAATTATTATAATTATAAATTAAATAGACCAATAATTAAACAAAACATTAAACCATTAGAACAAATAGATGTTAATGCTTTTTTATATTCAAAACCAACAACACAAAAAATTATATGTTCATCACATAAAAATAGAGCAAATTGTTGGGAAGACAATGTTAATAATTGTCTATGGGTACATAAAATAGATGGTAATTCTTATTGTGAGGTTGGACCCAATATATGGCCTTAATAATTTAAAAATTTAATTTTAATAACATAACATTATATATATATATATAGTAAAATGGATTCTATATATGTTAGATATATTAATTTGGACAGAAGAACAGATAGAAATGAAGATGTGTTAAAAAAATTAACATCAATTTTAGGATTTGAAGAATCAAATATCAAAAGATTTAGTGCTATTGATGGTAATAATTTGATTCAAGATTTGGTGATAAAAAATTACATACAAGATAAATTGATTGAAATAATTAAAGAAAAAAAAAATAATGTTAAAGCCCCTGAATTAGCCTGTTTATTATCACATTATTTTTTGTTAAAAGAAATTGTAGAAGACAAAACAATACCATATGATTCAATTATATTTTTATTTGAAGATGATTTTTTTATTAATACTCAATATTTGATGTCAATAAAAATTTTAGATATTGTTGAAGAAATAAAAAATGCAGATTTTAATAAAGAAAGTAAATGGGATATGATTTATATGGGTGGAAGATTTAAACCTAATTTTATTCCAAAAAATAAAACATTTTTTAACCATATATTTAATAATTTATATAAAAGAATTGCTGGGCAAGGTATGGATTGGGACAGAACAACACATAATTATTTGGTTAAGAAATCAAATATTCAAAATATATTAAAATGTTATTTAGAATATTTTGAGGATAAAAAAAATCCAGCATTTCAAGTCGACACATTTTATAATTCACAAACAAAAAATCTTGAAATGTATGATTATTTTCCACACATATTTTATTCACCTTGGAATTATTTAACTGACATTCAATATTCCAAATTAATAATAAATACAAAAGATATAAGTTTAGAATAGATTTCATCTGATAACATTGTCATTCTGTTATGTTAAGTAAATAAATTATATTTAATATTAAAACATTTACATTAAAGATGTCTAGAATATACTTGGCTTATATTAGCATATGTGGTACAAATATTATTTTCTATTTTAATTATATAATATTTTAGTGAATTCTTTACTGATAATTTATGCTTATGTTGTTTTAGTACAACTATCAAACAAATAATAATTATAATCTATAAAATTTTTATTTAAAGAATTGTCCCAATCATTTAACCATATAATACAAAATTTATCTGGAATTTGTAAATTTTTTAAAAAATAATTTGAACCAAACTCTTTATTTATTTTTTATAAAACAACAGTCATCTTCAAAAATAATACCATATTTGTTATCTAAATAATTTATAATTTAGATAACACAAAAAAGACTTAAACAACAAGCAATAACACATCTTAATATTTTTATCGTAAATTTTTATAATTTTAAGGATTTACATTTTTTTAAGATTTGTTGGTAAGATTTTCACAACATGAACAAAGGGATATTAGCAAGTTGGACACAATTATATAAACCAATTAGTGTTGTGGAAACTTTGATGACAACAAATAAATTTGATGAAGATAAATAGACAAAAATGCAAATTAATAAATATAGAATTGATAATGTGAGAGGTAGAACTTATTGTAAAATTAATTTAGAATAAAATCAAATCAAGGCATTAAAATTTTGATTGAAAAAATAAAATAATTTGTGTTTTAAATGTGATAAAATTGGTTAATTTGCTTCATAATATATAATTAATTATATTTCAATATAATTAATTATATTTCAATAACTTTATAATTCAAATACATACCTGAAAAATCATCATTAGTATTTAAAAATTTACTTGGAATTATAACTAATTTTGATGGATTGTTAATAATATATGCTCCCCACCAAGCAAAAGTAGAATTACCACAAATACAACCCAAATAACAATTTTTAAATATTTCAAATGTTTTTTTTTCATCATAAACTTTATTATCTAAATAAATTAAATTTTTATCAGAAAGCAGATTAAGATATGGTTTTTTTTTGGCATTCTCAATGTCATCTGATATAATGTGTATATTTGAATTATTAAAATCTATAATTGTTTTAGCATATTCTATTGCTTTCGTATAATAATCGTCAAGATTAATATTATGAATATTTGAAGTTAAAAAATCAGTTAATCTAATATGGATAAAAAAATTGTTATTAGGTTCAGTTGGTTTAATTATATTAAAAAAAACATTTAACATGTCATTTCTATAGATATCAAAATTATTTCCATTCTGTAAATATCCATTGAAGATTAAATTTGATTTATGGTCATATTTATAAATTAATATATTTTCAAAACAACTAAATTTTTTATTAATGTTGAATTTTATAGTATGTAGGTTTGTTATATTAATATTCTTAAAAAATATATTGAAATACTTATTTGATTTAAAACTATTGTCCATAACAAATTGAAGATTATTTTTTTTGGCATAAGCCCAAGATGAAATAATCATAAACAAATAATTTCCGAGTCTTCCCTGCAAATTACAAGTAACATATGTTTTTTGTGTATCATTTATTTTAAAATTATCTAATAATATTTTTGTTTTATTAATTTTATTATTTGAATAGTATTCAATTAAATAAAACCAAGGGTCTGTTTTGCATATGGGTTTTATTAGATTAAACAAATCAATATTTTCTAAATAAACACTTGAAATAATTTGTTGATCGCAACCTATAAATTTATTATTGGCAACATATTCATTGAATTTTTTATAGTATAAATCGATAAATTTAGTGAATATATTTTTATGTCCACCATATGTTCCTCCAATATGTATTTCATCTTGAAAAAATTTTTGGTTTAAATTATTAAAATTGCTTAATAAAACAATGTCAATTTTATCATTTGAAATAGCATTGTATTGTGGAAAATCATTTAAATATTCAATATAATCATTATTTCTTATCATTCCAATATCTATCCAAATAAATTTATCTGAATTAAAATAATTTAATTGAATCGCTTCTTTTATAAAATTTAATTTTGAATTCCATAATACATAACATTCAATTCCTCTTCCTGTATTTTTTTGTGTATCCATTGTATATTGATTATCCCAAATATTTTTATATTGATTGAATAATTCAATTTCTTCAAATTCTTTAATTATAATTTTTATATTTTTTAGTATTTTTGTTTTAATTAAGAAATATTCTTCTAAATCTTTTGAAGTGAACAAAATAAAATTAGCATTTTTATTGATATTTTTAAATAAATTATTTATATAATTATCATAAATGTCATGTGACCTTTTAGATTTAATTTTAAAATAACATGAAACAATCGTAACACACATTTATATAATTATTATTATATTTTTATTTTTTTATGAAATCACCATTTAGTAATTTTGACCATCACCATGACCTAAATCATAATAAATACATACATCATCCACATAAATACTATTTGTATATATTAAAGCTCTTAACCAACAATCATAATCTTCATTTCCATTTTTAACATTTTTCATATTGTTAATTTTTGTTAAAATTTCTTTTTCAATGATAACACTACTACAAATCATACAATTATTAATCTTTAAAAAATTTAAATCCCAAATTCTTGGAAATCCATTATCTAATAATTTATTGTGTTTATATTTATTTGAAATATACCTATTACAATGTTCTGAATTAAATTTTAAGTATTTTTTATTTTTATCGTATACACCATTACCAATTAATCCTTCTGTTGAAGACATTTTGCATTTACTTTTAACCATAGCATTTATTTGTAATTCAATTTTGTTAGGAAACCACATATCATCATCATCACAAAACGCTACATATTTTCCATTTGATTTTTCTATGCCAATATTCCTAACATATCCAGCACAAGCATAACCAAATATAGATTTAGTATTTTTTTCTAAATGAATCATACAAACGTTCTTATTTTTCCAATCATATTCGTAATATTCATTTTGAGATGAACAATCATTTACAACAATAATTTCAATGTTTTTATATGTTTGTTTATGAACAGATTCTATGGCATTTAATAAATATTTGAATCTATTATATGTTGGTATTATCACACTGACTAATTCCATATAATTATATTTATATAATTTTACTCAATTATTATATTTATATATAAAAATAGTTCTATATAATACTATCGAAACTTATTTTTTTCAATTTTTTTATTATTGAATTTATATTATATTCAGTAAAATTTTTTTATTAATAATCGAAATTTTTATAAATCTCAGTAATAAAACCATATTCATCTAATAGTTGTTCTTAAACATCATTCTAGTGATAAGTTATTTGATTATATTTTTGTTTATTTTCAGTTATACAATCTAACTCAAAATTATTATAATTTATTCTATTTATAGTCGTATTGTAATTTTATTCAACAAATATACTAAAATATTCAAAATTTAAATATTTCAATTAAAATTGAAAAAGAGTTAAACAACCGGATACATTGGATCATAAAGCAAACCACACATACCCCAAGGAGCATATTGAGAACCTCTAGCAATTAACATATAGCCTGCGTTTGAATTTCCATTTGTGAATCCTTTTGTGTCACCCCATGTGGTATCCCAAGAGTTTCTTAAGACATAATAATCTTGTCCATTTTGAGTTCCATAACCTACTAGAACTACTGCATGATCAATATTTGGTTGATAAGTTGTACCTTTAGTTTTTGAATTAGCATTACATCCTTCAAAATCAGAATAAATTCCACTTGAATATAATTGGAAACTTCTAGTATCTGCTTCAATAGCAATTGAAACTGGACCAACAGTTAAAGCTGTCATCATAGCTGAATCAGATTTTGGAGAAACAGTGATATAAGATTGAACTTTAGTTCCATAAATAGGAGTACAACCTTTGATACAAGAACCGGTTTCACCTTTATCACCACTTGTATAAGGATAAGATGTTTCAGAACATTGACCATTAGAATCTTTTACGAAATTCCAGGCTCCGTCATACATTCCACCATTACAGCCTAAATTTCCATATTTCAATCCAGCACAAGAAACAAGTTCTTGTTCAGATAATTTTGGTAATTTACCATTTTTAATAGCAAAAGCACTTTCTAAACTAGCTGTAGCAGAAAAGGCCCAACATGAACCACATAGACCTTGATTTTGTACTGAATTAACAACACCCTTTGTTCTCCAATCAACAGTTGTAGATAAACTTTCTAAATCAATAATATCACTATGTTCAATAGTAGGAACCGAACCTCTTAAAAATCCACTTCCTTTAGCAAATAATTCTTGATTGGCTCTGAATCCCATAAATTCAGCAAATTCATCAGAATTCATACCAGAATAAGCATTATGTCCTAAAGTATAAGTTAAATTTCTAGCATTGGTTTCAAAGATAAATTTATCATTAGAAAGCCAATTTTCAAACATATGTGCTAAATGATGACCATCATTAGCAACAATTCTATGTTCATCAACCCAATTTTTAAATCTTTCAATTACAGAAGAATCAGAATGTGAAAATTGAGCACTGGGGATGGTAGCCAAAAGAGCCAAAAATTCAAAAATTCTTAAAAAATTTGACATTAGTATTATTATATTATATATATTTCATTAAATAAAATTTCTTTTTTTTTAAATTTAATACAATTTTTTTTAATTTATATTGAAATATTTGTTAATTTTTCATATATTTCATTCAAAAATATATAATCCTAATGTCCATTTGTTTGTATCGTCATTTAAATATTTATCAAAATAATATTCCTCAAAATTATCATAATCTATTTCATTATTAAATTCATCATCATTTGATTGTTCAAATAAATAATAATTTCTATAACAATTTTTAATGTCATTACAATCACAAACAATTTTAGACATTAAATAATATAAAGAAATTAAGATTATTGTAAGATATAACATAATTAAATAATATAATTTAACTAATATTATTATAAATTAAAATCAATTTTTATTTTTTCAAATAATAAAATAAAATAATAATATATAAATGAATAATCAAGAAATTTTAATTACAATATTAGTAGTAATCCTTGTGATATTTAAATTTTACAAATATGTTGAAAATTTTGAATCAAATGATTTTCCTTGTACATCAAATCAAACTAATTCTAATTGTACTTGTCCCGACGATACACATTATCAAAATGTGATAGGTAAATTTCCAATGAATTATGGGCAAACATCACCTTAT
>Ga0247841_10005082_pt1 | contig 21749 bp, 20 predicted proteins | sample LaCruzMarch2015__2_FD_192410 | JGI IMG/M metagenome (GOLD analysis project Ga0247841, IMG submission 192410) | Freshwater microbial communities from meromictic Lake La Cruz, Castile-La Mancha, Spain - LaCruzMarch2015_18m | ecosystem: Environmental > Aquatic > Freshwater > Lake | place: Spain... | reverse complement strand
CTTATATACCCTGGCAGCGCCTCCAACGTGGATGAGGCTTGCCATGCCGACGCCTCTGTTGTTGTGTTTTCCTCTTTTGCCCTTCCAGTCCAGCCTGTTTGCTACCTCATCGATACATTCCTTCATACCGCATGAGGTAATCCTGAAATTCTGCGGCGTGATTTCGCCGGGTTCGTTCGCGTTTATGCGGCGGATCTCAAGGGGGTCTATGCCTGCCTTTTCGGCAAGCTGATCCAGGCATGATTCTATTGCGAAGGTCGCCTGAGGGTTCCCGTAACCCCTCATTGCCTGGCTGTATGTGTTGTTCGTATACACGCACTTCGCCACATATTTAATATTCTGTACCTTGTAGAGGGATGAGATGGGCACCATCATTACCGAAGGTGTTGTTGATCCCCAGGATGTATAGGCACCGTTATCGAGGACCATCTCCATTTCACGGAAGGTGAGCCGCCCGTCCTTGTCGCATCCCTGTGAGATCTTTGTAATCGTGCACTGCCGCGGGGAAGTGGCAAAAAATTCTTCTTCCCTTGAAAAAACGATCTTCACCGGCTTTCTGGTCTTCAAGGCAAGTAAGATGGCAATGTATTCATAGGCATAGGTATCGAGCTTACTGCCGAAACCTCCTCCTATGACGCACTGAATGATCCTTACCCGTTTATTTTTTAACCCGAAGGTCTTGAGCGCCTCTAAATAGTCGTTCTGTGCAAGGGATGGTATCTGGGTATTACTGTACATGGTGAGGTTGTTGTTCATATCAAGAGCTGCGATACAGCCGCTCGTGCCGAGGCAGCAGTGTGTTACCCACTGGGTGCTGAAACTGTCCTCAGCAATATATGCCGAGGTCTTTTTCGCTTCTTCCACATCGCCGGCAACCAGCTTCCAGGGAAGCTTCAGAACATTCGACTTGAATTCTTCGTGTATCAGCGGCGCCCCTTCTTTCATGGCATCGAGAGGGTCGAAAATGCCCGGCAGTTCTTCATACTCTACCTCAATGAGGTCAAGCGCCTCTTCAGCTATTTCAGGACTTATGGCAGCAACGGCTGCTATTTCATCCCTCGCGGATAAGGCTTTGCCTGTCTTCAGCGGCGGGTTGTCTTTAAGGAAACCGAATTTGAAATTATTCGGTACATCAGCACCGGTCAGCACAGCCCTCACACCTGGAAGTTTTTCTGCTTTGCCGGTATCTATTTTCAATATTTTTGCATGGGCATATTTACTGTAAAGAATCTTGCCGTAAAGCATGCCCGGCACCTTCATATCCTGAATATATACCGCGCCGCCGGTAACCTTTAACGGCGCATCCTTCTTTGGAATCCTCTGTCCTACCTTAGTGAGATCACTCATATTCACCTCCCGCCTGCAGCAGACTTTATGGCATCAATAATATTTACATACCCGGTGCACCTGCAGAGATTGCCCTCGATGCTTTCTTTGATATCGTCTTCCGAAGGCCTTTCCTTTTCATCAAGGAGCGCTTTCGCTGACATGACCATGCCAGGCGTGCAGAATCCGCACTGGACAGCGCCGTTCTTAACTAAAGCCTCCTGGATAGGATCAAGCTCACCGTTTTTCGACATGACGCCTTCTATGGTGGTAACCTTCCTCCCTTCGGCCTCCATGACAGGATACAGGCATGAATTCACCGCCTGACCGTCTATGATTACCGTGCAAGCGCCGCATTCTCCGTAACCGCAGCCTTCTTTCGTACCGGTCATCTCAAGGACTTCCCTTAGCAGATAAAGGAGTGTCCATCCGGGATCAACCTCTACCTCCATTACTTCGTTATTTAAAGTGAATGTTATTTCTTTTTTCATCATTACCTCCTTCTTAAAGATGTTCTATGTTCAAGGTTCAAAGTTCTATGTTCAATACCCGCGATTGCGTAACGTTGAACGTTGAACATTGAACGGGTTTATTACCAAAGCCTTTCCGGATAAATGGTATCGTCCGGTCTGATAATCCTGTCGATAGACCTCATAAGGGCCCTTCTTACAAGGACTTTCACCATTTCCTTTCTGTACCATGCCTCGCCTCTGATGCTGTCCCTCGGCTGGGATTCTGACATTGCAATTTCCCCTATTTCCCGGAAGAGTTTTTCCGATACGACTTTGCCCTTCAGGGCTGCCTCAGCCTGTTTGGCCCGTATAGGTCTCGGAGCAACAACCCCCATGGCTATCCGTGCATCCTCAATCTCCAGTTCTTCGTCCTGGAGACGTGCAAGGACATTGGAAATATTATCAATAGTGCAGAGGGCGTCATGGCAGCGCACCTTGCTTTTACCGATCTTAATGGTTATCCTTGCAGCTACCCCTATCATGGGGAGATCCATAGCCTGCCTTCTGGTGTGTTTTATATAGGCAGAGCCGGTATTGTCTCCAAATTGCGGCATATGAAAACCTTTTACAATCTCGCCCTTTTCAAGGGCTACCTTATTCGGCCCCAGAAAGAAATCATCAAGGGCAACCTCCCGTTCTCCTTTTACACCAGCTATAACAATATTTGCATCAAGAACAAGGAGAGGACATGCCGTATCAGCAGAAGGCGCTGCGTTACATATATTTCCGCCCATTGTGGCAACGTTCCGGATCTGAAGTGAACCGACACGGGTTGCGGCATCATTGAGCGCCGAGTAAGAGCGTTTGATGAATTCGTCTTTCGCAATCGCGGTATGTGTAACGGCACTTCCGATCTTCAGTCCATCCTTTTTGTCAATGTAGACAAGATCATTGATATTCCTCAGAGAAATAAGGTTTTCCGGCGCGATCTTCTTCTGCCTGAAAAGCACCATTACATCTGTCCCGCCGGCAATATACTTCGCATTACCAAGGGTACCCATCAATTCAACTGCTTCCTGCATAGTTTGCGGCTTATAATACTCATAGCTTCTCACAATAACCTCCCTTCCTTAGCGTGGAGCGTAGAGCACATAGCGTAGAGTTTTAAAATTTTCCTAAACGCTATCCGCTAAACGCTATCCGCTGCATTATTTAGTCTCTATTGTCAAAAACCCTCTTTGTCTTTCGTTCCGACCTCGGCAATGAACCGTGGTCAACAATCTCTACATCACAGCTCACCAGTATCTGTTTTTTTATGGCATGCTCCACAGCTTTCTGCAAATGCTTGTCTTCATGGTGGTGTGAATCGTGCAGCCTCTCAACCCTGATAGTCATATGATCTTTGCCGCTTTTTTCCTTCCTGAAGAGGACAATCTGGTATTCACTTCCCACCCCTTTAATATCCGAGAGTATCTGGTCGATATGACTGGGATAGATATTGACCGCCTTGTATATAAACATATCATCAGACCTGCCGAGAATCCTGTCATGCATGGGCATAATGCTCCCGCATGGGCAAGGTTCTGTTATAAGCTTCGTCAGGTCCCTCGTCCTGTAGCGGATAAGGGGTGCTGCCTCTTTTTTCAGTGTTGTAACAACCATCTCACCTACTTCTCCGGGCGGAACAGGCTCCAGCGTATCAGGGTTCAAAATCTCCAGTATGTAATAATCGGCCCAGTAATGGATTCCCCTGTGGTGCCTGCAGTCAAGGCCGGTACCGGGACCGTAGAGTTCTGTCATACCGGGAATATCATATAACTGATCAAAGCTCACGCCTGAAAGTTCCGATATTCTGGTACGCATCGCGTCGCTCGCCCTCTCAGAACCGAAGATCATTTTCCTGAGGGCAATTTTACTCCTGAGCCCCCGGTTGTTGATTTCCTCTGCCATGAGAAGCCCCATGGACGCGGTGCAGCACATAGTCGTTGTCCCGAAATCTTCGAGGAACTGGCACTGCATATCCGTGTTGCCGGGGCCTATGGGGATTGACATGGCGCCGAAACGTTCGCAACCGTTCTGGAAGCCCCAGCCGGCGGTCCAGACACCATACCCGACTGCGATCTGTATCCGGTCTTCTAAAGTGCAATCCGCATAGGAATAACATCGAGCGAACATCTCTGCCCAGTCATCCACGTCTTTTGCGGTATAACAGAGGACCTTCCTTTTGCCGGTGGTACCGCTGGATGCATGGATGCGGACAACCTTCTCCATGAGTACGCTCAGAAGCGGAAAAGGGTAGCCTTCCTGAAGGTCTTTGCTGGTAGTAAAGGGCAGTTTCCGTATGTCTTCAAGCGTTTTAATATCCGCCGGCTTTACACCGGCTTCGTCGAACTTCTTCCGGTAATGGCCGGAACCATTATAGACATGGTTTGCCGTCCATTTCAGACCCTCAAGCTGAAGCTCTTTGAGCTCCTTCTCTGTTTTTACTTTTGCATCAAATGGTCTCTCCATATCGTTTCCTTCCTCCTTATATTACATCAATTAAGAATGACGAATTAATAATTATGAAATAATCACTTTCCTATTCTTCATTCTTAACCCTTAATTCTTAATTGGCGAAGCTTCTCCGTTTCTTCACTGTCTACTTCTCCGGTTACCGGATTAACAGCGACACCATAGTCGTTTCCGGCACTTTCAAGGCTGATATATCCTTCAATAACATCGCTTGCTACTATCTCAGGGTCGCGTTCGAGAGGATTGCCGTAGCCGCCTCCGCCGGGTGCATCGATGGTGACCACATCACCCGGAACCAACTGGGTTAATCCATAGGAATTCCCCGGAATCCCGTTGACAAGGAACCGTGCCTTGCTGCCGGGTTTGCCTTCAAAGAGGCCCTCTGCCGGATAGATATACCTCCCTGCCTGGATGCCCAGATTGACCGGCGGAATTGGCGCATATTCGTCGTCAGGCACCCTAAATATTTCCCTTTTGCCGAGGCCGCCCTTCATTGTGCCGAAGCCGCATGAATCAACAAGGAGTTCTCTCTTTTCGACGATCAGCGGGGTGTCGCTTTCAAAGATCTCGACTGGTGTATTAGCGCCATTGGCCGGGAAGATGTAGACATAATTGCCGTCGTTATTGGCTCCGGCCCCCATACCGCCTCCCCTGATGATTACGGAATGCCAGGGTTTTCCGTCTTTCCTTCTCCCGTAAAACACATTCATGGCCGCCGGTGTGCCGCCGGAACCCGCGATCACCCTGTTGGGCAGAACGTTAGACAGCGCCCGGTAAATGACCTCTGTAAGGAAATGGCCAACCCCCATCCGTGCAGCTACGGCTGCAGGAAACTTGCAGTTCACAACGGTTCCTTCCGGAGCGGAAAGCTGTATGGGCCTGGCGCAGCCGTCGTTGTTCGGGATGTCCGGGGCAAACATGCTTTTTACTGCCATAAAGACATAGGCATAGGTAAAATTGAAGACAACGTTGCCGCCCCAGTCCACCTGACCGGAAGAACCGTCGAGGTCTACAAGGATATCGCTTCCTTTTATCTCGACCTTCGCCTGGATAATGATGTCCCCTTTTCCTTTGACCTGCTCGATTACACCTCTCGCATTGTAAATACCGTCGGGGACCTTTTCGATCTCTTCTCTCATGCTTTTTTCAGTAAGGCCGATAACCTGGTCCGCCAGATCATCGAGGGTATCAAGGTCGCTTTCTTTGAGCATCTGGCGCACCTTCTCGGCACAGACATGGTTTGCGGCTATCTGCGACCGGATATCCCCGATAACCTCATCGGGTGTCCGAACATTCCACCGGATCATGTCCAGGACCGACTCGTTGAGGACTCCCCTGTCATAGAGCTTCACAACAGGAATAAAAAGACCTTCTTCGAAGACATCGTGATTGTCAGAGGCAACACGACCTCCGATGTCTGAGTGATGGAAAACACAGGCCGTAAAAGCAGCCAATTTATCCTTGTAGAAAATAGGGCTCATGACGCATACATCGTTCAGGTGGCCTGCCAGTGCCCAAGGGTCGTTCGTAATAAAGACATCGCCGGGCTGGTAATGGTCTAAAGGGAACTTTTTGATGAGATTCTTTATTCCGAGCGCCATGGCCCCTGACTGCCCGGGGGTTGCGAAGCTCCCCTGGGCCAGCTCCCGGCCCAATCTGTCCGTAAACATGCAGGTATAATCATGGGCATCCCTGAGCAGGCTCGAGAATGCCGTGCGGGCGACGCTGCTGTCCGCCTCATCCACAATGGAAATAAGTCTTCGCCATAAAATCTCTAACGTGATCGGATCAAACGCGCGCGGCATTTTCATACCTCCTTAAGGTCAATCCATAAAAAACCAAAATCATCAATAGATACATGACCATCCTCGCCCACAATGAGGGTTGATTCTTTTTCCTCGATAATGGCCGGGCCCTGAAACTCAGCCGCCGGGAAGAGCTTGTATCTATCGTACACGGTATAAGGGATAAAGTCTCTGGCAATCGGAGAATACGCCGGGCGTTGTCCTTTAATCGCCGTGTCGAGAGATTGTCCTTTCTTCCTGCTGAATCTGGGCAGCTGCAGAAGGCGCTCAGGAAGACTTGCCCTGATTTTGAAATTGATGAATTCCACTTCCGATTCTGGATAAGTTCTGCCATAGAGTTTCTTATAGACATCGTCGAAGAGGCCCCGGATATCCGTCCTCTGAAGTTTTGTAAAATCCACCGCAGGCACAGAAACATTGATTTCCGAACCCTGCCCCACAAAGCGCATGTCCAGAGACCGCTCATAACGGATTATTTCGTCAGTTGCCTCTTTCTTCATAATTTTCCCGGCATCCGCTTCGAGTCCCCTGAAGATATCTTCTATCTCGGAAAAGTTCACACCGGTAAGGGGAACCTTGTGACTACGGAGCAGATCAAATGCCCGCGGTGCAGTGAAAAACCCCATGGCTGAACCCACACCGGCATTCGGCGGCACAAGCAGACGGGGCGCCCCCAGCTTTTTGGCCAGACCATAAGCGTGCACCGGGCCTGCCCCTCCAAATGCGGCGATGGTTACAATCTTCGGATTGCCACCTTTTTCAGCGATATGCGTTTTGGCTGCTGCTGCCATGGTTTCGTTGATGAGGTCATGAATCCCCCAGACTGCCTGAATGAATGATACCCCAAGGGGTTTGGCAATCTTTTCCTCAACGCCGCGCCTTGCGCTCTCCTTGTCAAGGTTCATCGTCCCGCCAAGAAAATAGTTTTCATCAAGATAGCCCAGCAGGAGATCCGCATCGGTTACACAGGGACCCGTACCTCCCCTCCCGTAACATATAGGTCCGGGGTCTGCTCCGGAGCTTTCCGGACCAACCTGAAGCGTACCGAGCTTGCTTACCTTGGCAATACTGCCTCCTCCGGCACCTATCTCCATCAAATCAACAACAGGCACCTGGATCGTGAGGCCGCTTCCTTTCATGAACCTCTGGACGCGACCTACCTCAAAGGTCGGTACAACACCTGCTACCCCTTTTTGGATCAGGCATGACTTGGCCGTCGTGCCTCCCATGTCAAAGCAGAACATCTCGGGAATGTTGAAGTGCTTGCCGTAGTATTGACCTGCGATGACTGCCGCTGTAGGCCCGGATTCGATAATCCTTACCGGAAACTCGGCTGCCGTTTCCACAGAGGTAACGCCGCCGCTGGAAAGCATGATAAAGAGCTTGCCTTTGAAGCCGATGGACTCCAGCCTGGCAGCAAGCTTGGACAGATACCGCCCCGTAAGAGGCTTGACATAAGCGTTGGTAACAGTGGTGCTTGTTCGCTCATATTCTTTAATCTGCGGCAAAACGTGGTATGAAATGGAGACGGAGATTCCGGGGGCTTCCTTTTCAATGATCTCAAGGAGCATCAGCTCATGTGATGGATTTTCAAAGGAATTAAGGAGACAGACAGCGATAGATTCAACACCCATATCGAGAAGGGCGCGAACTGTCCGCCTTGCTTCTTCCGGATCTAAGGCTTTTATGACGCTCCCGTCACTCCGGACCCTCTCGTCTACTTCCGTACGATACCTTCTCGGGACCAGGGGTTTGGGAAATTCGGCGAATACGTCATAAGGGGCATACCGTATCTCGCGACCGATTTCCAGGACATCCCTGAAACCCTTCGTTGTGATGAGTCCGGTTATGGCTCCCTTTCTCTCTATAATAGAATTGATGACGAGGGTTGTTCCGTGTATCAATTCATCCAGTTTTGCGACAAAATCCGGCGCAGTAACTTCCAGCGCCCTTATCCCCTCTTCAACAGCATCCGAGGGATCCCGGGGTGTGGTCAAGCATTTGCCTGTCGTTATCTCCCCGGTTTTATCATTGAGCAGGACAAAGTCGGTAAATGTACCGCCTATGTCACAGCCCAGCCGGTAATAGTTATCATTCATGTAAGCCTCCAGTTGATGACTAAGGGTTCAAGGGTCCGAGGGGCAGAGTGATTTGAAAACCCTGGAACCCTCGAACCCTGTTATTAAAACAGTCCCGGTTCCTGAAATTCACCAAAAATCTGCCTGAAAATGCCCGCCATCTCACCTACTGTTGCATAGGCCTTACAACATTCAACAAGGCAGGTCATGACGTTCTTTCCGGCCTTTGTTACTGTTTCAAGCTCTTTCAGGGTACGCGCCACATCACTCTCCGAACGTTCCCGCTTGACCTGTTGGAGGCTTTCAATCTGTTTTTCGGCAGTCTCATAGTTATACTCGTGTAGTTCTACATCCATGGGGGCACCCTCTTTGTATATATTGACCCCTACCTTCAGAAGTTCCCCTGCCTCAAGGCCTTTCTCCACCTCAAAGGCCTGCCGTGCAACAAGTCTCTGGATATACCCGTCAGAAACAGCCTTTGTGATGCCGCCGTACTTCACAATCTTTTCCATCTCTTCTTCTATTTTCTGCTCCATCTCTTTTGTAAGCGTTTCGATGAAGTAGCTTCCGGCGAGTGGATCAACGGTATCCCTCAGACCCATCTCATCCATCAGTAGCTGGAGCGTGCGGAGCGAGAGAAGCGCTGAATGAGGCGTTGGAATTGTAAAGGCCTCGTCAAAACTGCACAATGCTGTTGTTTGCGCGCCTGACAGGGCAGCTACGAGCGCATAATATGCCCCTCTCATAATGTTGTTTTCCGGCTGTGCCTTGGTGAGTCCATATCCGCCGCCCCCGAAAAGCCCGCGCAGAAAAAGATTTTGTGCCTTTTTAACATTGTATTTCTCTTTCAGATTCCGTGCCCAGAGCTTTCTCGCCGCCCTGAACTTGGCAATCTGCTCCCACATATTGCCGAACACATTGAAATTAAAAGAAAACCTCCCGGCAAATTCATCTACATCATACCCCCTTGCGAGGACATTATCGATGTATGCGTTGGCAATGAGGATAGCGTAAGCGATTTCCTGTGCCGGGGTTGCGCCGGATTCCCTGATGTGGTACCCGCATACGCTTACAGGATTTGTCTTTGGCATGGTGGTCATGGAATACTCGATCGTGTCACCGATAAGTTTCACCGCCGGCTCCACAGGAAAAATCCATGCCCCCCTGCCTATCATCTCTTTCAATATGTCGTTCTGAGGTGTTGCAGATATGACTTTTGCATCGTATCCGAATTTTTCCGCTACGGCCTGATACATGGCAAGCATAATGGACGCTACGGCATTGATAGTGAGCCCTGCGCCGATCTTGTCTAATTGTATGTTCTTAAAAGCAATTTCAAAGTCACGGAGTGTATCTACTGCCATACCCACCCGTCCTACCTCTCCTTCAGCCATGGGATCGTCCGAGTCATACCCCATCTGTGTCGGCAAGTCAAAGGCAACATTCAACCCTGTCTGGCCATGGGCAATCATGAGCTGGAAGCGTTCATTCGTCTCCGCCGGGCTTCCGAAACCGGTATATTGACGTGTTGTCCATGCCCTCGACCTGTAGCCCAGGGGGTGTATTCCCCTTGTAAACGGATATGTTCCCGGGTCTGCAACGTCTTTTTCGTAATTGAAGCCGATACGCTCCAGGTCTTCAGGTGTATAGGAAGGTTTTACATGGATTCCGGATTCCAGAATAACATCCAGAATCTGATCCTTTTTGTCTTTAATGTATCGTGGAACCGCCATATCATCCTCCTAATGCAATATATACTTATTTTACAGTATTTTTTAAGAACTCTATAGTTTCGGTAAGAGGGGCGCCGCCGGGAAAAACACCGGTAACCCCTATCTCCTTAAGCTTGGGGATATCCTTCCCGGGTATGACGCCACCAACAAAAACAAGTTTGTCTGTAACCCCCTCTTCGCCAAGTCTTTTAAAGAGCTTTTGCGTAATCGGGATGTGGGCGCCTGACATGATAGAGAGGCCGATGACATCCACATCCTCCTGGATGGCGATATGTATGATCTGGTCTATTGTCTTGTGGAGACCGGAATAAATCACCTCCATCCCTGCCTCCTTAAGGGCCTGGGCTACTACCTTGGCTCCTCTGTCGTGGCCATCAAGTCCGGGTTTCGCAATTAAAACCTTTATTCTTTTCTGCTCTCCCATTACAGTTCCTCCTCGCAGTTGCTGTTCAATGTTCTATGTTCAAAGTTCTACGTTTTAACCTTGAACATAGAACATTGAACGGTTTCATCCTTTAAGGCACTCTTTCGCAATAATCGTCTTCAATATTTCCGACGTCCCTCCTCCGTAGAGGAGAAAACGTGCATCCCTGTATAGCCTCTCAACATGGTATTCCTCTGCAATACCATATGCCCCGTGTATCCTTGTCACCTGGTCCACCACATAGCTTGCCGTCTCGGTGGAGTACAGCTTTGCCATTGCAGCCTCTTTCTTTGCGGGCATGCCATGATCCTTAAGCCATGCTGCATGGTAGGTGAGAAGCCATGTACTTTTAATGCGCATCTCCATCTCTGCAATCTTTTCCTGAATAAGCTGGAATCCGGAAACAGGTTTTCCGAAGGCCTCTCGTTCCCGGGCATATCTAAGCCCGGCGGTATAAGCGCTCCGGGCAAGCCCGAGCCCTAACCCCGCAATCATAATCCTGATTTCGCTCAAAAGCCCTTCAAGATATTGGGCACCTTTTCCCTCTTCTCCGAGAAGGTTTGTCTCAGGAATACGGCACTCATCAAAGATCAATTCCCCGGTAACTGAACCCCTGGCGGACATCTTATCAATCCTCTGACCAACCGAAAAACCGGGCGTGCCCTTCTCAACAAGGAAAAAAGCAAGGCCCTTGAGGCGCTTTGAAGGGTCCACCATAGCGACAACAGTCACAAAATCAGCTGTTTCGGCGCTTGTGATCCACATCTTTCTGCCTCTGATCACATACTCATTTCCCTCTTTTACGGCCTTTGTCTTTATTGCCCCCAGATCTGAACCGCAATCCGGCTCGGTAAAGGCAATAGTACCTACCTTTTCGCCTTTAATGGCAGGAGCAAGAAGACGCTCTATGTGGTCTTTCGTACCAAAGCGGTGAATAAAATCCGTACCCATGAGGCACTGCATGGTAACAATGGCTGAAAAGGCTACGGAAACACGGGCAAGTTCTTCAGCAAGAATGGTAAATGTGGTGCAGTCTGCCCCCATGCCGCCGATTTCCTGGGGGTACCGTACACCGTAGTAACCTAAACTGCCCAGTTTTTCGAACAATTCACGGGGGAATCTGTCTTCTTTGTCTATCGTGGCAGCCTGCGGCTCTACAAGTTCTTTGAGAGCCTTCGCGACCTGTTCCCTGAAAAATATCTGTTCCTGTGTAAAATTAAAGTCCATCCAAACCGCCTGCTATGCCCGAAACATCATTTCGGATGCCTGGTACACTGCTGCATAAGGGTCCACCTTTCCATCCTCGAGCTGCCCTACAATACCTTGAAATTCACCGGTATTGCTCCACTTGTCCATCAACTTATTCCACATTTCTTCTTTTAAAAGGGTCAGCATCATCGTTTTCAGGCGCGTTTTTTTCTTTTGAATACCGTATGCATCTTCCCTGAGAAAAGAAAAATGCGCATCAATGTGATTTTTAAGCCCTTCCATGCCTTCCCCGCTTATTGACTGGACTGTGACAACGGGAATCTTCCAGTCATTCTGTGCGCGATCCCCAATATGGATCGAAATATCCCTCGCAGTGTCTTCCGCCCCTGGTTTATCCGCCTTATTTACAGCAACAATGTCTCCTATTTCAATAAGCCCCGCCTTCATAAGCTGAATATCGTCCCCGTAATCAGATGTTACAACGGTAACAACAGTATCACACAATGCAGATATCTGTATCTCGGTCTGGCCCGCACCGACACTTTCCACTATAATAATATCCTTGCCGAGACCCTCGAGGACATACGTTGCCCCGATTGCCGCCTTTGCAATGCCGCCCGGATATCCTCTGTGTGCCATTGATCTTATAAAAATACCTCCTGCTTTATCAGCTTCCCGCATGCGCACGCGGTCACCAAGCAGTGCGCCGCCACCTTTTGAACTTGTCGGGTCAACGGCAATGATTCCAATCTTTTTGCCCTCGCTGACAAAGCTCATGGCAAGCTTACCAATCAAAGTGCTTTTCCCTGCACCCGGTGCACCGGTAACACCAATGACATGCGCTTTACCGGTATGCGGATATATGAGCGAAATGGCCTTCAGGCCTTCGGGTCGTCCTTCCTCTACCAGGGAGATGAGACGTGCCGCACTCTTTTCATCTCCCTGGAGAAGTTTTTTGACCAGGTCCATGTTTTATTACATCTCTTTTGATTTTTTTCTTTATCAGGTTCTTTCCTCTTATGATGTGCTTCCGGACAAGCTTTTCCACCTGTATGGCACTTTTTTCCTTCATAAGGCCGATCATATCCTTATGATCATTAATGGATATCTCCGCCATACCGCTGTAACGGAAAATTATTATCCTGTAACGGTAAATGTAATCTCTAAGGTCGTTAATTATGGTGTACAACTTAGAGCTTTTTGCTGCTTTATACAGTCTGTCATGAAATTCGGTGTTTAATTGTATAATCTCTTCCGTGTTATTCTCTTTGAGGCATTCCTCTTCCTTCCGAACAATCTCTTCCAGTGCCCTTATATCGTCTTCTGTTGCCCTCGATGCGGCAAGATATCCTGCATACCCTTCAAGGACACTCCGTATACCGAATACCTCTTCAATATCCTCATCAGTGACAATGCTTACCGCATAACCGCCTCTGGGAAGTTTGTGTATTAGGCCTTCCTTTTCAAGTTTCTGTATGGCCTCCCTCACAGGAGTTCTGCTTGTCCCCATCTCGTCGGCAAGTTTTTCTTCGATGAGCCTCTTCTTAGGCTGTAACCCACCTATTAAAATAGTATTTTTTAACGTTTTATAAACCTGTTCTCTCAGGAATTTCCCTTTCCTCACAGTGGGCTGCTCATCGGGGGTATTCATTTGACCTCCTCAAATTATTCCCTTTGTTTTCCATTCGTCTAATTTTTCTCTTGCGTAGCCAAGTTTACTCATATAAATCTCTTCATTCTGTTCGCCGAATCTCGGAGGAAATGACAGCTTTTTGTTAACAGATTTTACATAACTTGTTGTATTGGGCAATGGTGCAAGATAAATCGTTGTCCCGGTCTTCGCATCGGTAGAAGAGAGTATTTCATCCTTTATATAGGGGTCTTCGAGAACTTCTTCTATGGTGTTGACTTTAGAGATAGGGATAGTGGCGTTCGTGAACAGGGCAGTAAGCTCATCGATGGTATACTTCACCGTAGCCTCTTCAATGGCTCTATTCAGATTATCAACGTTCTTTATCCTTCCCTCGTTCCGAGCATATTCAGGCTTCGCCAGGCCCTCAAAGCCGCTAATTTTCAGCATCCTCTCCCACTGGATATCGTTCCCCACGGCAACATATGCATACCCGTCTTTGGTCTTATAGACGCTTACGGGCGCAAAAAACTCATGGGTATTCCCTCTTCTCGTGATCTTATTATTGAAGGATTTTGTCTGGGTAATGGGGACAGTAAGCCATGACACGGTGCTCTGGAACATGGAAACATCGATCCTCGAACCTTCCTTTGTCATTGCTTTCTTGTAAAGGGCCTTCATGATCATCCCGTACGCATGCTCGCTGGCACCCATATCGGGGAGCGGCACACCGAGGACATACGGAGGACCGTTTTTGTCGCCAGTGACTTCCATAAGTCCGCTTCTTGCCTGGAGGATGGGGTCATAGGCAGCCTCATTGCTATCCGGACCAAAACCGGTAAGGCCCACCCATATGATATCGGGCTTGATCGATTTTACTGTTTCGTAATCAATGCCAAGCTTTGGATAATTCCTCGGGAGCTGGTTTGTGGCAAATATGTCAACATCCAGTTTTATAAGCAAATCCCTGAAGATTTCCCTGCCTTCCGGTGTACCCAGATCCAGAGTAATGGCCTTTTTGTTGCAGTTAATGGTAAGGAAATAGGTATACATCCTGTCTTCGTTAAGCCTGTTTTCGCCTACCCTTCTGTTCGGGTCTCCATAGACGGGGTGCTCCATTCGTATAATGTTTGCCCCATCCATGGCAAGTCTGTAGGAAAGGTACGGCAAGACTGTTGCCTGTTCAAGCGAAAGAACGGTAATGTTTTTAAAAATCTCGTGATCTTCCATGTTTCCCCCTTTGGATACTGTATACAATTTTGATGAATCAACTATATTATCACTTGGAAAAATTGTCAAGCATTTTTGTATACAAAATAGAGCAAAATTAATCTTCCCGGCACTTCATTCAGAGACTCACGATCGGCGGAACTTCCCGAAAAGGTGTGTAATGTGGACGGGGCGATGAACGATCTGATAAAATACGACAGGCGACCAGGCGAAGGAAATTGTAGAAACGGTTTCTACAATTTATGAAATTGCCGAAAAGTCAATAAAAACAATGTTTGACGGGATTTCACTTTTGAAATTTCCCGATGAGGTTCAGGCAGCAATCCGGTAGGAAAAACTCCCCGTTTCCAAGCGTTATCCCTTTGCCGCAAACCTCGATTGCCCCGATCTCAGTGGCAGCGAATCATCGCTGCAATCCGTACGGTTTAATCATGCCGAAGGCGGGATAATGTGATAGAGGAAGGTGTCACACTCAAACGCTCGCTTCTTCCTCTTCTAATGAAAGCGACAAGCAAGGTCATCAGAGAAATATACACGCTTTCAATCGGCAACCCACACCATGGATATACAGAATAAATTATTTATCCGCTATGTATATTTGCCTTGCAAAAAGAAATAAACAGTCTATAATCCTAAATATAGATAGTGCAAATAATTAGAGGTAATGATATGGTTTTATCTCCCCCCCCCACTGCAGGGCTGTTCAGCAAAGCCCACCCTCCTTATCTCTATGGCTGATGTGGTTGAGGCCATAGCATCCTATCGTCCCTATAGACCTGCCCTTAGCATCGACGTTGCCCCTGAAGAGATTGAGAATAATAAAGGCGTCCTCTATGGTGAGAAGGTGGTAGAAGCATGTTTGAAATTGTTTCAAGAGAAACAATTTAGTTTTGAGGGTTGGGTTTTGAGTGAAAGGATTAAGGCAGGAAAAATAGAGGGTTAGAGGGTTGGCTAAACTTCCAATCATCCAAACATCTAATCATCATCGAGAGGGAGGGAGCTATGGAGAACAAAACCAAATCCGACAAATCCTTAAAAACGGAACATTTACGAAAAAGCGCCGAAGAACATCTGGGGAAGTCAAAGGCTAAGAGCGAAGCTTTCGGATACACGCAAACGCTTATTCATGAACTTCGGGTGCATCAGATTGAACTGGAAGTACAGAATGAAGAACTGCGCAAAGCGCAGCATGAACTTCAGGTATCACGGGACAATTATTTTGATTTCTATAACTTCTCCCCAGTAGGGTATTTTACGTTTGATGAAAAAGGACTGATACTCGATTTAAACCTGACGAGCGCAACTCTCCTCGGCGTGGCAAGACAAGAATTGATCAGAAGAAACTTCCAGTCCTATGTATCGCCTGATTCCCACCCTTCTTTTTATGCATTCTGTAAAAAGGTATTGGAGACCGATACAAAACAGGACTGCGAACTCAAACTGGATGCATCAGCATGTGCTGTGCTCATGGAAGGCATATCTATATCGGATGAGGACGGGCACGGCAAAAGAATACGGGCTGTTATGGTTGATATTACAGAGCGGAAAGGAATGGAGGAAAAACTCAGAAAAGGCAAAGAAATGCTTGAAAAGGCCATGAAAAATACCCTCCATGTCCTCATGTCAACGATAGAACAAAGGATGGCTCAGGCACCTAAAAACCGGCAGAGGGAAGTTGAACTTGCCCGTGCAATAGCAAGGGAAATGGACCTCTCAGCAGAACTTATCGAAAACATTTCCGTGGCAGGGTCTATCCTTGACCTGGGATACATATCAGTCCCCGTTGAACTGTTAAGCAAGCCACTCGGACTTACCGGGATCGAATCGCAGATTGTGCAAACCCACGTCCAGACAGGATATGAGATATTAAAAGATATAGAACTGCCCTGGCCGCTGGCTGAAATAATGCTCCAGCATCACGAGCGCACAGACGGGTCCGGTTATCCCCATGGCCTGAAAAATGATGCCATCCTCCTTGAGGCAAGGATACTGGCTGTTGCCGATACCGTGGAAGGGATATGCTGCGACCAGACTTACCGGCCCGGCCTCGGTATTGAAAAAGCCCTTGAAGAAATTGAGAAGAACAGGGGTATCCTGTATGATGAACATGTGGTGGATGCGTGTCTCAAACTTTTCAAAGAAAGAGGATTTAAGTTTGAGTAGCAGCATGCATAAGATATACAACTACTGAATTAGCGATTACCAACAAAAAAATTATTGCGAAGTTTGGTTTTATACGTAGAGATACGATTGAATTACTACTGCCTAAAGTTGAAAGCATACAGGTAAGGCAGTCTTTGTTTGGTAGGATGTTGAATTATGGTACAAATCGTATCTGGGGCAGGCAATCCACAAGCACCTGTGCCCGGTATTGATGAGCCAATTCAGTTTCGCAGGCGATTCATGGAGCTACAAGAACAAAGCACAAAATCATAGACGAATCTAACCATGCCATGCAGCGCATTGCCATAAAGCAGACCTCTCGTCAATGGCCAAATTATCCTTATATATTGTGGGTGCTATACGGTAACATGCCTTCCTAACTCTACGTAACAACCCTCATTTTTCTAAATCGTCTTCGTTCTAATCGCTTAAGATATTTCCCGCGGTCTTATAAACAACTCAATCCCCGCCAGAATCTCGTTTATCCTTGCCTTACCCAGAGCTCCTATCTTTTCCCCCAGGCCAGATTTATCAAGAGTCATAACCTGGGATGCATTCACTACGCTATCCTTCGGCAACCCTCCTTCGCCCTTCTCAAGCAAGACGTTTCCGGGTGCCTTTGCAAGATTAAGATTAGAGGTAATTATGCAAACCATGACAGTATTGATTTTGCTCATATTAAAAAGATTGTTTTGAACTACAACGCAGGGGCGCCGGTAACCTGGTCCGGAACCGTCAGGGATATCGAAATCAACCCAGAAAATATCACCCTGGCTGATCAATATGGAGGTTCCTTGCTGAGGACAGTCTTTGCAAAGCGTTTCGGTGCGGCCCGTCTAACCGCCTTATCTTCCGTGCTTTCCGGAATATTATAAGCTTCGTTGATTGCGTCAAGAAGCTTTGCGTTCTTCGACTTTTCGAAAAACTGTATGACAGCGCGGGCAAATACTTCACTCCTGGAACACTTTTGCTCAGCAACGTATGATTCTACTTCCCGGAAAACATCATCAGGAATTGAAATAGCTATTTTCATACTAAAAGTATGAATCTAATTAATACTATTGTCAAGTCAAAAAATAGTTGAAAACAACGTTTGGATAAAATTAGCCGATATGGTCAACTCAAGAAAGAGGTCTGTAAAGTTACTAAATAGAAGCGAGAAATGAACGGTAAAACTCAAATAATATAAATAACTTAAATGGTGGAGGCGGCGGGAATCGAACCCGCGTCCAGAAAAGAAGACTTCAAAAAGCCTACATGCTTAGTCAGTGGTTTGGGTCTCAAACGGTGAAACACCCGCTGACAGGTTTTCCATCATTCCAGCCTATTAATTTCATCCCGCCCTATAGGCTTCAGGCTGGACTATCCTGCTTGCATTACACCACGCCGGACTAAAAGCAGGCAGAAAATCCGGATGATGTAGCCGCGACTAAGCGGCTAGTGCGTACTCGTTAGAGTCTGCAGTTATGTTAGTTCCGCTTAATTACGGGTAAGCAGTAACCCGGCATGCCTCTTTGACCCTTGCATCCCTGTCGAAGCCAGTCGCCCCCTTGTTGTTCATCTCAGTCTCATTTCCCTTTCGTTAAGCCGCTTTTCATCCTTTTTCTTTATGCTTTCCCTCTTGTCATAGAGGGTTTTGCCTTTCGCCAGGGCGATTAGCATCTTTGCCTTGTTCCTTTTATCAAAATACATGGAAAGCGCTACCAGCGTGTAACCCCTTTCCCTGACCTTCCCGAAAAGTCTGTTGATCTCTCGCTTGTGCATCAGCAATTTCCGGTCCCTTTTCGGTTCATGGTTGAAAATATTACCGCATGAATAGGGACTTATGTGGGCATTGACGAGGAAAAGCTCTCCGTCCTTGATTTTTGCATAACTATCCTTCAGGTTGGCCTTTCCTTCGCGGAGGGATTTTACCTCTGTTCCTGTAAGTACAAGCCCTGCCTCAAAGGTTTCTTCAATATGATACTCATGATATGCCTTCCGGTTTGTGCAGATCGGTTTCATGTATTAAGTATAACACAGATTTGGATGTTTTTAAAGGGCCCCTGAAAATCAGGGGTACTGAGGTATGACTTTCAGGCCGAGGGTTTCGTCAATCCCCAGGGCCGCATTCATGTTCTGAATGGCCTGGCCTGACGCACCTTTAATGAGGTTATCGATGGCTGAAATAATGACGATTCTGCCGTCTTCGAAGGCCTTAAGGCCTATATCGCAAAAGTTTGAGAATCTGGTAAATCTTGTATCCGGGTATACCCCTTCGTCCATGATCCTTACAAATGGTTCATTTTTGTAAGTTGTCCTGTATAATTCCAGGACGTTCCCGGTTGTTTGCGGGTCCTTCAACCTGCTGTAAGTTGTGGACAGTATACCCCTGTTCATTGGTAAGAGATGGGGCGTAAACATGATCTGCAGATCCTGAAACTTCTTCACTTCTTTCTGTATTTCCGGTTCATGGCGGTGCATGCCTACGTTGTAAGCCCTGAAACCCTCAGATACCTCGCAAAAGAGACTTCCAACCTTCGGCTCTCTTCCTGCGCCGCTCACCCCTGACTTTGAGTCAATAAAGATGTCTCCGGTCATAAGACCTTCTTTTAAAAGGGGATAGAGCGCCAGTATGACAGAAGTAGGGTAGCAGCCGGGATTGCCGATCATCCTGGCGCCTTTTATTTTATCCCTGTAAAGCTCCGGGAGACCAAAAACAGCCTGCATGGCAAGCTCCGGCGCAGTATGTTTCACATAGGCCTTTTCATAGATGTTGAGGTCTTCGAACCTGAAATCAGCGCTCAGATCGATAATGACCGCTTTATCGTTATAGAGGGTTTTTGCCTTTTCCATGGAAGTTCCGTGGGGAAGGCACAGGAAGTACACATCGCATTTACCCCGATGGTCTTCATCGGTCGGGACAAGCGTCTCCTCGAAAACACCTCTCAGGAGCGGAAAAATATCCGATATTTTCCTGCCTTTGTATGTATTCGATGTGATGAGTGTTATTTTTACCAGGGGATGGGTAAGGAGCAAAGAAATAAGGGCTACACCCGTATATCCGGTAGCCCCTATGATACCAACATTCCACATGGAAAGGTTATCTCTTTGAGAACTGAAAGCTTGCCCTTGCGGCCTTTTTGCCGTATTTCTTTCTCTCTTTTGCCCTTGGGTCTCTTGTAATGAGCCCCTGCTTTTTAAGAGTTGTTCTCAAACCTGCGTTAAACTCCAGCAGTGCTTTTGCGATGCCGTGAGCTAATGCCCATGCCTGGGCAGGAATGCCGCCGCCATAGATATTCGCAACAACATCAAATTTTCCTGTATTACCGGTGAGCGCAAGCGGCTTATTCACCATAATCTTTAAGTTTTCAACAGGAAAATAGTCATTGAGAATTCTTCCGTTTATAACGAAATTTCCTTCACCCTGTTTTATCCACACTCTTGCTACAGCAGTTTTTCTTTTACCAGTAGCGTAGTACCTCTTTTCAGGCACCGGTTACCTCCTTTATATCCAATTCCTTTGGCATTTGGGCTTTGTGGGGATGTACAGCCCCCTTATACACCTTCAGTTTGCTTAGCATCTGTCTTCCAAGACTATTCTTCGGGAGCATGCCTTTTACCGCTATGGCAATAACATCTTCCGGTTTTTTTTGAAGCATAGTCTTTGCATTTACAGCCTTCAGCCCTCCCGGGTAACCACTGTGTCTTCTGTACATTTTTTGAGACAGCTTGTTGCCGGTAAGCTTCACTTTTTCAGCATTTACAATGATGATAAAATCACCTGTATCGGCATGCGGTGTATACGTAGGTTTGGTTTTTCCTCTTAATATGGCAGCAACTTGTGCTGCCAGTCTGCCGAGAACAGCACCCTCTGCATTTACCAGATACCAATTTTTAATTAATTCGCCTTCTTTCGGAAAATATGTTTTCATTTGAACGTCACCCTGTTAAAAATTTGCTTAAATTAATACATTTTACGCGTTCAAGTCAAGCAAAACTTTGGCATCTGTTTAAATAGGTTGATAACAAAGGGGTTTTGTGGTAATAAAGATGCGTGACGAAAAATCCAAATACCAATCCGTTAAACAGGAATCTTTTCATATGGTTGTTTATCGTCCTTTTCGGTCTTTTTATATTTAACATTTACTATAAGCCGAAAAAGGTCTACGACACTATCATATTCAGTGACTTTATCGAGGCCGTACAATCCAGCAACATAATCTCCGTAACAATCCAGGGTAAAAATATCCTGGGGACATACAAAAACGGTAAGGAGTTCAAGAGCTATGCCGCTGACGATCCTGAGCTGATGAAGATGCTGAGGGAACACGGTGTAAAAATCAATGCCAAACCGGACGATGATTCGGGCATGTGGCAGAATATACTTATTTCTTGGTTCCCCATGCTCCTACTCATAGGTGTCTGGATCTTTTTCATGAGACAGATGCAGGGCGGCGGGGGCAAGGCCATGGCCTTTGGAAAAAGCAGGGCCAGGTTATCCACAAGCAAGGAGAATAAGGTTACTTTTCAGGATGTGGCTGGTGTCGAAGAGGCCAAAGAAGAGCTTGAAGAGATTATCGAGTTTCTCATAGAACCAAAGAAATTCACAAAACTCGGCGGGAGAATACCAAAAGGCGTACTTCTTGTCGGTCCGCCGGGCACAGGAAAAACCTTGCTTGCACGTGCAATCGCCGGAGAGGCCAACGTGCCTTTTTTCAATATAAGCGGTTCTGATTTTGTGGAAATGTTTGTCGGTGTCGGCGCGTCCCGCGTGAGGGATCTCTTCAATCAGGGCAAGAAGAACGCACCATGCATCATATTCATTGATGAAATAGATGCCGTTGGAAGACACAGGGGAGCAGGTCTCGGTGGCGGGCACGATGAGAGAGAACAGACATTAAACCAGCTTCTCGTTGAGCTGGATGGTTTTGAGTCTAACGAAGGGGTTATCGTTGTGTCGGCAACGAACAGACCCGATGTACTGGATCCGGCATTGTTAAGACCCGGAAGGTTTGACAGACAGATCATTGTCGCTACTCCTGACGTGAAGGGGAGGGAAGCAATTCTGGGTATCCATACACGTAAAATTGTCCTTGCAAAAGACATTGATCTTTCAATCATAGCAAGGGGAACACCCGGTTTTTCAGGGGCGGACCTTGCAAACCTTGCCAATGAGGCTGCCCTTGTAGCAGCAAGGCGCGAG
>Ga0247841_10005081_pt1 | contig 21750 bp, 26 predicted proteins | sample LaCruzMarch2015__2_FD_192410 | JGI IMG/M metagenome (GOLD analysis project Ga0247841, IMG submission 192410) | Freshwater microbial communities from meromictic Lake La Cruz, Castile-La Mancha, Spain - LaCruzMarch2015_18m | ecosystem: Environmental > Aquatic > Freshwater > Lake | place: Spain... | reverse complement strand
GGAAAAAGAGTAAAAGATATTTTTTGAGTTATTCCGCCTGCTTCGTCTTTTGCGACACAGCTACCTCTAATCATGTCAAGTATGCTTGTTTTTCCATGGTCAACATGACCGGCGATTGTGACGATCGGTTGTCTTATGGTTGTCATGAAAATCTTAAATACATCATCTTTAAAAATCTTCATCTCCAAGATACTTTATGGAAAACACAAAAATAAAAATTAAGATAAAAAAAATTAACCCTGAAGCAATCATTCCCCATTATAGCCATGAAGGAGACGCAGGCATGGATGTTTATTCTTGCGAAGATAATTCAATAAATCCTAATGAAAGAAAATTAATATCTACAGGACTTAGCTTTGAAATTCCAAGAGGTTTCGAAATTCAGGTTAGACCAAAGTCAGGTTTAGCCCTAAATAGTGGGATAACTGTACTCAATACTCCTGGAACTCTTGATTCAGGTTATAGGGGGGAGTTAAAAGTTATTCTTTTTAATACCTCTAAAAATACCTATGATGTAAAAAAAGGTGAGAAAATAGCCCAAATCGTTTTGGCGAGATATGAAGAGGCAGAAATAGAAGAAGCAAGCGAACTTACACAAACAACCCGAGCAGAAGGTGGTTTTGGCTCAACAGGTTTAACGAAAAAATAAAAAGATGACAAGCAGAACAAAACATAACGGGCATTGGAAGAATGAACATGGCAAGGATTTAGAATCTTGTTTAGATATTCTTTTTAGATTACGTGGACAGAATGTCAGACCCGAAGTTTTTAATGAGGCAGAAGAGTTAGTAAGTAGGCTCACTAATGTAACCTATAAACGATTTTTATCAGACGTTGTCGATAAGTATAGGCATATCAAATCCGAAGAAGAAGCAGGATTAATACTTCACCTTATTGATCAAGAAAAAACAGAAACAAGACAAGCAAAATTGGACGAAATTAAAAAAAGCAGATATCAACATTCAAAAGCCTATGAATTAATAACAGGAAGACCTTTTAACGCAAGCGATTATAGAAAATAAAGAATATGAAAACATCGAAAACCATAACAGAACTAGAAAAAGAATATGAACTCGAAATAGAAAAAATCGCAGAAACCATAATAAAGCAAAAAGCAAAAAAGATTCTTCTTCAATTTCCTGATGGATTAAAACCCTATTCAACAATTATCCATGACAAAATTATAAAAGAATTAAAAAATCAGAAGTATGGAGAACGGGTAAAAATCTTCATATGGCTAGACAGCTGTTTCGGAGCATGCGATATTCCTCTTGAAACAGAAAGATTGGGAATCGATTTAATAGTGCAGTTCGGCCATTCTTCTTGGGATTTTTCTGAGAAAGATATTGACGTTCTAAAGATTTAAAAATACCTGCGAATAAATACAAACATGGAAGATAATGTTAATAAAAAGAGTACAATTATTTTTGCCATTGTTGTAATAGTCATAATCGCAGTCATAGTGGCAATAATAATATTAAAAATAGCCCCGAAAACAGAAGAGCAAATCGTAAAATGCATTGCTTCTGAAAGCAGGTTATATGTATCAAGAACATGCTCTCACTGTGCAGAGCAAAAACAGATTTTAGGAAATTATACTTCCTTATTTAACATGACTGATTGCCTTGTAAGTCCAGAAATATGTTCAATGGAAGGAATAACCAGACTTCCTACTTGGATTATAGATGGGCAGAAGTATGAAGGGATAAAGACAATTGAGCAATTAAAGAGTATGACTGGATGTTAATATGATTGATTTGGGTATTGTTATGCAACTTATTGGATTGGCTGTTGTTGACGCTATAAATCCATGCGAACTTGCTGTGATGGCGATGGTTCTTGCCGCCGTTCTTCTTAATAATCCTGAAAAGAGGAGGAATATACTTTTAGCAGGATTGGCTTTTACTTCTGCTGTTTTCATAGGCTATTTTATTTATGGGATAGTTATTGTAAACTTTTTCAAGTATTTAATACCTGAAACATCAATATTCTCTCTTTATGTATTTAAGGGATTTGGAGTATTAGCAATAATTCTTGGACTTTTGAACATAAAAGATTATCTTTTTTATAGGCCGGGCGGAGTTGCGACAGAAATGCCTCTTTCTTTCAGACCCCGGGTTAAATTATTGATAAGCAGAATAACAAGTCCGCTTGGAGCTTTTTTTATAGGTCTTTTTGTTACTGTTTTTCTTTTACCTTGCACAATGGGACCTTATTTTATATTTTCAGGAATAATAAAAGACTTTACCCTTATGGAAGCTTCTTTTTTGTTGATATTATATAACCTAATATTTGTTATCCCAATGATAATTTTGACTCTTGTTATATATCTGGGAGCCACGAGCGTTGAAAAAGTAAGTGGTTGGAAAGAAAAAAATATCAAAAAGCTTCATCTTCTTGAAGGAATAATCCTTATTATTCTGGGTATTTTGATGGTGACGGGTGTGATTTAATCAGACAGATTCATTATAAATCAATCCTATTTTGTTCTATAAATTCATAGAATATCTCTTTCAATTTATCCTCTTGACAACCTAAATTCTTAAAAACAAAAATAGCCGCTCTTAACTATAAAAACACAAAATGGGGCCTTTCGGATTCGGAGACAAAGAAATAGCATATTATCCTGGCTGTTATAGTCGGGCTTTTCTTAAAGACAAGGTTAAAAATTATAAGAACATACTCTCCAAGTTAGGTATTCAATTTTCTACCCTAGATAATCCTTCTTGTTGTTGTGGTTGTTTAATAGAGTTAGGTTATGAAAAGCAAGCAAGAAAACTAGCGAGGGACAATCTTTCATTATTCGCAGATAAAAAGACAAAAAAGATAATAACAAACTGTCCTCTTTGTCTTCAAACATTTTCACAAGAATATAAGAAAATGTTGCCGGATTGGGATATTAAGTCAGAATTTATCTTTAGTGTCATACTTGAAAAATTAAAAAGCGATAATGATCTAATTAAGTACTTCTCAAATGAAAAAGTTATTTATTATGATTCCTGTTACCTGGGAAGACATTTAAGTATAATCGATGAACCCCGAGAAATTCTAAAACTAATGGGTTATAATCTTGCCGAAATGCACTTTTCAAAAAAGGAAACAATGTGCTGTGGTTCTTGCGGGCAACTCGACATAACGAACCCAGAACTTTCTAAGAAAATTGCTCTCAATTTTCTTCACCATATCCAGAATAACAATGTAAAGAAGATAATAACTGCAGACCCGAGAGCATATTGGAGTCTGAAAAAAATAATAGACTCAGAAAAATTGAATATTCAATTAATTGAATTTTCAGACATTGTCTGTGATGCTCTTGATATTGAAAAAGGGGACATTGAAGAAATATGAATACTACAAAGAATAAAATAGTTTATGAAAAGAACATTAATGGCTTTGAAGGAAAGGCGAATCTTATTGTCCTGCCAGAAAATATCGAAGAAATAAGTGAGATAATAAGACATAGCAATATTGATATTGTTCCAAGAGGAGCAGGCACAAGCTTTTCAGGAGGTTGTCTTCCAGAGAACTCTACTGTCATAGATATGTCAACAATGAATAAAATTATATCCATTGATAATTTGAAGAGAATCGTTTATCTTGAAACAGGCGTAAATGTTAGTGACTTAAATCTTGAACTTGAAAGATTCGGTTTAGAATTTCCAATAATTCCACTTTTTTCAGGCATAAGAACTATTGGAGGGCTGATTGCAACAAATGCTTCTGGAAGTAGAGAAATAAAGTACGGTCGAATGAGAAATTGGGTTGACTCTTTAGAAATTGTGAACGGTAAAGGAGAAATAACAAATATCTCAAAATCTGATTCAGGAGATTTTATTGGTTTTGAGGGAACAACCGGAATTATAGCAAGAGCAAAATTAAGGTTAACAAGAAAAAAAGTAAGAACACTTTCAATTTTTAAATCAGATTCTATTGAAGATTTGTTAATGTTGAATAAACATCTTAAACTTGATCAGGATATAAGCATGCTTGAATTATTTAGTAAAAAAACATCTAAGCTTCTTGGCTTGGAAGAGAAATACCACTTATTTGCAGAATTTGAAAGTAGCAAGGGCAAAATGAAAAATGAAGAATATCAGAAGTTCATGAAATTAAAAGAAAAAGCGTATTTTAACATTGCTTCATCAGGCAATATTTTGATTGAAGATCCCAGAATATTTATTGAAAATCTTCTTGATTTCTTTGTAGTTCTTGAAGAAAACAATATACCCTATTTTTGTAATTCTAGTTCAGGCATCGTTTATTGCTTTTTTAAAAAAAGCGAGGATGATAAGAAAAGGAATATCTTGATGCTCGTAAAAAAACTCCGGGGCAAGGTTTCAGATAATCTTGGTTTTGGCATTACAAAGAAAGAATTCCTTGAAAAGAGTGAGATAGACATAATAAAAAGAGTCAAGGCAAGGCATGATCCATTCTGGAAATTTAACAAGAACAAACTTGTAGATTCTTCTTTTATGAATGTTAAGAAAGCATTTGGAATAAATGCCGAGAATGCAGATGAAATAGAAGACGAGCAAGTTCACGAGCCTCTTGCACAAATAAAGCGAGTGGGCTTGCGAGAAGAAAGTGATAAGAGAGAAGAAGCAGAGAAAGATCCAATAAAGGAGATTGAAACTGAGGAATTTCGCGAGACAAAAGTTAGAACAGAAAACGAGCGGGATTTCGAACAAAAGAACCTTGGTTCTTTAGGCAAAGAAAGAACAAAACAACAAAAAGTAGAGAAAAGTATTATTAAATCAACAATCACTGTATCATTCAATGGGCCGGAAATTAAAGAAGACGAAAAAGAAGATACGACAGAAGAGAATAATAAAACTGAAACGCAAAAAAGACCAAATGAACCCGAACTCACACCAGAAGAAAAAGAAAGAATAAGAAAAATTGCGGGGGGTGCTCTTTAAAATGGAAGTAGAAAGGGATAATGCAAAAGAAGAAGCAATAGAAATAATGGAAAAATGCATAAAATGCGGATTATGCAAAGAATTATGCCCGGTCTTTAAAATTATAAGAGAAGAACAGTACTCTCCGAGAGGACATGCTATTTTAATCTCAGAAAATATATTTGATAAGTTGGTCTTTGATTGCACGCTTTGCAAAGCGTGCGAAATAAAGTGCCCCATGAAAATGGAAATTTGCAGCGCAATGAAAAAAGCTAGACAAGTTTTAAATTTGAAAAACAAAGAAAATCCAGAAGCAAAAAAACTTTTGAAAAAGGTTTTGGAAGGAAAGAATCCTTATATCAATGATAACGGGGAAGAATAATGGCATCAAGACAAGAACTAGAAGAGAGAATATGTTATGTTGAGAATTTTATTGATTTTGGAAAAAATATGGTTAATAATCTCACAGATAGAGAAGCAAAAAGAGTGACAAATAACATTCTTATCCAATTAAAATACATCTCGGAGGTATATCGTAGAGCGATTAATCTGGGAGAGATTTTAAAAAGTTCAAACAAGGACAAAAAATATTCAATAGAAGATTTAAGAACAGCGCGTGAAAGAGAATTTGCAGAGCTAAAAATGTCTATGCGGTTATCCGAAAAAATGGGGATAGGTAGTGAAGAAGCTCTTGAAGCTATAAATCGGCCAGAAATTCTTGCTTATGGATTATTAATAGCATTAAAAAATGGATGTACTTAAAACTTTAGAAATTAATAGTCGTCAACGCCTTTCTCTGCGCCTTCTTCCTTCTTTCCCGGTTTTTCAGAAGCTTCTTCTTGCTTCAAATCATCCAAGTTTATAGAATTTATTAATTCCCTAAATTCCAAGAATTTTTCAGGAGGTATTCTTGTTCCTGATTTTGTAAATCCAGTATATTTTTCTCCAGAAACAAATTCTCTTATTGTAACGCCCTTTTTTCCTCCAAAATCGTCTATTCTCACGATTATGTCTGTCTGGTCGTTCTTTTTTATTTTTCCTATGTCTTTTTCCATATTTATATCAGTTTTGTTTAGTTTATAAATTTACTCGTTGCTTTTATGACTCTTCCCCGAATAATTTTTGTTCTAATTCGTCTATTAACTCTCTATCTCTTTCGCATCTTCCAATGTCTCTAAGCTTTTCTTTTACCTCTCCAACAGTTCTACCATCATAAACATCAACAAAAATTTCCCCTAATTCTCTCTCACGGAGAGCATGTAACTCCCCACCGATACTGCTTTTTCCTTCTAAACTAAGAATAGCTGCTCCAGTTCTAACATAATCCACATCAGGAATTAAATGCCCATTATCTTCTACTTGAAAACCACGAATCTCTGCAATACCCTCGTTCATATCGATTTTTCTAACTGTGCCATAAAATCCGTGAGGATTAAAAACCGGGGTTGATTTAAATCCTTCAGGAAATTCCTAATATCTTGCATAAATTCTATCTCCAACATTTAAACTTAACATAAAAACAATACAAAAGACCCCTTTAAAAGAATTTATGCTCTCAAACATAATATAAAAACAAAAAACTACAACTTCAGCTTTCCGTCTTGCCAGTCTTTAACAATAATTATACTCATTCTTATCTCGTCTGCAAGCCCGCCTTTCTTAAGATGACTCTTCTTCAATGCAATCTCTTCAATAATCTCATATGGACTTTTTGTTTCATCATCAATCTTCACACCATAATAATCTTCAAACGCGGCCTTATTCTTTTCTATAAACATCTGTATTATTTTTGCTGCAACTAAATCCGGTTGTTTAAGCCTATGTGCGTCTCTTGCACTTATCAATCCTAATTTTACTTCGTCATTATACTCTAAGGGAATAACTCCCGGAGTATCAATAAGTTTTATCTCATTGCTTGCTTTTATCCAGTGTGCGCCGTGCGTTGTTCCAGCTCTTTTAGAAACAATAGTCTTTTTGCCAAATGATATTCCGTTTATTACAGAAGACTTGCCAACATTAGGGTATCCTACAACGCCAACAACAATATCTGCCTTTGCTGCTCTGTGGTCTTCATCTATTATCTGTGTTTTTCCATATTTCGCGAAAACCTGTCTTATTTTTGATATTAAAATTTTAAATGTTCTTGCTTCTTCTCTCGTAACATAAACCGCAATCCCTTCTTTATTTAATTTTTCAATATCTTTTTGAATTACTTTTTTAGATACCATGTCGCTTTTGTTTATAACAAAAATTCGGGGTTTGCTTGCTTTTTTTATGTATTCTTCTATTTGGGCATTTCTTGAATAATCAACAAGTCTTGAATCCAAGACTTCGAGGACAAGGTCTGATTCATCTATTATTCGCTTAAGTAAGTCTGCGTATGGTTCCATATTTTAATAAGGTAATTATTGCTTTTAAGAGTTTGCTATATGCTATGCTCAGATTTATAACCTTTAATTTTTTAATATAACCATGGCACTCATGAAGCTTCAGATAGGAAAAAACGGACTTACTAACGAGTTCATAGAAAAACTTAGAAAAGTTTTTCTCAAGAATGATCATGTTAGAATTAGTCTTCTTCCCAGTTCTGGTAGAGATAGAGTAAAGACAAAAGAATGGGCTGAAAAGATTGTTTCTAGCCTAGGAACCAATTATAAGTATAATATTATCGGGTTTACTATTGCTCTGAGAAAGTGGCGGAAAGCGAGAGATTAAACGAGACTAACTTCTATATTATTCATTCGAGCATAATCTCGAGTAGAGAGAAGAATAGAAAGATATAAAAACAAAATAAATCAATATTAAACGTGGTGATGGTCGAGTGAAAGAATCACCTTAGAATTCTAAGATAATAAACATGACAAAAGGAAAAGTTATAATAACAACAGGAATTTCTGGCTCAGGTAGCAGAGATTTCTGTGAAAGTTATGCTGGAAATAATAGATATGCAAAGGTTTACAATACTGGCGATATGATATATCAGTTAGCGATAAATGGCTCAGAAGAGCCGCCGTTTCCAAAAGAAAATTTACTTAATCTTCATCCGAGAGTTCTAGCCTCTTTAAGAGACACTGCTTTTGAAAATATATTGGATAATCTTCCAAAAGACAAGAGAAACCACGAGAGGATAATTATAGACACTCACGCACAATTTTTCTGGAATAAAATTTTTGAGAATGCATATAATTGGAAATATCTCAAGAGTTTAAACGCAGATATGTTTGTAACAATAATTGATAAACCCTCTTCAATAAAAGAAAGGCAGATGGCAGAAGAGGAAGGCAGAAGGCAGGACCATGATTTAGCTTCACTTTTAATCTGGCAGAACATCGAAGTTAATGTGACAAAAGGCTGGGCAAGTAATTACCAAAAACCTTTTTATGTATTTCCAAGGATGCAAAATCCGGTAATCTTGGATAATTTAATGGATAATCGATTCTGTATATATTTTCAGATGCCTATGACTGAAGCGAGCTCAATTCAGAATGATCAAATAAGTAAATTCAAAACAAAACTTGAATCAATTGGAAGAGAGATAAATGGACTTCCAACACCCATAATAGACCCAAGACATATTGACATAGAAACAGGGAATTCTTTATCAGAGCAAACTAGAGATTATATAAGAAGACATACTGTTTATAGAGACATGAGCTGGTATATTCCTGAAGTAACAGATTTAGTTGCTTTTTATCCAGAAGGAACAAATATATCCAAGGGAGTAAGTGATGAATCGACAAGGGGTTTTGAAACAGGAAAAAACGCTTTTGTTATTTTTCCTAAGAAAATGACAAGTCCGTTTATGGATATTGCTAGAAAGGTTTTCGAATCTGAAGATGATTTCTTTAAGTTTTTCCCGAGCTATATGAAAGCAAGAATGGGGCAGTTAAAAAGAGAATAGACTAAATAAAATGTTAAAATATCAAGGATATGGTGGAGTTGATGGCGTTGTAGCTGGTTCTAAACATGTTTTCACATTGGAAACATCTGGCGGGGTAGAGAAGCTACTTCATGATTGCGGGAGTCAAATGGGTGAAACAGGAGCAGGAAAACAATTTAATCAATGGGCTGAAATAATAAATGGCTTGACTGTTTTAAACTTAAGTCACGGACATTACGACCATATGGGTGAAACACATCAGCTTTATGGTAAAGGCTACGGCGGACCATGTTATGGTCATGGTGCCACAATAGATATTGCAACATCTCAATTAAGAACCCAGGTTAACCAGGCATGGATGGACGTAAAGGGTAGAAGGGATGCAAGTGGCCAATATTCAAAACCAAGTTTCACTTCAGCAGATTTGAAGAATATAACTCAAAAGATGAATCCTGTAAGTTATAACAAAACAATTCAGATTTCCCCCAATATCAGAGCAACTTACTTTGATGCAGGCCATATAATTGGTTCATGCCAAGTGCTCTACGAATTTAATGATAATAAAAGAATAGTTAAAGTTTTAACAGCAATAGATTTAGGAAGAAGTGATATTGATGCCCCAATTTTAAACTATCCTTGCCATAATTTTCCTGCGGGAATTGATTTTTGTTTTATCGAAAGCACATACGGAGACAGAGCCCACACAGACAGAAATCAAACAAGAAAAGATCTTAAAAGTGTATTAGATCGAATTGTTTCTGAAAATAGAAGGGGTCTTATGGGAACTTTTGCAATAGGAAGAAGTCATTGGGTATTAGATGATTTATTTGAGCTATACTTAAAAAAAGAAATAAATCCAGAATTAAAGATTTACGTAGATAGTCCAAGCATCACGGACGGAGAAAAAATCATCCTCAATCATAGAGAATGTTTAGACCAACGAGGATTTCAATTATTTGATCCGAGAAATTCTGAAACTCCTTTTAAGTTCAGGAACTTAGTTTATCCAAAAAATAAACAACAATCAATTGCATTAAATCAAATAAACGGGCCGTATCTAATTATTTCTGCTTCGGGTATGTGGTTTATGGGTAGAGTTAAGGATCATCTAAAGGCGCACATAGAAGATCCGAATACGATGTTAATTCAAACAGGTTATCAAGTTCCAGGATGCATAGGATACTTACTTGAACAGGGTAAGGAGAAAAATCCAACAATAAATATCGACGGAGAATCTTATCAGTATAAAGCAGAACAAGTTAGACTTAGAGGTTATAGTGCTCATGCGGATGGAAATGAATGTGTTCAACACGTTACTCAATTTGTCAAGCCGACAAAAGGGACATTTGTTGCTCATGGTGAAAGGCAACAAAGCGAATGGACTTTACAACAGCTTTTGACCAGAGGTCAAAAAGCAGAAATCGTAAGGCTGGGGAAAATTTATTATTTATAATATTTTTCAGTTAAATTTATAAACATTCTCTTCCATAAGAAGGATATAAGTGGTGATGGTCGAGTAACTTCGCGAGTCTAATCCATAATAAAGCGAGCGGGGTTACGAGTGAAAGAATCGCCTTAGAATTCTAAAAAATAATAAAAAAATGGCATTAAAGGGAATTCAAAAAGCATTAGAGCAAAGATGTAACTTACACGGCTTCCGCTCTGGTGGGGGATTAAGAGTCATTAGAATAGAAAAAGAAGGGAAACTTAGGGGCTATGGTGAGCATTATAGTGCAGACGGTGCTTTAGCTCATGCAGATGAAGATTTTTTAGCTGGTGGCAGACGTTATAGTCATGTTTATGGCAATTTGAAACCTCATTATCTTACTGGGTCAAGTTGTATAACTGGTCCATTAGATGGATGGTTACGAGAGGGACATACAGTTGATGCTTTTATGAAAGATAGTGATATTGTTGTAAGCTTAAAAGGATGTGTCCAAACAAGGACACCCAAAGAAGTTGATAAAAAAGTGGACAAAACAAGAAAACCTGTTGTTTGGACAAATAGAGGATATGCTTATGAAACTCGTCCAGATAGTTTTCCAAATGGAGAACCTTGTCATGCTACGAGAGTTATTCGTGGTCCAATGGGTGGCGATGCCGATGCCTGGTTTTATAGTATAGTAAAAACTGGGACAGGAAAAACTTTTTGGGTAGCATTGAATTCTGCATTTAAGGCTAAAGAAGTTGAAGAATCTGATTCTTAATAGAAAACTTTAAATAGATACATGATTGTAATTATTTATGGCAACTAAAACTAGGACTTGTCGGCACATATAATAATCCTAGTTTAAACTCTATTTTTTTAATCTCATTTTTTTCTAAGAAACCTTTTAAAACATCTAACACTTCAACTAAATGTAATTATGGCGATTGTAGTTTAGCGGTAGAATACGAGCCTGTGGCGCTTGGGATGAGGGTTCGACTCCCTCCTTTCGCTTTGATAATCTTTTCTAGGAGCCAAACATGGTAGCTAAACAAAGCAGTGATTATATTCATCATACCGAAGAATTCTGGGCTTTCTGTTTGTAGAGATATAGCTAAAAATTATTCTGGAGAGATTCTCGAAGTTAGAGGAGAAGATGTTCCATTATTTGTTTCAGATTTATCAAAACAAGGTAAGAGTGTAATAGGTATAACCGGCGAAGATCTTTACAAAGAATTTTTGCTAAACAATAAAGATAATAACATTTTAGTTTTAGAGATAATTCGGTGGGAGGATTCTAAATGCTTGTTTGGAAAGCCAACTTTATGCTTATTGGGGCCAAAAGATAAACAAATAGAAAATCTGCCCCAAAAATTAAGAATTTGTATTAATAGAAAATATCAGAAGCTTACAAATAAATATTGTGTAAATAAGCTTGTTTCTAGTGGTTATGAGGTAGAAAAAATATATGTTTCAGGAGCTTCAGAAGAAATGTTTCTGAGAAAGATGGTGGATTTGGTTATAGATATTGTTTATTCTGGGAAGTCTGCGGAAGAAGCAGGATTAGAAGTTTATGAGAAGTTATTTTGTTCAGATATTGTTGTGATTGGGGGCAAAAGAATATGATAATACCAAGTATTGATATTCTGAACAGACAACTTGTTCAACTGATTCAAGGTAAGGAGAAAGCAATAGAAAGGAATAATCCCCTTGATTTTGCTAAAAACTATTCTATTTACACTGAAATTCAATTAATTGATTTAGATGCCGCTCTTGGCAAGGGGAATAATTCTGAATTAATTAAAGACATATGCAAAACGTGTAGTTGTAGAGTTGGTGGCGGGATAAGGAATTTGGAAAAAGCCAAAGAGTTGATTAGTTTCGGTGCAAATAAAATAATAATCGGAACAATGGCTAACATAGAATTTCTTTCTTTACTTTCCAAGGAGATAGGTAAGGAGAGAATTATAGTCGCTTTAGATGCTAAAAATAGAGATATAGCTATTAAAGGCTGGAAAGAGCAAACAGGAAGAAATATTTTTGATCTTGCTAAAGAATTGGAAAATTATTGTTCTGAATTTTTATATACTTGTATTGAAAAAGAAGGTTTAATGAACGGCGTGGATATTGAAACAGTTCAAGAACTTAAGAGAATAACTACTAATAAAATATCTTTTGCAGGCGGAGTTTCTAATTTAGTAGAAGTAAATGAATTTGATAAGATGGGTGTTGATTGTGTTGTTGGAATGGCAATTTATTCTGGAAGAATAAATCCCATTGAAGCTTTCGTTGAATCTTTAGATTTTAATAAGGGAAATGGATTAATCCCAACAATTGTAAAAGATGAACAAGGAAATGTGCTCATGCTGGCCCATTCTACTAAAGAAAGTTTGAAATTGGCGATTGAACAAAAAAAAGGGATATATTTTAGCAGAAGCAGAAATAAATTATGGATTAAAGGCGAAACTTCTGGAAATGCTCAAAGATTAATTAAAGTTAAAACAGATTGTGATAGAGATTCTTTACTTTTTATTGTAAGGCAAAAAGGCAATGCCTGCCATTTGAATAAATATAGTTGTTTTGAAGAAGAAAAAAACTTTGACCTAGATGCATTGTATGATAAGATTAAAGAGAGAATAAACTCGGGAGAAGAAAAGTCTTATACTCTTAAGCTTATTAAAGAGCCAGAGCTTCTTAAAAGAAAACTCATAGAAGAAGCAGCAGAAGTTATAACTGCTAAGAACAAAAAGGAATTAATTTGGGAATGCGCGGACTTATTATATTTTCTTCTTGTTACTATGGCTAAGGAAGGCATAACTATCAAAGATATTGAAAAAGAAAATCTAAGGAGGGATAAGCAATGAAAATACTAAACGCTAAAGACCTAAAACCAGAATTCTTCGAGAATTCTGGAGCAGAATGTATTGGCTCAGTTAGAGATATTCTTGGAGATATTAAGAAAAGAGGAGATGAGGCAGTAAGAGAATACACGAAAAAATTTGATAATCTAGAAATCAAAGATTTTCAACTAACCAAAAATAAAATAAAAGAAGCTTATTCTAAACTAGATGAAGAAACCATCAGTGCATTAAAATTTGCTGCTACAAATATTAAAAGATTTGCAGAGAATCAACTTAAAAGTCTGAAGGATTTTGAAATTAATGAGTCTGGAGTTATATGCGGGCAAAGAATAGTCCCAATAGAAAAAGTTGGTTGTTATGTTCCGGGTGGAAGATATCCACTTCCATCCACAGCATTGATGACTGTGATTCCTGCCAAAGTTGCAGGAGTTGGAGAAGTAATAATTTGCTCGCCAAAAATAAGCCCTGTTACAATTGTTGCCGCAGATATTGCTGGAGCAGATAAAATTTTTAACCTGGGTGGCGTGCAAGCAATTGGTGCAATGGCTTATGGGACAGAGTCTATTCCCAAGGTAGATAAAATAGTTGGGCCCGGAAATCAGTATGTTGCCACAGCAAAGAAAGAAGTTTTTGGGCTTGTTGGAATTGATTTTATAGCGGGCCCTAGTGAAGTTCTTATAATCGCGGATGAATCCGGAAATCCAGATTTTATTGCAGCAGACCTATTGGCCCAGGCAGAACATGATCCAAGTTCTCGAGCAGAGGTTATAACCTTCAATGAAAAATTTGCAGAGAAAATTTCTAATAGTGTAGATAAACAACTTGCAAATCTTAAAACAAAGGATGTTGCTAGAGAATCTATAGAAAGAAACGGTTCGATTATTTTAGCCGATAATATTGGAGAAGCAGTTAAAATTGCTAATAAAAGAGCTCCAGAACACTTGGAAATTCAAATAAAAGATCCTGATTCAATCATACCCCAACTAAAAAATTATGGCTCGCTTTTTATTGGAGAATATTCTGCAGAAGTATTTGGAGACTACTGTTCTGGTCCAAATCATACTCTTCCAACTAATGGGTGTGCAAGATATACCGGCGGATTATCTGTAAAAGAATTTGTAAAAGTACTTACTTTCCAAAAAGTTACAAAAGAAGCTTCAAAAGAGCTTATTCGAGCTGCATCAAGGCTTGCAGATGTTGAAGGTTTGTATGCTCATAAGAACGCAGCAGATATAAGGGGGATTCCAAAGAAAACCTTATTAAATACCAAAAACTTAAACAAAATTAAGAAAGAGGAAACAAAAATATGACAACCGCAGCGATTAAAGGATTCAGAGATATTGAAAATGCAAGCAAAAGAATTGCTATCACAAACATAATTGAAAATGTTTTTGAAAATTATAATTTTATTCCTGTTGAAACACCCGTTGTAGAAGCCGAAGATTTTGTAAGGGGCAATAATACAAACGACGAAGCTGTTTCAGATATTTTTAAGTTGAAAGATCGGGGAGAAAGAAATCTCGCCCTAAGATACGAGTTTACATTTCAATTAAAAAGATTAGCTATGAATAAGAAACTTCCATATAAGCGATATGAGATTGGGTATGTTTTTAGAGATGAACCAGTCACTGGTAACAGATGGAAACAATTTACCCAATGTGATGTTGACGTTGTTGGAGCAGGAGTAAAAGAAGAAGCAGAGATATTAAAAATTGCATGCGAGATATTTGAAAAATTAGGAATTAAAATAACCATCAATATCAATAATCGAAAACTTCTAAATGAAATTATTGATAAATTTGGAATAAAAGAAGAAAATAAATCTGCCGTCATAAGAGAAATAGACAAACTTGATAAACTTAGGGAAGAAGAAGTTAAATCTAATTTAAAGAAATATGGTGCTGAGATGATACTTGAGATTTTTAAGAAAAAAGAAAAGGACTTTGAAAAATATGAAAGTTATAAAGAAATAAAAGCGCTGAAAGAAGAATGCAAGACCCTGGGAATTAATATTGTTTTTGTCCCTTTTTTAGCAAGAGGCCTTTCCTATTATAACGGAAGTATCTATGAGATTAAAACAACAGAAATGAAAGAAACTATCTCGGCAGGAGGCAGTTATTTAGTTAATGGGATTCAATCAACCGGAATAAGCTTTGGACTTGACAGACTTGAACCATTGGCTAAAATAGAAGAAAGGAGTAATAAATTTTTGGTTATATCACTTGGAAAAGACAGAGAAGCAGTTAAACTTGCAGAGAACCTTCGTAAAAATAATATCCCCGTTACGTTAATGTACGGAAAAATAAGTAAAGCTTTGGATTACGCAAACTCTTACAGTATCCCTTTTGTTATATTCATTGGAGAAGAAGAGGTTAAGAAGAAAAAATTTAAGTTAAGAGACATGAAAACAGGCAAGGAAAGTTTATTTAACGAAAGCGAACTTTTAAAGAAAATTTCTAATTAATCCAATAAATAACTCGATTTATCTCTTTCCTGTCAAAGCCAGGAAAGCTTTTGCCTGAGCAAGAAATTCATCATTCTCGCCAATTAGTTTTCCTTCGTATTGTTCTATTCTCGCAGGGATGACATATCTATCATAAAGCCCTCTTAAAAATTTATAAAAAGGATTTTGTGTCCATCTATCTTCATAATCTTTCTGGAGAATGCATCTTGCTTCAAGTTCAAACTGGCCTTTATTCATCTTATCCTTTACTCCGTCTATTTCAACTTCAACAGAGGTCATACCAATCATATGCCAGTTAACTTTTATTTGAAATCTGAAATAATCTGAAACTTTTCTCGTTGCATCCCACTCTATTTCTATTTCCTTGGAATTGCCTGCACCTATAACCTCTTTATACTGCTTCTCATTGATATCATATCCTTGATCTATAAGCCATTCATAAAGAATTCTATATGTTTCCTTAAAATTGAATATACCGGTATGCTTTACCTTTGATTTGAATAATTGATCTAGTTCTGTCATCTTTTTTATCTAGATATAACAAAAAAGGCATTTAAATATTTTTGGCTTTGAGATTATTGACAAAAATCACATTTTATCAGAACAAGACTCACATATCAAAGCACCATCTACCTTATACAGAATATCACTACTTCCACATTCTTCGCATATCCCTACACTAAAGGATTTTGGTGACTCTCTTCTTTCTCTTTTCTCATCTTCTTCTCTTATTTGCATACTATTTGTTGCACAGGCAATATCAAACAAGTCCGGCTCTATTCTCAAAATATCCTTTAATGTTAAGAGTCCTATTACTTTATTTTTAACAACAACAGGTAATCTTCTAAACTTTGTTTTTTTCATTCTTTGAAGAGCATCAATCAAGTCTAAATCCGGCCTTATTGTAGCAATTTTTCTGGAAGTAATATCAAGACATTTTATTTTTGAGAGATCTTTTTTTTCTTTTTTAGTTAAAGCCCAGATTATATCCTTTTCTGTTATTATCCCTTTTAATTCACCCCTGTTTTGTATAACCAGGCTTCCAACATGATTTTTCACCATTTTTTTAGCACATTCAAGAACAGAAATATCCGGGCTTATAGAAATAAAATCTCTAGTCATCACGTCCCCAACCTTAACACCAATCTTTTTCATATTTATAATAAACCCCCAGGGTTTATAATAGTGTGTTACAACTTTGAAGGGCTGCCATAAAAATTCATATGTTTTAAATTACAAGCATATTTAAAAACAAAAGTCTTGTTTTAATATGAAGATGGCAGACGAAAAAAACCCCATATACATACTTTCCGAAAATACCCAAAGAACAGCTGGAAAAGATGCTCAAAGAAATAATATTCTTGCAGCAAAATTAGTTGCAGATACAGTAAAAACAACACTCGGTCCGAAAGGAATGGACAAGATGCTAGTTGATGCTTCTGGAAATATAATCATAACAAATGATGGAGTAACTATCCTTGAAGAAATGGAAATAGAGCATCCTGCTGCGAAAATGATGGTTGATATCGCCAAGACTCAAGAAAATGAAGTAGGTGATGGAACAACAACCGCAGTTATGATTGCCGGAAAATTATTAGAAAATGCAGAATCTCTTCTTGATAGAAAAATTCATCCAACAGTAATAATCAAAGGTTATAAACTTGCATCAAAACAAGCAGAAAAAATATTGAATGAATTGGCTATAGACGTAACACCTAATCAAGAGCAAGTTTTAAAAAATGTGGTCATGACTGCAATGACCGGAAAAGGTGCAGAAAGTTCAAAAGAAAAACTTGCTTCTTTAGTTGTTAATGCAGTAAGACAAATAAGTAATGATAATTCGATTGACTTAAATAACATAAAGATAGAAAAATGCAAGGGTGGTTCTATAGAAGATAGTGAACTAATAAGGGGAATTATTTTAGACAAGGAAAGAGTTTCAATAGAAATGCCCTATCAGGTAAACGCAGCAAAGATTGCTCTTATCGATTTTTCTCTTGAAATAAAGAATCCAGAAGGAGAAACAAAAATTTCAGTAACAACTCCAGAACAGCTTCAAGGTTTTATTGATAGAGAAGAGAGAATTATGAAAGAAATGGCTTCAAAGATTTTTGCTTCAGGAGCAAATGTTATTTTTTGCCAAAAGGGCATTGATGATGTTGCCCAGTATTATCTGGCAAAGAGAGGGATATATGCTTGTAGAAGAATAGCAAAAAGTGATATGGAAAAGTTATCAAGAGCGACAGGGGCGAGAATTGTAAGCAGTTTAAATGAATTAACTCCCCAAGAACTTGGAAAATCGGCCATAGTACGAGAAGTAAAACATGGAGAAGAAAAAATGACTTATGTTGAGGGATGTGATAATCCCAAATCTGTTTCAATTCTTATTAAGGGGGGAACAGAGCATGTTATTGACGAAGTCGAAAGGGCAGTTAAAGACGGATTAGGAGACATTGCTGCCGTTCTAAAATATAAAAAAGTAGTTGCAGGAGCAGGAGCAGTAGAAATCGAGCTTGCTAAGAGATTAAGAGAATATAGCAAGACCCTTCATGGAAGAGAACAATTAGCAGTAGAAGAATTTGCAAAAGCACTTGAATTTATACCAGAGACACTTGCAGAAAACGCAGGCTTAGATCCTGTTGAGATAGTCGCTAATTTAAAATCAAGGCATGCAAATAAGGAAATAAACGTAGGCATAAATCTTCTTACGAATAAGATTGAAGATTCATTAAAATCAGGGATTATAGAACCACTAAAGACAAAGCTTCAGGCGGTTAGTTCTGCAACAGAAGTAGCGATGATGATTTTAAGAATTGATGATATTTTGGCTTCAAAGAGCAATTCTTCAAAGAATAGGCATGTGCCGAGTATGCCTATGAATGATGAATATTAATCTTAACTCGGTTTTTAGTGTTATTAATAAGTAGTTACAAATAGAAAGATTTATAAAACAAATTACTTCTAAGAGTCTATGGCAAGATTAGGAACTACAACCTACGGCAATAGAAACACCGAAAGAATTGCAAAAGCAAAACAAGAAGCTATTTCAAGAGGATTAATCAGACCTTCTATAATTGAAATAGGCGCAGGAGGAGTTATAAATTTTCTTTCTTATTTTTTTCACGACATGGAACATAAAGATCGTGGAAAATTTAAAAGAATGAATTATGGGCTTGTAAAAATTGCAGAGTCTGTATTAAGAAAAACCGGAATTTTTAATTTAGAAACATTTGAAACAGAAGAGATAATCGATTCATTTAGGGATTTAAATCCTCGAAAAGTATATATTGTAGATATAGAATCAAAAGTAATAGACGCAGTAAGAAAAAAAATTCTTCCCCAGAAACCGAATATGTCTCTCGAGTTTGGATTAATTGATGTATCAAGAGAACAATTGCCGCATACAGGAGATATAATCTTAGCCTATAATGTTCTCGAAAGGGTTGAAAATAAAGATTATGCGGTTAGCTCAATAGCAAATGCGGTTAATGGGGGCGGGCTGTTATCTACTACGTTTGATATAACTATACCTGAATTCAAGAAAATAGATGAAGGATTATACCTTAAAAAATGAATAAAAAACAACCACCATTAACAAAAGAGGATATGGAAAGACTTCAATCTTATTTACGTTACCCTAATTTGGATGCACTACTCTTAAACCCGAAATGGACAAGCAATCTTTCATTTAGCGATCTTTCAAAAGAGGATATGATAAAAGTTTATTTCTATTATGATCGAAAAGAAAACCCCCCTCAAAAAGGAGCTATTCTCCGCATGGCAGAATATGACCCTGAAAAACATGGAGAATCTGTTGAATATCTTTTGAATGAGGTTCCGTCATATTTAGCAGATGAATGTAATATTGACGAGTTATTAAATAATGGTCATGATATTAATGTCGGGCTCATTGCAGGGAAAGTTGCAGGAGTAATTGCGCATTATGCAAATTGTGGCGAGAGATTTATCCCCGTAATCTCTGTTGACCCAAAATATCGTGGAAGAGGAATTATGAAAGCAATGATTGATTCTGTTTCTTCAGGAGAGCCCCTTGTTTTAAAAGTTCTTAACTCAAATCATGACGCAATAACCGCATTTGAAAGGTGTGGATTTAGACAAGGAGTATGCGAAGGAAGTTATTATGAGATGAGAAGGGAAAACGTTGAGAAAGGAGAAAGAGGAACTTTTTCATGGGCGACAGGAAATACTATGCCGCCAAATAGATTTTAAGAATTATTTTTTCTAGAAAATTTGCTTTATTTCAAACAAGCAGATACAAAAGCGTTAAACAACGGAGCAGGATTCAATAAAGAACTTTTAAATTCAGGATGTGCTTGTGTTGCAATAAAAAATTTATGTTTTGGCAATTCTATAAATTCTACTAATTTTCCATCTGGACTCATTCCTCCAAAAACCATTCCTTTTTCTTGTAAAATTTTGTGATATTTAGGATTTACCTCATATCTATGCCTATGCCTTTCATAAATTTCTTTCTGCTCATCGTATATATTTTTTATTTTAGTTCCGTCTTTTAAGATAGCCTTATATGAACCGAGTCGCATTGTCCCCCCTTTTTCAGATATGTTTTTTTGTTCAGGTAGAATATCAATCACAGGATATTTTGTTTTTGGATTTACTTCAGTAGTATTTGCTCCATCTAGTTTACATACATTTCTTGCAAATTCTACTATTGCTAGTTGCATGCCGTAGCATAAACCTAAAAAAGGGATATTATTCTCTCTGCAGTATTCAATTGCTTTAATCTTTCCCTCGACTCCAGAAGAACCAAAACCACCGGGGATAATAATTCCTTTTAATTTGCTCAAAATTCTTTTAACGTATTCTTCATTATTTTCTAATTCTTTTGCATCAATCCAATTTATTTTTATCTTAACATTATTTTTAGATGAAACGTGTTTAATCGCCTCATTTATAGAGATATAAGAATCAACTAGTTGATAGTCGCCGGTATTTAGATATTTTCCGACTATCCCTATTTCTATCTCTCTTTTTGGGTTTCTGATTTGTTCTATAGCTTTTTTCCATGCACTCCAATCCGGCTTCTTTTTTTGTTTGAAATTTAAAGATTTCAAAATTTTCTCACCCAACATTTCTTTTTCTAGATCAAGAGGTATTATATAAAGAGTATTTGAAGTGCCTTCTCCTATTACATCGGGCATTGAAATAATATGATCTGATTTTATATTTGAATATTGTTCTATTTTCTTTTTTCTTGGTTCGTCCAATGATTTTTTTCCTCTGCAAAATATAAAATCCGGTTGTATTCCTTCTTCTCTTAGTAATTTAATTGCTAATTGTGTAGGTTTTGTCTTCATCTCTTCTATATGGCTCGGAATTGGAAGATATGTAACAAGAATGTAAATTATGTTTTCTTTTCCAATTTCATTTTCTAAACTTTTCATTGCGAAAAGGAAAGGGATGTTTTCATAATCTCCGATTGTTCCACCAATTTCAATAAGAGCAACGTCAAATCCCTTAGAAGCTTCTTTTATTCTATCTTTAACTTCATTAGGAACATGGGGAATAAATTGGACTGTTTCTCCCAGAAAATCGCCCCTTCTCTCTTTCTCTATTAGGGATCGATATATCTGCCCCGTCGTAATATTATTCTTTTTCGGAATGGATTGTTCTAAAAATCTTTCATAGTTTCCCAAATCCTGATCTATTTCTCCACCATCATCTGTAACCCATACTTCACCGTGCTCTGTGGGCCTCATTGTTCCTGCATCGCAATTTATGTAAGGATCTATCTTTATAGCTGTAACAGAAAAACCATACTCCTTGAGTATTCTTCCGATAGAAGCAGTTGCAACTCCTTTTCCAACGCCAGAAATAACTCCGCCAGTAACAACAATATATTTTGTCATAGGTTTAATTTTCTAACTTATATCCTCTTTTTATTTTATTCCTAATTAAACTCTTTATTTGATACTTATTAAATTTTTCTAAGAGTATATTTTGGTAATTCCCGCCAGGATTACAAAAACGTATCATGCGCCAATGTCGCATTTCATTTTTAGAATATATTTAAGTTACTTAAATCTTAATCTCAGCCCCAGTTTATTTCCAAGTTTTTTCCTTGCCTGCAAACTGAAACCTCGATGCGCCACCCGCTGAAGATGGCTTAATGGCATCTTGGCGTGATATACTTTTATCAACGATAAAACTTTATTTTTTTAATGGATTTATTATCGCTTGAA
>Ga0247841_10005080_pt1 | contig 21750 bp, 19 predicted proteins | sample LaCruzMarch2015__2_FD_192410 | JGI IMG/M metagenome (GOLD analysis project Ga0247841, IMG submission 192410) | Freshwater microbial communities from meromictic Lake La Cruz, Castile-La Mancha, Spain - LaCruzMarch2015_18m | ecosystem: Environmental > Aquatic > Freshwater > Lake | place: Spain... | reverse complement strand
GATTACATCAAAAATCAAGGCAGGAAAGGAGAACAACTTAAGCTTTTTAGTTTCGTCTAACGTCGTAGATGCTCCGTGCTCTTGGCACGGAGAGGTTCACCAGTAAAGTCAAAATGCTCGGGATTCACCCTGGGTACCCCCAGGTTCAAGATTTTGAAGAATCTATTCATATGCTTCGCATATGAAGAATAGCCCCGCCAGCGACAAAGTTATCATGGCATTTTGGTGGGATGTCTGATTACATATCTTGAATATATCTAATTTCTGGGATCTTAGGGTATTTCTTGGCTAACTCAGGTTTAGAACTAAATGCCCAATCAATATTGTTTTTGTTCCAATCATTTTTATCCCCTGTAATAATTGTTAATGCCTCTTCTTTGTGATATTGAATCGCTGAAGCTAAAGTTATTGCATCAGAATTATTTTGTATAAACGTAAATAAAGCACTTTTAAGTTCGAAATCTACTTTTTCTATTACTTCTTTGTCTACTAATTTTGTGATAAAATAATTTATTTTTTGAATTAATAAATCATGATTCTTTCTTAATTTTAGGTAGTATTCTGTTTTGTTTTCAGATGAAGAATATTGTGCTAAACGCTTCTTTAAGATGATTATATCTTGAGAGAATAAATCTTGATACCCTTCCATTTTTTCTACTTCATAAGAGGGATTTAAAATTTTAGTTCCAACAATTTTTAATATGATGTTCTGTCTTTTTATCCATTTTGGCATGTTTTCTCTTGTGATATAATAACAAAGCAAGAATTTGTCTGCTTTTTTATCGTTAACAAATTTTATAGCATTTACTGACTTTATGTCGTTTGTATCCGAAGCATAAAATATAATTATACACATATCTAAAAAGTAGTTCATTATCCCTCCTCCGCACCTTCTACAAAAAGTTGCCTTATTTCTAAAGATTCCTTGTCTGTGGAAGCTTCTATCTCTATCGGATTTATTGAATTGATTTCCGATTCTAAATCTAAGATTAGTGACGAGATGCTTGAAAGCTTGAGATTTATGAGATTATCCCTAATTTGAAAAAATAATTCTTTTTTTGCGGGAAGAATAAATTTTTCAGCATCATAAAGGAAATACTCCGTAGTTATAGCATCCCAAATTAAAGGAAATAACTCCCTAATCTTTGCAAACCCTTGTTTTTTTAGCTCTTTATCTTTTAAGTTTAGTAAAATTGTTGCACAATAAATAAATTTATCAAAAAGAGAAAAAGAATGCTTTAGTTCTACTGGGTAAAAGATCGATAATTTTAATAAGCTTTTTTCTATATTCTTAAAATTCTCTTCATTAAAGCAGAAAAAACCCCTTTCCAAATTTTCGTATTTCTCTTTGTATAATTCCATTCCCGGCTTTTGATACTGCTTTGATTTAGCATACATAGCCAGCTTTCCAGCATATTCTTTAATAAGTTCAGATAATTTTTTTAATTGACTTTCATTTAAAGTTAAAGGAGTACATTTTGCAGATGGCTCGTATCTTACTGCAAGCGTTTGACCATAATGAAATCTTAATATGGGTATATCCTTTAAGCCCTCTGTTTGTTCTATTAATTCAATTGCAACTTTTTGTAACATTGTTCTTGCAGGAACAATTCCTTTTTTTCTCCATTCCCCAGCAATTGCAAACAACAAAGCACATGATCTATCTCTTATTTCTTCTGAAAATGGTAAACTGTAAAATGCTAAATCTCCTATACTTTTGTAGACTTTCATTTTCGGAGTTGAAATTATTTCAAAAATTATTCCTGCCTCTTTTAATTCATTGAGGAATTTTTCAGTAGTAAGCCAGTTAGACCCAATTGCTTCAGAAATCTCTGCTATGCTTTTCGGTCCATTGTTGAGCTGTGTAAGAATATCTGACTTTATTTCGTCGGGACTTTTTTTGGTTATATTTACCATAGCATATCACACCCTTCTTTTTTCATAATAAACATAATAAAACAGGGTTTATAAATATTTGTAGTCCTTAGCAGTGATGCCAGACATCCCGGGATATAACTACTTATAGAAAGATTTAAAAATAGGGGTTACTTGAGATTCCATAATAAATTAAATCAAAAATGGAGGAAAAACATGGCAAACGAGAAAGGGATCATAATTGCAGTTATAATGGCAATTATCCTTTTATCTACTGGAGCAGCAGCCACAATAATTAAAGCATTTGGAAGTGCTTTTGGCTGGGTCTTTGGCGGAATAATGGGAATATTAATTGTCCTTATGATAATTTTTGCAGGATTTGACAAAAGATGAGTAAAAATATAAAATTTTATCCGAATGGACAAAAGAAAAAAGAAGTTAGAGAAATGATTAAAAATAGTCATGATTTCAAATTGATAATTGGATATAATCCTGATGGGAATATTAACAATGTGATGGAAAAACCGAATCTTAGTAAATTAAATCAGAACATTATGGTTTCTGGTGCTCATGTATTTGCAATTCCTGAACATAATCATTGTGATTTCTTCCAATCAGGAGTAACTGTTTGTAAGGAGTATCCAAAAACTCCCACAAATTATGGGTATACAATTAGCGGGTCAATTTTAGTGATATAAAATGTTAAAAAATAAAAAAGCGGTTGCCCCTATCATAATTTTTGGAATTCCTGTCGGAGTTATTATTGCTATTATTTTTGAAATTTGGGTAACGGGATTGGTTATGGATGCGATGCAACCTGAACTAGATAAGGCATTAACACATTTAGATGATAAAATTGTATGTCCTCAGGAACTCAATGGAGAATCTTATGAAATCTGTATTAACTCTGTTGGAAATATTTTAATAAACGGGACAATAAGAGATACTTTATCATTAAATACAGATATGGGCGAGGCTTGCAATATTAAAGAAGGGCGGTACAATTATAATATTGTTTGCAAATTTGAAAATTTTGGACAAACAAAAACTATAACCCTATATGAAAAAGGATTAAAGTTTACTGTTGGATCTGAAAAAATAATTTATGCTAGTTCGTCTCTAGCTGCACTAAGAAAACCAATAAAAACAGGAATCTGGATTTTTAAAAAAATAAAATATCTTCCTATCTAATTTTCAGGAGCTCCAACTGTAATTGGAATATACGGAAATAAGGTAGTTCAGATACTATTTGGTGAAGAATTATTTGGATTTCTAATAGAAAGTAAAGAGCTTGCCGATAACTACAAAAGATACCATAAATATCTCTGGGATAATGTGGCTACGAAATAACCCCTCGTCCCTTATTATCCCCCTATTTCTAATCAATCTATGGAAAATATAGATGCAGAACAAATCTTACTAAAACTAACAGAAATATTCAAATATCTCGAGAGAATAACCCAAAACTTGCCGAGAGCCCACGAAAAGACCATGGAGTATAAATAGCCCCGCCAGGATTCGAACCTGGGTCCCAGCCTCCAGAGGGCCAGATACTTGACCACTATACTACAGGGCTCTGATGTTTCTAAAAATCCTCTGTTTAAAAAACTTCGCAAATTGAATAATAGCAAAGTATATAAATAAGTTAGGCATACCTAACTTATGGAAAAGAAGGGAACAGAAGATTATATGCGAGTTATATACGAACTCGGAAAGGGCAAAGAAGTTAAAAGTGTTGATATTGCCTCAAAACTAGGAATATCAAAACCCTCTGTATCAGAGATGCTGAGGAAACTAGCTGATAGAAAATTAATAAAAATCAAACCATATTCAAAGATACAACTTAGTTCTCTGGGAGAAAAATTTGCAAAAGAGGTTATAGACAAGCATAATATTATTGAAGAATTTATAAAAAAAGCATTTAAATATGAAGAGCAACAGGCTCATAATGAAGCACATGCTCTTGAACATGCTTTTTCAGATGATTCTATTCTGCATTTAAGGGAAATTGTTAATGGAAAATTAGAAAAATCTAGAAAGGAAAATGAAAAAATACTTCAGAAGTTTGCAGAAGATAACTTAATTTACATAGGATAAGCTTTATAAACTCAATTTTTATTAGATAATTATGAAAAGAAGCAGTAGACGTTGGAAAAAGAAAAGACAAATGAGATGGAAATGGCAAAGAAAAAGAATTAAGAAAGAAAAAGCCAAGAGAAAAGCTCATAGAGCAAGAAGCAAGTAGTTATAATTAGTTTTCTAAGTGGTATTTAATTTGGATTTTATATATGTTCTTAACCACAATAATCTTTCAATAATAGATAAATCGCTTTGTATTATGGCTAAAAAGCGTTCAAAAGAATTTTACAATTTATTAGAACAAGTGAAAAAAACTGACTTAACTGCTAATAATCCTGAAATACAATCTGTTATTGAATCTGAAATTGCACGTTGGGTTGATAGTTATAAAAATAAAAAAAGGGGCAGTTTGATGGATTGTTATGGAGAGCCAGGAGAGATACCTGATAAAATTTCTGTTAATGGGCATAAATATTCACCTCCTCAAATTCTTGAGCATGTTAAACTAAGAGATGAAATTGGAATGACGGTTATTAGAAAGATTGATGAATACCAAAAACAACATCCAATGTGGATGGGGGATAAAGTTGCAGATATGTTCGAGGGATTGGGTAAGAATTTAGACGATGTAATAATGATATGTGTGTGCGGCAAGCATAAAAAAACAACGCGCGATTTAATGCAAGACATTATACATCCAAATTCTGAGTCTCTTTTTCTTACTGTAAGCCTGCCTGATGCTATTATGAGGTGGTATGGTTCTTCTGCTAAATATCAGATGTGGGATTTAAAAGATAAAATAGAAGAAACAAGAAAGTTAAAATAATTATTTCCCTCTAAAAGAAGTTATAATTAATCTATATTCTCAAGTATAGCAATCTTTATAAAATAAGTTAAACCAACTTAAATGTAGATAAGTTAAAATGAGGAAACAAAAAAATGAGCAGTGAAATTTGGACAGAAAAATACCGCCCTGAAAATTTTGAAGGAGTAGTTGGACAAAGCGAGACAATAAAAAGAGTCAAGAGTCTTGTTGGTTCTTTAAATATTCCACACTTACTTCTTGCAGGGCCTGCAGGAACAGGAAAATCAACTCTTGCTTTGATAATTGTCAAACAATTATTTGGAGAGAGATGGAGAGACAATTATCTTGAATTAAATGCATCTGATGAAAGAGGTATAGATGTTGTTAGACAGAAAGTTAAGAATTTTGCAAGGACAAAATCTCTTTCTAAAGTTCCTTTTAAAGTTATTTTCTTGGATGAGGCAGATGCTTTGACAAGAGAGGCTCAACAAGCTCTAAGAAGAACAATGGAAAATTATACAAATACCTGCAGATTTATTCTATCATGCAACTATTCTTCTAAAATTATAGACCCAATTCAATCAAGATGTGCTATTTTTAGATTTAAACTCTTAGAAAAAAGAGATATTGCAGAGATTGTTAAGAAAATTGTTGCTGAGGAGAAGATTGAGGTTGATGATTTAGCTGTTGAGGCATTATATGAAGCAAGTGAAGGAGATTGCAGAAGAGTCATAAATCTTTTACAGGCAACAACTTCTATCTCAACAAAAATTACCGCAGAACTTGTAAATACAATTGTTTCTTCTGCTCGCCCAAAAGATATTAAAGTTGTTTTAGAATATGCCTTGTCAGGAGATTTTTTAACTGCTAAAAATAAACTTCTTGATATTATGTTAAAAGAGAGCATCTCAGGACAAGATGTAATTAAATCAATACAAAAGGAAATTTGGGGATTAAATATAGATCCTGAAATAAAAGTCAAGCTGACAGAGAAAACAGGAGAAATAGAATTTAGACTCGTGGAAGGAAGTGATGAGTTTATCCAGCTTGAAGCACTTATGGCTTCTTTTGTTCTAGCAGGACAGGGAAAAAGTTAAACAATATCCTGCTATATGTCAATATATATTAAAAAATAAAAAAATCGAAAGATTTATATATAAGTTAACACTATTAACTAACATGAGAGGGACTAGGGGATTTAGTTTAAAAAAGGAAAAATCAAAAAAAGCGCAAATTTTCGCGTGTCTATTCGTTATTTTGCTTCTTGTTTCCCTGACTTTTGCAACAGCCTATAGTATGTCGGATGGGGTGCAACTTTCATCTAATAGTGTTTCAGATGAGATACAGCTTCCTGCTAATACTTTTTTAGATTTTGGAGTTGAACAACCTTCTTTTATTGAAAAATCTTTTTCAGTTGCATCTTTAGATAATATTAATCTTGAGAATATAAATTTTCAAGGAGTTCAACTCCAAGGACAAGTTGCAGTTAACAATATTTCTATAGTCAATAGTTATTCGTCAACAACTGTTTATGAAAAATTAAGTTTAAGATCTGATAAAAATTTTAGCTCTTTTGCAGGTAATCAAATTTTTACATCTGATAGCGGGTGTATGACTCCCGAGAGTATAACTCCTGATAATAACTCAATTGGTATTCTTGGAACAACAACAAAAACTTGTAGCACTACAAATACTGGTGGTTGTTCTGGGCTTTCTTGTGGTGGAACAGCAAGTGTATCGTGTGGTAGTTGTAGTAGTATTAATCCTTCAACTTCACATTTGACTTCTTGTACTCCAGCCTCATGTTCTTCAAGTTATCCCTATGATTTTGGTGTATCTTGTTCTGTAAGTAGTAGTGCATGCAATAAATGCACAGGATTAGTTTGCAGTTATAAGTGTTCTTATCAAATGAAAACTTGTACAAGAACGTGTGGGCAAGGTCCGTGTGATGGTTATCCTAATAATCCCAATTATTGTGGTGGGCAGTGTTATGGTAATTGTGCTTCTGGTTCTACGGGGACATGCTGTAATGGAGTATATAGTTGTTGTCCATCAGGATATAATATGTGTTGTCCAAGTTCTGGTGCTGCAAAGAATTGTTGTTCTTCTGGGATGACTTGTCAGTCAAATGGAAATTGTTGTTGGCCCAATGGGCATTCGTGTTCTAGTCCTGCAACATCAGATCCAAGTTGTTGCTCAGGAACATGCCAACAGAATAGCAAGTGTGGAACAAACACATGTACAAATCAGTGTACTTTGGGGCAAACAAGATGTAAGAACAGCAACACTCAAGAAAGTTGCTATAATGATGGTGTTTGCAATGTTTGGGGAAATGCTCAGAGTTGTAATAATGGATGTTCTAACGGAGTTTGTACAGCTTGTAAATCAAATGGTGCTTTATGTTCTAATCCTGCAACATCAGATCCAAGTTGTTGTTCAGGAACATGCCAGCAAAACAGTCTTTGCGGGACTAATACTTGCACTAATCAATGTTCATTTGGACAAACAAGATGTAATGGGAATGTTGCTGAAACATGTACTAGCAATGGTATCTGCTGGGTATGGGGAAATGGACAAAGCTGTCAAAATGGATGTTCAAATGGAAATTGTATAACTTGTAAAGCAAATGGTGTTTCGTGTTCATCTCCAGGAACATCTACTTCAGAATGTTGCTCAGGAACATGTCAGCAAAATGGAAAATGTGGGACAAACACTTGCACTAATCAATGTTCATCAGGACAAACAAGATGTAATGGAAACACTGCTGAATCTTGTGTTAATAATGGCGTCTGTTGGGTATGGGGAAATGGGCAAAGCTGTCAAAACGGATGTTCTAGTGGTGCTTGTGTTACAACAACAAACACTCATGGGTATGTAAAAGACGAAGACGGAAATCCTATTAAAAATACTGTTGTTAAGTTTACAGATTGTTCTAATAACGATGTGAAATCTACTACAACAGATTCTTCTGGATATTTTTCTTTAAGCACAAATGCTGGAAATTACAAATTAAAAGTAGTAATGCCCTATGGAACTATTACTGTTGTAGATGGCCAAGGCAATTCATGTCTATCATTTGTAGGAAATGTAGATGTTGGAACGATTACTATTGGTATTAAGTTTTCTTTATCAGGAGTTGTGCAAGATGAAAGTGGTAAGGCTGTTAAAAATGCTGTTGCTAAACTTACTGATTGTTCTGGTAATGTTATAACTTCTTCAACAACTGATTCTTCTGGGAATTTCAAATTAATAAGTAAATACGGCGATTATAAAGTAAAAATAACTTATAATTCAGTAGATTATTGGATAACTAATTGTGATACTTATAATCCAGGAGATTATTCTTTTAGTAATGTAATAGTTCTTCCAAGTAAGGTTCATATAAGGGGAAAAATTATTGATGAAAATAATAATGCAAGAAGCGGTGTTGTTATGCAACTTACTGATTGTTCAGATAATCTTGTAACTTCTTCAACAACTGATTCTTCTGGGAATTTTGAACTTGTTGCTAATCCTTCAAGTTATAAAATAAAGATTAATTTGGGATATGCATTACTTTTGCTTTTAGTAAATAGCAAAGAGTGCAATTCTTATGGTGTTGGAAATATTGATTTTAACCCAATTACTGTGCAAAAAAATACAAGAATATATGGAATTATCAAAGAATTAAATGGCAATCCTATAAAAAATCAGAAAATAGAGCTATATACTTGCTCTGATTCTTTTGTAACTTCTTCAACAACTGATTCTTCTGGATATTATTCTCTTTCTGCAAGTGCAGGAAAGTATAAGCTAAAATTAGTTATGGGGGATAAGAGGGTTGTTCTACAGGATTCTAATAAACAATCTTGCTTTATATTTAGGGGAAATGTTCCTTTGGATTTATCAGTAGGTATAGACTGCTCTCAATATAATTATTATTGTTATAATACGAACTGGAAATTATTTAATTGTTATTTTGCTCCTGATAAGGGAAGTTGCAATTGTTATTATCAAGTTTGCAGTGCATGCACTCCTGGAAGCAAGGAGTGCGATGCAGTTACAGGGGCTATGAATATCAATGTAAATGACTTGTCAAACAATCCTGTTGGTGGGGCAAAAATCTATATTGATAATAATTTTAAAATTGCGGCTGATTCTAATGGAAAAGCAAAAATCTATTCTGATTATGGTTATAGAAATGTGAAGGTTGAATGTCCTGACAATTCTCCTTGCACAACTAAGAGTGTTTATGTTGATGGCGACGAACAGGTTTATTTTAGCTGTGATTGTAAGGGGGATTCTGATAATGATGGGTTAATCAATACTGACGAGGTTTTAATGGGAACAGATCCTAATAATGCTACTGAGAATCTAAACTATGTTCTTATGCAAAGTGTGTTTGATAGCGGATGTTTTAATCCACTGGCAATTATTTCAGGGGGTTTAAGTTTGGAAGAAAGAGCAAATTTAATTAGTGTTTTAAATAATTCTAATGAGGTAACTGCGCAGAAAATTTCAGATGGAACAATAACTGTAAAAGAAATATTATCTCTTGGAAACATTTCTTCTAAGAAATTAGTCGATAATAAAAGGGGAGCAGCAGATATGATGAGGCAAAGTGTTTTTGTTTCAGGTATTGTTGTAGAAAATGACACGGTCCTTCTTATAATGGCTGATAAGAATAATATTACTGCAGTCTATAGATTTGGTGCTCGTTGTATAGGGCAAATAACAGGGCTTGTTGCAGGTGCAGGAGCAGGATTATATGATGATGTTAAGTTTGTTTTAGCTGATTTACCTCTTCTTGTTGTTAAAGGAATTTGGTATGTTATAACTATTCCTTTTCGTTTAGGTCAAGTTGTAGATGAAGTTAAGGGTTTTTTTAGCAATATAGGTAGTTCTTTTTCAAATATTGGTTCTGCTTTCTATGAAATGTCTCTTGGAATTTTTAGAAAAGCTGCGAAAATAAACTTTTTTACAGATAATAAACAGAATTATCTTGCATTCCAGATTAATTTTTATAATGGGTATATAACAGGATATATTGCAGAACAGGTTGCTATGTTGTTTGTGGGTGTTGGTGAAATAAAAGCAGCTCTTTCAGGAGCTTTTAAGGCATTAAAGGCAGGAGAAACACTTGTGAAGCTTGCCAAGCCGGAGTTGGAGTTGTTGGCTAAGTTAACACAATTTGCAGAAGTTGGGGGAAGAGCAGCAGATGTTTTAAGAACATCTAAGATATTCAAAGAATTAAAAGTTGCAAAATGGGGTGAAGAAGCTCAGAAAGGACTTGGGAAACTTGCAAAATGGGTTGATGATTCTGCTGAGTTGGATAAAGTTGTAAGCAAGATGAATAAGCCAGAAGAGTTTGCAAAAAAAATTGCTTCGCTAAGTGATGAAGCAGGAGAAGTCCTTGGTAAGTCAAAGTATGGAAAGACAGCACTTGGTGCTGGTTGGGAAATTTTAGAATTAGAAGGTTTAGGAAAAATAACTAAGAAATTAGGAAGTTCTGCTGAGGAAATTTTAGCAAGAGCAGAGACACAATATGGTGCAAGTGTAATAAAAGATGCGAGCAAGGCTGCGAGCAAGTATGAGGGGATTACAAAACTCGTAAGCGGAGCAGATGACCTTAAATCTCTTCAGTATTTCTTGCAAGCAATAGACGATGCTGCAGCTAAATTGGGGATAGCTGCTGATAAGATGCCAAGTATAACTTTTGTTGATGATATTATTTTTAATTACGATTCTGTTTGGGGTATATGTTCAGCAGATGGTTCTTCTATAAAAATTGCGATTAAAAAAGATGGAAATTTAGTAAGGCATAATTTTATGAGAAAGGCAATAATTCCACATGAGATGTCCCATGCAGCAATAGATAAGTTTATTGAAAATCCATTTACGCTTTTAGAATCAAAAGGCGTAAATTTAGCTACAGAAAGAAAATATATTAATTGGTATACTGAATTTATAAATGATAGATTCGCAATTGGAAGGATGACAATAGATAGCACGGCTTACGCTGATTTAATGACTTATTATAGATTCCCTGTAGAAATTAGTGAATCTTATATTAAACAACTTGTTGAAGCTAATGATTGGGATAGATTGGCTGCTTTAAGAAATTTTGGTTCCGAGATAAATATGCCGAGTTATATTAATCTTGTTGAAAAAAACATACCTGCTGCTAAAAAAGCAGCATTTGATGCTTTAATAGAAAAGATGTTAACAAAAGCAGATGTTGAACAAATATTAAAAATTTCAAGTCAAAGCGAAAGAGCTAAAAAACTAGGAGACGATTTATATGATATTTTTAAAGATATCAGAAATTTAGGAGGATAAAATGGAAAATATTATTGGTTCACTTAAGAAAGAAGAAGAAAGAATAAGAAAGCAAGAACTTAAATGTTATCCCATAATCGGAGAAGGATTTAATGCTAAAATATTAGAAGGAGTTGTAGATTTGATAAAAGTAAAAATTAAATCCCTCGAAGATTTGACAAGAGAATATGCAGAAGGTTTAAAGAAAGAATTAAACAGTATAATAACTGATGATTACATAACAAAGACTTTTTTAATGAAATATCCTGAGATTTCAGTTAAGGAGGATTATACCAAATACTATCTAAATGGTTTGCTCAAGACTAAATTTTTTGAAGCATATATTACTGCCGCAATAGCACTGATATTAAACAAAAAGTCATCTTTAGAAATTAGTTACGAAATATCAAAAAAATTATGGGGTGCTTATTCACAGATTTATTTAATTTCTGCAAAAATCTTAGAGGATTATGGATATAGAGAAAAAATAGATGATGCAAGACTACATTTGGAACTAGAGACAAAACTAAAAAAGTTCGATGAAGCTTCAATAAATATTCGGTTAGAAGATGAAGAATTGAAAAAGGAGTTTGGAGAAAGATATAGCCAAGCATAAAATGAAAACCAAAAATAACAAACTAATAATTGCAGGAATTGTGATGATAATTGCAATCACAATGATTGCAATCTTTTCAATAAGAAGCATGAATGCTGCTCCGTCTATTGAATCTATGATAACTTCGTCAGAAGTGAGAGCTAAAATTGAGAAGCCTCTTCAGCTTGAAATACAGAATAATGCAAGACAAGCAGAAAAGAGTGTAACTGTTTTGATTAAAACAGATGAGCAGAATTTGGATGAGGTGTATGATTTAGCAGAGTCAGAAGGAAAAGCAATAGGAAAATATGATATTGGAAATATTGTTAGTATGGAAATTCCACTAAGCAAAATTAAAGATGTGGCTGAGAATAAAGATGTAAAAGGGGTTTGGCAAAATCATGAATATCATATTACTCTTGATGAAAGTGTTCCTCAAATAAATGCTCCTTTTATGTGGAGTTCTGGCTATAATGGAAGTGGTATAAAAATTGCAATAATTGATACAGGAGTAGATAAGACACATCCAATGTTGCAAGGAAAAGTTATTGCTGAAAAAGAATTTAGCGGAGAGGGAGTAACAGCAGACTGGCATGGACATGGAACACATGTTGCAGGAATTGCAGCAGGAAAGAAAAATAATGGAATAGGATTTAACGGTGTTGCTCCTGAAGCTCTTATAATGAATGCGCGAGCAATTGCTTCAACAGGAGGAGGAACAGATAATTCTGTTATTGCTGCTATAAACTGGGCTGTAAATCCTGATGGGGATGACTCTACAGATGATGGGGCAGATATAATCAGTATGAGTTTAGGAGGTTCATATTCTGACTTGAATTCACCTTTAGTTACAGCTGTGAGAGATGCTATTAATAAAGGGGTTGTTGTAGTAATTGCATCTGGAAATTGTGGAAAAGATTGCCTTAGTAGTAGTTGTAGGGGATATGTTGGAGTTGAGACACCTGGAATAACACCTGAAGCAATTACAGTTGGAGCAGTAGATAAATCAAATAATTGGGCTTGTTTTTCATCAGGAGGGACTATTAATAATTCAGGAGAAATGATAATTAAGCCAGATGTTGTTGCACCAGGAGTAAATATAAATTCAGCTGCTCCAAATAATAAATATGCTGTAATGCAAGGGACTTCAATGGCAACACCACATGTTGCAGGAGCAGCAGCATTATTATTGCAGGCAAATCCTGATTTATCTCCTTTACAAGTTAAGGAAATAATGGAGAAAACAGCAAAACCATTGGGTGAGCCTGGAAAAGATGAAAAATACGGCAATGGTTTAATAGATGCTTCAAGATATCTTCCAGGAGAGATAAATAACTTTTTTAAATATAAAGTTGATTTAGCAGATAGTGTTTATCAAGGCGATACTATAAAAATAAGTCTAAATAATAGTGGAGATATCGCAAGTGTTAATGCAACAATAATTAATCCGTTTGGTGAGGAATTTTATATTGATTATCAGCAAACATCTGATGCATTTGAAGCTAATTTTGCAGATACTTCAAGACTTGGCTTATATACTGTAAAAACAAATATAAGAACAACAACTGATGAAGTTATACAATTACAGAACAAATTTAATGTTTTAGATAGAAATTTAACAAAGGGAATAATAAAAGATGTCATTGTTCCAGCTCAAGTAGCATATAATTCATCTGTTTCAATTCAAGTAAGCTTCCAGAATAATGATTCTTCTGCAATGGATATTATAATGGAAGCACAAATATGGGATAAAGAAAGCCTAGTAGCTTCACTAAAAAATCAATCAATTGTAAATTCAAATTCAATTGCAACTTTTAATTTTATATGGGATTCTGGGCTTAGTCTTGGTGTAAAAAATATAAAAGTAATAGCAAGTTATAATGATAGATATACGACATTAAGCAGGGTTTTTAGTGTAATTGATAATATCTCGCCAAAAATCAATTATGTAAATTATACTAATAATATAATAAAGAATAGCCCTATTGTTGCAGAGGCATTTGTAAATGATATTAGCAAAATAAGCGGATTTATGCATGTTAGAAAATCAAGCACTGAAAAAGTTTCACTAAAAGAGTTATATAGTTCAGGAACAAGCCAAAATGTTGCAGGAAGCTATGTTGCAACAGAAATAGGAACATATAATTTTTGGTTTGAATTATGTGACAATAATTATTGTGCAAATACTTCTGAATATTCAGTCGATGTTAGTGATTGTTCTGGAAAAGATATATTGCTAATTTCAGAATCAAATGAAGGGGTTGAAAAATATAATCCTATTTCAGATGATTACTGCTTAGTTAATTGGGATGTTTATAAAAGTGGAACTCCTAATCTGCAATATCTTAATGGTTTTGATGCAGTAATCTATACTGCTCCTGATTATATGGCAGATAATATTAATTCTGATATGGAAAAAGTTTTAATAGACTATGTTAATGTTAAAGGCAGTTTAATGATAGAAGGCGCGAATATTGCATTTATCCATGGATATGATGAATTAATGTTTAATGCTACTAATTCTAAGTTAGACAAGCCTCTAACTTTAAATGAATCTAATGTTGAAATTTTTAAAATGATAAATCATCCTGTGTTAAAAGGAATTCTAGATACACTGGTTTTTAATAAAGATAATTCAGAAGTTGCATGTTCAGTTTTTCCTCGGGCAAAAGGGATAGAGATTTTGAAATGGAAAGATTTTAATTCATCAGCTGTAATTTCAGAAGCAAATGGTAAAACTTTATTCTTTTCATTTAATTTAAATGCATTGGACAGCAGTGTGAAAGATAATTTAATTAAAAATTCAGCATCATGGTTAGTTGAAAATAAAAACTCTCCTGATTTGATAATTAACAGAGCAGACTATGGGCATCTTATAGAAGGAATAAACACAATAAGGATTAATATTTCAAATATTGGAAGTGGAGATGCAGAAGCTGTTGAAATGTCTGTCTTTGTCGACGGAAATATTAAAAAAACATTTAGTGCAAGTATTCCAGCAGGAGAAACACAAGTGATTGAAACAAGCTTAAATTTTGAAATTGGAAAACATAAATTGAAACTCGTGTCAAATCCTGATTTTAATTCAGTAGAAGAGCAATATCTTAATAATATTTATGAAACAGATATTGATGTTGCTCAAAAACAAGTTGATTTAAGCTTGAATAATCTTAGTTATAAGACTACTGTTGATGGGACAGAAATTATTGCAAGTGTTGGGAATCTTGGGGGCATAAGTGCAAATGCAGAAGTGGAATTTATAATAAACAATGAAAGTGTTAGCAAAAAAATACTGACTATGGCTGCAGGAGAGGGGAAAAATGTAAATTTTACAACAGAACAAGCAAAAGGAATTTATAGCTTAAAAGCAACAGTAAAATCATTAGGTTCATTAGATTATAATCCAAGCAACAATGAAATAGATTCTTCTCTTTATGTATGCAATCCTAATTTTAATATTTTAATTGTTTCTGACAATGATACTGCAGAACGCAATAAAAATGATGAAAGTGCAAATTTGATTTATTCTTATTTAACAAAGAATTTATACTGCAGTGAGGTTTGGGATGAATCTGTAAGAGGAAATCCAGAAGGTTATGCTAATGATTTTGATGTAATTATCTGGAGCACAGGCAATTCTTGGAATGGAACAATTGATGATAAAGATGCTGATATGCTGAATAGTTTTACAGGGGGTATTGTTTTTGAAGGTTCTGATATTGCTTTTGACCATGGAGATGATAGTTTTATTACAAATAGAATGCATGCTTCTCTTGATAGAGATATGATGTTAGAAAGTGATAGCTTTATTAGGGCGAACGAGAGCAGTATTTTTGGCAATGGTTTTGATTTATTGATAAACAGTGCTAAATGTCGTTTCCCTGACTCTATAGTGCCTTTAAACAGCAATTCAATTGCTAGCTGGGATAGTGGTGGAGCAGCAATAGTTTCATATAATCAATCAAGAAGAAGAACTGTTTATTTTGCATTTGCAATTGATTGTATTGTTGGAGATGAAAAAGAAAAATTCATAACAAGTGCAGCAGATTGGGTATTTGTATTAAAAGGTGATGCAAACTACGACGACAAAGTTGATATCATGGACTTGGCAAAAGTAGGAAGAGCTTTTGGCACTAATGCAAATTCTGAAGATTGGGACGAACAGGCAGACTTGAATGATAATGGGCAAATTGATATTTTCGATTTAGCTACTGTTGGTATGAATTATGATAGGGAGAAGTAAATTCATTGCTAATCAAAGTCAATCTCTGGATTCATTTCAATTGGAGATTTCCAATTAATTTTATATTTTTCTTTTAAAATCTGCTTTTTCATAAGCCATAATAAACGACAATATCCAAATCTTCGTTTACAAGAAATAAGTTTGTTTTCTGCTTCTTTTTCTGCTTTATTAATTATCTTTTTTAATTCTGGGTTTTCTTCTATAGGGTCATGTTTAATATTTTCCATTTTAGTTAAACCTTTCTCAAAACAAAGCATCATAGACTGCGCGGACAGCATCGTGTCCTTGGTGTTTTGGAACTCCAAAACATAAATGAGAGCAACTTCTTTCTAAATGTTGTATAATCTCAATTCCTTTGGCATTAAGACGGCTTTTTACAAAATTTTGATAATAATCAGGCTGTTGTTTTAATCCCTCGCCTGCAACAATTACATAGCCAATGCTGTTTTCTCTATAGCCAACCCCTGCTATTGGACTTTGGCTTAGCTCTCTTTCTCTCACAATCCATGTTCCTTCTCTTGGATAGCCAATATCTTTCCCTAATTCGTTTTTTATTATTGCAGGCCTTACATGAGTTAGAATATCTCCTAAATATAGGGGTTCAAATGTTGAATGATGTAGGATTTTAAATCCTGCTTGACATAAATTTTCCATTTCACTTCTTGTTGCTTCTTTTATTGCTCCTGGATGCCCGTGTCTATGATTTACAATATCGGGAGAAGCTCTAAGTATTGGCGTGTCTGAGAAATTTTCAAAAACATCTGCTTTTAGTGCTGCTGCTAAATATGCTCCTGTTAGATTGCTTCCATCTCTTGCAAGTGTTGCCAGCTTTCCTTCTTTAGTATAGCTATAGAAACCAGGGACAACTACTGGAGATGATAAATTTTCAAGTCTTTTTCTGATTAAATCTGTTGATTCTGGTAGAATATCTGCATCATTTAAATTTCCTCCAAGGATGAATAGTTCACGAGGGGAAATATATTCTAAACCTAAAATATCTGCTACAACCATTGCACATGCTTCTTCTCCAAATGCTTTAATTGAAGCTAAATATTCTTCTGAAGAAGAATATTTTATATTTAATCTTGATTCTAATAAATTGGAAATATCTTGCATATCTCTTGTGGGGCATAGGTTATGATATCTATTAATAATTTCTTCAAATCTATCTTCTCCACTAGCTTGTTTTATCAGTAAATCAGTAACTTTTTCTTTTTTCCCTTTATCTTGGGGTTTTACACCAGGAGCAGAGACAACTATTACCTTTCTTCTTGCATCATCTTGAGAAATTTGCCTGATTCCTTCTATATCTTCTAGGGAGGTTATTGAGCTCCCCCCATATTTGCAGACTATAGTTCCAAGAGATTGAGCCATTTTCGATGTTTAAAAGATTTAGAATAACTCAACAATGAACCTATTTACATAAAATAGGTTTTTCCTTTCATTTTTGTTGAGAGTGTGTTATACATTAATTTATATACGACGAGGAGATATATAAACCTTTTCCCTATTGCAGAATTTAAGTATATTCTGGACTATAAAAAAGCTTAATAATAGCGCTTTTTTATAGAAGTTGTAAAAAATTGGAGACAATTTAATAAAATGGGAATACAAGTTGAATTTAATCCTGATTTAGCACTAAGAAAACATGGAACAGAAGGAAGAGAAAGTGATGAATGTCTTCCTGCTAAGTTAGAAGCAGGAGATATACATAGATTTATGAAAAAAGGACAGAGAAATTACTGGCTTGAAGGAGAAATTCCCCTTCTTATTACAAAAGATGGAAAATTGTCAAAACCAATTGCAAGTATAAGAATAGTTAATGCAACACATTATTTACAAGGAAAAGAAGTTTATACAAGAGGATTATATAAGGTTGTAGAATTTTTTGATGATAATAAAATACATTTTAAGGGATTTGCGAGGATAAGATGAAGATTACATTATGTGCGAGTTCGAAATTTTTTGATAAACTCGTTCAGATAAAAAGTAATCTTGAAAATTTAGGTCATGAAGTATTGACAACTTCTATGAATCAATTTCGTGAAGAAGACGCAGAAGCAAAAATAAAATACAATCTGATAAAAGAGCATTTTAATAAGATTAATAGGTCAGATGCAATATTAGTTGTAAATATTGACCACAAGGGGATTAAAGGTTATATTGGGGGAAATTCATTTTTAGAGATGGGGAAAGCATATGATAAAGAAATTCCTATTTTTTTATTAAATCAAATACTTGAAGAACTTAGCTATTCAGATGAGATAAAAGCAATGCAACCAGTGGTCATAAATGGTAATTTGGAGATGATAATGATAAATGAATATGAAAAAGACTTAGAGAAATTAATAAGACTTAAAACACCTGAATGGAAAAGAGGCTGGGCAACAGATACTTATGATGAAATTTGTGCAAGATACAGCTGGATTAGAGAGTTTGCAAAAGATGTTGCTGATAGATTTTTAGAATTTGATGAAGTTAATAGAACAAGTCTTATGGGTATACTAATGGATACAAATAAATTATATGGAATTAGATTTTGTAAATAAAATGGAAGATTTAACTGATAAATTAGCAAAAGTGATGGGGCTTGATAGGAAATTTTATCTTTTTGAGGAAATTCCTGAAATAAGAATAATTGCAGACAAAGACTTGTCTTCTAGAAAGAAACTAACTGATGGCATAATGTATGATATAAAACTTAAAAATCCTCTAAGTTTGGGATATCTTAAACCCCCTGCTTATTTTTGTGAGATTTATGATGCAAAAGGAAATTTTAGCCCTGGATTATTTAGTGATAATGAAATGGGTTTAAAATTAATAAAAGCAATAAATTCATCTCTTCCTGACTCAAGATTTTTTATATGGTTTAAAGTGCCTATTACATGCCAATATATTATTGAAATATATGCTGCACAAAGAGAGGATGATAGGGGAAATAGGGAAGATTTAGCAGAGGCAGAACCTCTTAGTATTACAAGAGAACAATTTGAGGAAATGCTTGGGAAAAAACTAGCAGGAGCAAAAGTATGATGCCTCTGTGTGAAAAATACAGGGCAAGCTGTTTTGCAGATATAAAAGGGCAGGATTTAGCTGTTGATAGAATAAAGATATTTATGCAGAATTTTCCTAAAAGAAAAGCATTAATTATACACGGGCCTACTGGAACAGGAAAAACTTCTCTTGTTTATGCGCTTGCTTCTGAAACAAACTGCGAAATTCTTGAGATAAATGCAAGTGACTTAAGAAATAAAGAAGAAGTTGACAAAGTAATGGGACCTGCATCTCAACAGAAGTCTTTATTTGCAGATTCTTCTAAGACTCAATTTTTTAAAAATAAAGTTTTGCTAATAGATGAGGTAGATGGGCTGACAACAGATGACAGGGGCGGGCTTCCTGAGCTGATAAGATTAATAGAAGAGACAAAATTTCCAATGTTAATTACTGCAAATAATATCTGGGATAAAAAATTTAATGATTTGAGAAAAAAAGCAGAGCTAATTGAATTGAAGGAAGTATCCTATAATATTATTCTTGATATTTTAAAAGAAATATTAAGAAAAGAAAATAAAGTTGTTTCTGAAGATTTAATAAAAAATATAGCAATAAAGAGCAAAGGAGATGTTAGAGCTGCTATAAATGATTTGCAGACAATAGATAAAGAAACCTTAATACAAGATGTGCATGAAAGAGATAAAGAGGAGAAAATTTTTAATGTTTTAAAAAATATATTTAAACAAGTGCCTAATTCTGAAACTTTGGGTTTATATGATAAGCTTAATATGCCTTTGGATGAGGTTTTTCTTTGGATAGAAGAAAATATTCCAAAGGAATATTCTGGAAAAGAGCTGTATAATGCATTTGATGCACTTTCTCGGGCAGATGTTTTTAGAGGAAGAATTCATAGGCAACAGCACTGGAGATTTTTAGTTTATGAGAATTTTCTTTTATCCTATGGAATTTCAGCTGCTAAACAGAAAAATAAAACTGGATTTACATCCTATGAAAAGCCCTCAAGAATACTTAAAATTTGGATGATAAATCAAAAGCAGATATATAAGAAAAGTATTGCTGAAAAATACTGCCAAATGGTTCATATAGGTAAGAAAAGAGCAATGCAGGACTTTGGTTTAATCAAACAGATTATAAGGGGAAAAGACGAAACAATTAAGAAATTGGATTTGAGCGAGGAAGAGGTCGAATTCCTTAAGAACTAATTATGATAGATTAAATCACAATAAAGTTAGAAGTTATTCAGTTAACCAAGAACTTCTAACTTGCCAAACTTACCAGGAGTAAGCTGTTTTTCTCCTTGATATTCATTAACATAACCATTGATAATTTTTATTTTGCTTCCAACTTTAATTTTATCACAATCATCATTCCAGAGGCTTAGCTTTATTGTGCCTGTTTCGTCTTCGATTATAGCATTGACTAATTTTAGGTCTTTTCCAAATTTATTGAAAATCTTTGGCTCTTCCATGGTTTTAACAACAGCCTCGACTTCAACTTTTCCTTGTTTTGTATTTAATTCGTTTATTTTCATTTTAAGATTTTAATTCACTGAGTTTAAGAATCTAATTAAGCACCACAACTACCTGTGCTAGCTGTTGATGTTGTCTGCAATTGCTGTGAGCACTGGCTTGGAGCTGTTGTGAATGCAGAACAAATTAGTGTTTTTAATCCTTCAGGAGTTCTGTCTGCCTGTCCGTCATATACTCCATTAACAACTACTGATGGTGAATATTGCAAAGCTAATGCATTAGCATCTGATTGTTCTTGCTCATAGAAGCCTGCACCTTTTTGAGTTACACAATTTAATATGTTATCTGAGTTTATACCTAGAGATTTCATTAGAGTAATAGATTGGTTTTTATTGCAATCAATTGCAGCAGCAGGAGTTAAACCACCACAAGCAGGATATACTGTTTCCACATACTTTATAGCGTAATCCCAAAATTTATCTTTTGAAAGATTTTGTATACACTCTTGCATCATGTTTTGCTGTTTCTCGTGTTCTCCGTGCATATTGCTGAAGAACTTAACCTGCATATCAGCAACATTGCCAATTGCTTTTGCTGTTTGAGCAAATGAATATAAAGCAGCTGTTCCAGCAGGACAATATGAGAATATGTATAATTCTGAATTTGGTTTTGCTGTTTTTGGTATTTCAACAGGGGTTTGCTGTTGAGTTTGAGAACCTTGTTGTTGTTTTGAATATGCTTCAATTTCAGCAATTGATTCCATTCCACCGACTAATTTTCCATCAAGACTTATAAAAGTAACTCCTTTATTCTGTCCTTGATAGGATACATTAACAGCATACATTCCTGAAATTTCTTTAACAGATTCTACTGTTATATCAATTGAATAAACTGTTTTATATAGATTAGCAACTATTTTTCCAGCATTTGTTGAAGAAACTCCGCTTGCTGTTGCTGGACTTCTCATAACAAGAATAATAAGTATTATACAGATTACACCTACTATAATTGTTGCAGTCATCCAAGGATTTTTTTTCATTTTAGAAATAAAAGCTTTCTCTTCTTTTTCGAAAACATTTCCGTCTTCCATATTTTATTTTAATTCTAAGACTATTTAAACCTTATGAATTTAGGTGTTGTTAGTTTATAGTGATATAAATAAGATTAAATTTACTTGATTATCCGAATATAAGTTGTAGGGTTTGCTTATCTCTTTCATATTGTTAATAGTCGATAAAGATATATTTAATTTATAAGCTCGCCTGCTGAAAGAAAACTACCCTGCTTTAGCTCGGAGTGAATTTCAGCTAACCTATTGGCGAGCTTAGTAAGATATTAATTCTAGAAAAACTTTAATTCAATGAGCTTGTTA
>Ga0247841_10005079_pt1 | contig 21758 bp, 18 predicted proteins | sample LaCruzMarch2015__2_FD_192410 | JGI IMG/M metagenome (GOLD analysis project Ga0247841, IMG submission 192410) | Freshwater microbial communities from meromictic Lake La Cruz, Castile-La Mancha, Spain - LaCruzMarch2015_18m | ecosystem: Environmental > Aquatic > Freshwater > Lake | place: Spain... | reverse complement strand
GAGGAAAAGCAATGAGTAGCATAATTGAAGTAAAGAAGGCAGTGGTTAAGTTCCTGAAAGAGACCATTAACTGTTATGATGTTACGGTTATTAAAATTGAAAAAGTGAACGAAATCTGGCAAACTGTATCGGAGGTATATGAAGATGATTCATTCTTAAAATCCATGAACCTTCCACCGAAAAAGGCAAGGCTTTTCTATTCAGTAAAGATGAATGAAATGCTTGAAATTGTATCTTTTGAACGTTTAAATTCATTTGAAGGGATGGATAGCTCAGATTAATAATCTCTCAATAACAGTTGTAATGATCAAGGATTTGATATATGTTTATTGCATTTGTGACAGTCCTCCCGGTCCCAGCATCAACATTGAGACAGAAGGCCTGATGTGTCTACTTTTTGATAATTTTTATGTTATCGCAAAGTATGTGTCAGGAAGTGAATATTCTGAAGAAAACCTTAAAGAGAATTTATCAGATATTCAATGGCTGGAAACCAACGCGAGGGAGCATTTCAGGATTATCAGCCTGGTCATGGAAAACAATACGGTTATCCCGTTTAATTTTGGAACTATCTATTATACTAAAGATAGTTTACAAAAGTTCATTACGGATTACTACGGTTCATTGATTGAAAATTTCAATAATATTAAGGGAAAGGAAGAATGGTCGGTCAAAATTTATTGTGATCGGAGAGCGCTGATTGAAAAAATTGACGAGTTAAGCGTGGAAGCTGCTGAACTGGAGAAGCAGATCATGGCAAGCTCTCCCGGGAAAGCATTTCTATTAAAAAGAAAAAAGAATGAACTTATTGAAAATGAGATGGATCGATTATGTAAAAATTACGGGCAGGAATATTATGAAGGATTTCAAAATCTGAGCGCATCAACCAGCCTGAACAACCTCTTTCCTAAAGAGTTTACAGGTAGAGAAGATACCATGATCCTCAATGCCACATTTCTTGTTAAAAAAAATAATGTGGATGATTTTAATAACATGGCTGAAACATTAAGAAAAAATAATGGGAATTCCGGGTTCTTTATTGAAGTAACCGGTCCCTGGCCACCATCCAGTTTTATTTGCATCAAATAAATAATTAATGCACAATAACGTAGTCGATCGGTCTAAAGACGTTACCATCCTGGAATTGCTCGACAGAGTGCTGAATAAAGGAGTAGTACTGACGGGAGATGTCGTCGTTTCGGTAGCAGATATTGACCTCGTATATCTGGGAGTAAAATTAATGCTATGCTCGGTCGAAACTATGAACCAGTTAAAATCCGGAAAATCATTAGAAAAAGAATCGAATATATAAAAGTTTGCACTTTCTGTTGTGCTATGAATATAATTAGATTAAAATGGATAAAATGATTTATGCCATATTATCCGTTAAAAAAAAATCCGGTAAGTTAGATGCACTTTTAGCCACGTTAAAAGGCATTTCAGGCGCCAGCTTATATGCAGTTGTATATGAAGGAATTATAGCTGTTGTAAGCGATATAGAAAAATCTGATTTGATTACAGATAGGTCAAATGCCATAGAATATGCCAGCATAATCGAAAGCCTGGTACAACAATTTCCGCTTCTTCCGATGTGTTATGGTTCTCTGATGGAATCGACAGATGCAATTGCTGAAATGCTTGGAAGAAACTACACCGAACTTCGTCAAAACCTTAAGAAAGTTGAAAACATGCGCGAATACGGGTTAAAGATCTTTTGTGATCCCGAAAAATTGAAATCAGAATTCCAGGCAATATCTAAAAACGATATAAATATACTCATTGAACCTTCAACGGAAGTGAAAAATTCAGTGTACCGGGAATACGTCAGGAATAAACTGAAGGAGCATCGGCTTGAAGAATCGATCATGACCTATGTAAATTCAGTCATTGCAGAGATTTCAGGTTGCCTGGCCCGGTTAAATGCAGTTTGTAAGTTCAAAAAGATGCCCAGCGCAACCATTATGGTCGATGCTGTGTTTTTACTGCGAAAGGATAAGAAAGATGAATTATTAAAGGTTGTCAACGATTTAAAAAACCAATACCAAAAACTAAATTTTGTCCTCACCGGGCCATGGCCTCCGTATAATTTTGTTGATACCAGGATTAAGTAATCAATATGATGAATGAAAATAAAATACTATTTGATACCGGATCGCTTGGAGAGCTTTCTAAAGAGCTTGGAAAACTTACAGATAAGGAAAAATCAAAATTGAAGCTTAACCCCGACAATGCAGAATCAGGATTGGCAAAGCTGGTAATGACCCTGGTCGAGCTTATACGCAAACTGGTCGAAAAGCAGGCTATGCGCAGGGTGGATGGCGGATCTTTAACAGATGATGAAATTGAACGACTTGGTGAAACCCTGATGAAGCTTGAGAATAAAATGGATGAACTTAAGAAGCATTTTAATCTCACTGAAGAGGATTTAAATATCAACCTGGGGCCATTGGGCGACCTGATGTAAAAAGAAATATTTTAAAACTTAAAGCTATGTACAATATGGCTGATTCTTCCACGATTCAATGTATTATCCATCAGGATAATTTCTTAGCTATTAATGAAATAAAGAAAAAAATCAATCATGGGTCATCTCTTGGCATTAAAGTAAAATATGCTGAAGAGTTGTCGGATAAAGTAGCTTGCCTTATCAAGTGCCAAAACCACGATAATGAAAAGCAAGAATGCAAATATTGCCGAATCATTGCGGATTTGCATAAAAAAACGGCAGAATTGATCATAAAAGCCAAAAATCTTTCATAATGAGGACACTAATATATGTCCCTATTATTCATTCCATTGCTGACATGGGATCGCTCGGAAAAGAACTTAAAGCAAAAAGTGTTTCCGAATTAGGGGAAAATGTCTGGAAAAAGCACACCAATACCGTAAATGGCTATTGGGAGGCGATTGAATCCTACTTCGAAAATATCGATATTTATATCAAAGGGATAAATGTATATCAGGACGGCATGTTTGTGGATGGGGAAATAGCAAATAAAATCATTAATGATGGAATTATGTCGGGCAGCAAAAATTCTGCGATTGTAGCAAATCTTATCAAAAGGGGCGCAATACTGATCAAAACTGAAGATTTTAATATGATAAAAGAAGAGTATGATGGCCTTCAATCTATTTTAAAATCAAATACCAATATAAAAAAACTCTTTCTGCTGATCAGGTATAAAATTTACAAACCGATTTTACTATTTAGAAGAGATAAATTTATTGCTCGCAGGATAGCTGAAACGCTTGGCCAGGGCGAAACCGGGATTCTTTTCATCGGGGCTTATCACCATGTGATGAAAAAATTGCCCAATGATATTACCGTTATCGAATTGAAGGAAGTCGCCAGAATCCGGAAATACCAGCAAACTATTCAATCTAATTCGAAAAATAAAGAACAACAATTGGAACAACTTAGCCAGTATTTGATTAAAAAATGATGTTCGAACAAAAGATGGAACATGCCGAATATAACCAATAGAACTGTTCATAATGACTCTGATGACCACCCGGTTGAATCAGGGCTCGCTTTGCATTTAAAAACGGAGAAAGAGTTGCAAGAAAGTCTGGCGAGGCTTAATCTTGCTTTGAAAGTTGCAAACATGGCATGGTGGGAAATGGATTTGATAACCGGAAATGTAACTTTTGAGAAAAGGAAAGCTGAAATGCTGGGCTATCTTCCTGAAATGTTCAGTCATTACAAGGATTTCATGGCCTTGGTTCACCCGAAAGATTATGACAATGTCATGAAGGCAATGTGTGATCACCTTGATGGGAAATCTGGCAAATATGAAATTGAATATAGAATCTTAACTAAATCAAATGATTACAGATGGTTTTACGATACTGGAACTATTGTAAAAAAGGATTTAAATGGTAAGCCGCTAAATATTACGGGTCTTGTTATTGACATTAGCGATCGCAAACATGCTGAAGAAGCTTTGAAAGCATCAAAGAATTATTTGAACAAGATCATTAACTCGATAGCTTCTCCTATTTTCGTCAAAGACAAGGAACATAAATTCTGTCTCGTCAATGATGCTTTATGTGCACTTCTCGCGTTGCCAGCTGAAGAACTCCTTGGCAAAACAGGCCATGAGCATTTCCCTAAAGAACAAAACGAAGTATTCTTTGCTAAAGACAAAGAAGTATTCAAATCCGGCAAAGAAAATATTAATGAGGAATTTCTTACTGATGGAACGGGAAAGATTAGAACTATAGTCACAAGAAAAACTTTATATACGGACCCTGAGGGGGATAAGTTTCTGGTTGGAATTATCAATGATATTACTGAACGCAAGGAAATGCAGGAAAAATTGATGAAATCTGAAAAGCTTGCTGTCATGGGGCGGCTCGTGGCAGATGTTGCTCATGAAATCAATAATCCCCTCGCAATAATTATCGGCAGAACACAACTTATCCTCAGCAGAATTAATGAACAGCCATCGCCATTCAAAAATCAGATTGAAACAATATTGCAGAACGCAAAACGATGCAAAACCATTCTAAGCAATCTGCTTAACTATAGCAGAACCATTGGAGAAGAAGATGATACCGTCAATCTGCCCGATTTAATCGGAGAGGCAATTAAAGATGTAAATTTTCAATATGAAATGGGCGCTATTGAGGTAGCGTTCCGCTGTAATTTGCCAAAAAATATTGTAATCACCGGTAACAAGGTTGCTCTGCTCTCTGTCTTTATTAATCTTATCCGCAATGCACGGCAGGCTATGAATGAAAAAGGCTTTCTGACAATCATTGTTGAAAAGGAAAATGACATCCAATTACGCATTGAAATTCATGACACTGGCATAGGTATAAGCAAAGAACATTTAGAAAAATTATTTCAGCCATTTATTTCCGGATGGAAACAAGGCGAAGGTACCGGGCTCGGCCTTGCTACCAGCCTTGGAATTATTGAAACTCACGGAGGCAAAATGTGGGTTGAAAGCGAAGGTGAGGGAAAAGGTACAAAATTTAAGATTCTGCTGCCCTGTAAATTGAAAGAGGAGAAACCAAATCAGGCTCTTAACAAAGTGGAGGAATGAGAAATGAAAAATGAATATACAAATTGGAAAATACTCATGATTGATGATGAACCGGACCTTTTGGATCTGATGAAAGACATACTGGAAGAAAAAAGATATCAGGTCTTCTGTGCTTCCAATGGTTCAGACGGCATTCTGCTCAATGAGCAGAAAAACCCGGATTTAATAATTCTTGACCTGCGCATGCCGGTTATGGATGGAATTGAAACTTTACGGAATATCCGCAAACATGATGAAAAAGTTCTTGTCATCATCCTGACAGGATATGGATGTCCAGATACCATCAGAGACGCTGTCGACCTTAATGTTAGCGAATACTTGAGCAAGCCTTTTGAAAATGAAGATTTGGTAAGCATAATCAGCAAGACGCTTGAACTGTAACTAAAGGATCGAAAATGATGAAAGATCTCAAAAAACTAATCTATGTGCCTATCCTTCACACACGGGAAGATTCAGGACGAACAGCTTCAATCCTTAACGGAAATGAAAAAAGTAATATAAAAGCAGGAAAAATCGATAAGGAGCTGTCGGCAGTTGATGAAATGTGGGATGGAATTGCTGCCAAAATAAAGGAACTAAACTTGCCCTGGGATCAGATGCGTGTTTATCAGGATGGTTTACCCGTATGCGGTAATGAATTAGAAATAGTAACCCGAATTGCCGAGAGTGGCAGTCCTAATTTTTTATTTGTTTTAGATTTATTACAGAAGAGAGCAAAACTTGAGGGCACAGAAAACCTGGATCTACTAATACGGGAATACGATCTGCTTAATAAATTGCTGATGAATAATTCTGATAGGGATCGGAAAGCAAAGGCGGCAGAATACCAGGCTAATAGCAGGGAACTACTTACATTGAGAGATGAATTCATTTTAAATCGCATTACAAGCACACTTCAAAAGGGTGAATTACCCATTGTTTTTATGGGTGTTATGCACCGTTTGGATAAAATGCTTGAAAGGGATTTTTTGATTTCTTATGTTATTTATCGCCTTCCATTCCGCAATATGGGAGCAATTTATAATGCTTAAAATGGAAAAGATGCTTCAGAAACCTTCATTGTTGCATGCTAACCCTATTCTGTTTTCACCGCTTTACCTTAACACGGAAAAAGTTTCCACTGAAAAACTACTTGCTCTTTATCACTTTGCAAACCTTTTTTTTCCGCAATTAAGTCCCGGCCTGGTGAAGACGATTATGGACATGGAATTGCATGGTGAGCGGCTATCGTTAGCTAGTTCACCGGAAGAAAGGCGGAAACTGATCCATGAAATGAAGGGATTAAGCATGGATATTCAATACGCACTGAAAGATGAAGGGCAGAAGATGATGGAAATTTCAATTCACATTGTACCGGGCGAAGTCCTTAAAAGGGCACAACAGGGAAAAATTGATCTGAGTCAGTATCAAAAACTGTGCGATGACCTTGATAAATTGATTGTCAAACTGATTGTTAAGGAAATCCGCAGGCGGTTCACCTTCAAGGTAGTGGATTATTTTCATTCTTTTATTAAAAGCAAAAATGTGCCACCTTTTATCACCCAATTACTTGACATGGGCTGGATTAACCGCAAGGGACAATTGTTGCAAGGCGCCTCAATTGATGATTTGCTGACAGGGAAATATCGTAAACAATTTGAGCGCTTGATGCCTAATGAACTCATGCAGGAGGGTATGCAAATTCGGGAAACAGTCAAGACCTGTTTTGCGATCGGTCAGGATAACGATGATTCCCTGATTCAGGGCGCAAAAAAGCGCCATGCACTGCTTGAGATTACGATTCGGGAAACAAAAAAGAAATAAAGAATCCTGGATAAAGCTCAGCATAGACGATGTAAGTCATAGTTGAAGAATAATTACTTTTATACTGGTCAATATTACTTTCCGGTTTATTAATGATAAAGATATTTATTGGAATTATCTATATAAATGGAAATAAAAGGCATGTTACTTGGGTTGGGGATTCTTTTTCTTATGCTTATCCTGGCTTATCGCTTCAGAAAAGTGATGTATCTCATTTTAATAAGGATGGCTTATGGCCATTATAGTTATGAATTTCTTCATACTTATAAAAAGTATTTTATAAGAAGTCCATTTCAATATTGTTTCAGAGACGATTTCATTACTCATCTGCTATTAATTCTATCTAAAAAAAAAGATATCCCTTCTTTTAAGTCTTCAAAGGAGATTTCTTTTGAAAACACTCCTTATTTTATCAGATATAAAGATTTCTTAAAGGAGAAGGGAAACCCATATTGTTTCAATGCCTTCGTCTTCTATCAACTTGATTTTGAGATAAAAGCGGTTGGATACCAGACAACAATCGCCGGGAGTAAAGCAATTATCCTTTTCTATTTCATGAATGATTCTTTCTTTATGGGAGAATATATTTTTAAGAATCCAAAAACCAATATAAAAGCCAGCCTGATCGATCATTTCCTCAATATACACGAGCTTTCAGAAGATAATTTTTATATTGAGAATTCAAAAAACCGGATCATCCATTTTCAAAATACTGGTTTCACAGTAGATATCAAGTATCTGAACAAAGAAGATAAAGTGATTATTGATAATCTGAAAGGATATTGCAACTACGTTACGGGTAAAAAAACCGTCATGCAATCATAAAATAATTGGCAAAAGCAAATAATCAGGGTTTTTGTGTAATAATCCGTATTTCATCTGATTCTTTATCATAATCGACTGAAATAACTGACCCTGGTTCAATCTTTGTCTTGATAATTTCTTCAGCCAACGGATCTTCAAGATACTTTTGGATAGCTCTTTTTAAAGGCCTGGCGCCAAACTGAACATCCCAGCCTTTCTCTACGATATAATCCTTCGCTTTATCTGTCAGTTGGATAGTAAACCCCAGTTCCTCCACACGTTTAAAAACATATTTCAATTCAATTTCAATGATTTTGTGGATGTCATCAATCTCAAGAGAGTCGAAGATCACAACATCATCAATGCGGTTGAGGAATTCCGGCGCAAAAGTCTTCTTCAGCGCACTCTCTATAACGCCCCTGGCAAAGTTTGAACGGGAAGTTCTTTTAGCTGATGTGCTGAATCCGATCCCTTCTCCAAAATCTTTTAATTGCCTTGAGCCTATATTGGAGGTCATAATAATGATCGTATTCTTGAAATCCACTCTGCGGCCCATGCTATCCGTCAGAACGCCATCGTCCAAAACCTGGAGAAGCAGATGGAAAACATCAGGGTGAGCTTTTTCGATTTCATCAAGCAAAACGATAGAATAAGGTTTTCTTCTGACTTTCTCGGTTAGCTGTCCGCCTTCCTCATATCCGACATAACCCGGAGGGGCGCCGACAAGGCGTGAAACAGCAAATTTTTCCATATACTCGCTCATATCAACCCTGATAAGCGTATCCTCGGAATCAAAGAGATATTTTGCTAAAACTTTTGCTAAATGTGTTTTGCCAACGCCGGTTGGGCCAAGGAAAATCAGCGAACCGATTGGTTTCTTAGGATCTTTCAGCCCGGCACGGTTCCTCCTGATAGATTTTACAACCTTTTTGATCGCTTCATCCTGTCCAATAACTGAACCGGCAAGTTCCTGCTCCATATTGACCAGTCTGGTGCCTTCATTTTTCGCAATCCTTTGAACCGGAATGCCGGTCATCATAGCAATGACTTCCGCAACATTGTCTTCGGAAACCAGTTCCCTGTTGATCTTCGATTCATTATCCCATTTTTTCTTAGCCTGGGTAAGGCTATCCTGCAGCTTTCTTTCCATGTCCCTGTATTCAGCAGCTTCTTCGAATTTCTGGCTGTTTATAGCACGGGTTTTTTTCTGGCGTACTTCTTCAATCCGGCTTTCAATGCTGATTATTTCCGAAGGGACATGAATGTTTGTAATATGAACACGGGCGCCCGCCTCATCCAGGGCATCAATAGCCTTATCGGGAAGGTACCTGTCGGTTATATATCGGTTTGTCAGTTGAACACAGGCCAGGATAGCCTCATCCGAATATTTAACCAGGTGATGGTCTTCGTATTTTTCCTTGATATTGTTAAGTATCTGGAATGTCTCTTCCGTTGTAGTGGGATCGACCAGCACTTTTTGAAATCTTCTCTCCAGGGCACCGTCTTTTTCAATGTATTGCCTGTATTCGTCGAGTGTAGTTGCACCGATACACTGGATTTCGCCACGGGCAAGTGCCGGTTTGAACATATTAGATGCATCCAGTGAACCTGACGCATTTCCTGCGCCAACAATAGTATGAATTTCGTCAATAAAGAGGATGATATCGGGGTTTTTCTCCAGTTCATTTAATACAGCTTTCATCCGCTCTTCAAATTGGCCGCGGTATTTAGTACCTGCTACCAATGAAGCAAGGTCAAGTGAAATGATCCTTTTGTCGAATAAGGCGCGCGATACTTTGCGTTTAACGATCCTGTCAGCCAGGCCTTCGGCAATTGCTGATTTCCCGACACCAGGTTCACCTATCAGGATTGGGTTGTTCTTCTTTCTACGGCTGAGAATCTGTGCAATCCGCTCAAGTTCCTTTTCCCGGCCTACTATTGGGTCAAGACGACCTTCTTCGGCAGCTTTTGTAATATCACGACCGAAATTATCCAGCACCGGTGTTTTGGATTTGGAATCGGAAGGCTTCCGGGTCGTGTTTCCGTAACCTCGTCCTGCTTCTTCCGCATCTTCATCTGCAGGGTCTCCACCAGGCAAGTCATTCATGGGGGCTATCCGTTCATCAGCTTCCTTGCCTTTGTGTATCTTCTTCAGTTCTTCTCTCACTGTATCATAATCAATACCGCTTTTTTCGAAGAATTTGGTAATGATATTATCCTCATCACGAAGTATGGAAAGCAAAAGATGCTCAGTACCGATTAGTTCACTATTAAACATTTTAGCTTCCAGGTAAGTAATTTTCAAAGCTCTTTCTGCCTGCCTTACCAATGGGAGATTATCAGCATTACGAAGGGTTTCTTCAGGATTAGCTACGGCCTTTTCAATCATTTTCCTGACTTCGTTAAGATCCATACCGAAATATTTCATCAATTGCACAGCCAGGCCTTCACCTTCACGGAGAATCCCAAGCAATAAGTGCTCCAGGCCAATATAATTATTTCCGAGCCTTAGTGCTTCTTCCCGGCTATACGAAAGGACATCTTTAACTCTTTGAGAAAATTTAGCTTCCATCCTGTAATTTCTGCGATCAGAATAATTCGACAAAATTAGACAAAAACATCTTAAACATCGGAATTATAATCACTCCTTAAGCGTGATAAACAGTTGTGATCTTTAAAAGTTCAAAATTGCCTGTTCAATTATTAAGAATAACAAAACTAATAAACCATTCAGCCATTTTGGCATTACTGAAGCATAAATATAAACATACGGGTGTTAGTAATAAAAAGAATCGAAAAAACCTCTCCGGCTTATAAAAAATGAGTACCTTCGCATCGAAGGAATTTCCATAACAAATAGTTGGTTATTAATGTTTTAACTAAGAATATGCAGCCAGAAGAAGAAAAAATAATAAAGGTAAATATTGAAAGTCAGATGAAATCGGCCTACATTGATTATTCAATGTCGGTTATAGTTTCCCGTGCGCTGCCTGATGTAAGGGACGGGCTGAAACCTGTTCATAGAAGAGTGTTGTTTGGAATGCTGGATTTAGGAGTTTTTTCAAACAAGCCTTATAAAAAATCAGCCAGGATCGTTGGAGAAGTCCTTGGAAAATACCATCCTCATGGCGATACATCCGTATACGATGCCATGGTCAGGATGGCGCAGGAATGGTCGCTGAGATATCCATTGATCGATGGACAGGGAAATTTTGGCTCTATTGACGGCGATAACCCGGCAGCCATGAGGTATACTGAGGCAAGACTGCGCAAGATCGCTGAAGAATTACTCGAGGACATAGATAAAAATACCGTCGATTTTCAGTTGAATTTTGACGATTCACTTGAAGAGCCTAAGGTTTTACCGGCAAAAATACCTAACCTTCTGATTAACGGTGCGTCAGGGATTGCTGTTGGAATGGCCACAAACATGCCCCCGCATAATCTTTCGCAGGTGATTGATGGCACAATTGCTTACATAGATAACAGAGAGATCACTATCGAGCAACTGATGCAGTATATTAAAGCTCCCGATTTTCCAACAGGCGGGATAATTTATGGTTATGAGGGAGTCAAAGAAGCTTTTGAAACCGGCCGCGGACGTATAGTAGTTCGCGGCGAAGCGCGGATAGAGCCGATGCACAGCGGTAAGGACAGGATCATTGTAAGCAGTATACCTTATATGGTTAATAAAGCTGAAATGATTCGCCGGACTGCAGAATTGATCAATGATAAGAAAATAGAAGGAATTTCCGATATCAGGGATGAATCGGACCGTACCGGCCTCAGGATAGTTTATGAACTGAAGAAAGATGCTGTCGCTAATGTTGTCCTGAATAAATTGTACCAGATGACAGCCCTTCAGACAGCCTTTAATGTCAATAATGTCGCACTGGTCCATGGGAAACCAAAAACCTTGAATCTGAAAGATCTGATTCATTATTTTGTGGAACACCGGCATGAGGTGATCGTCCGAAGAACTCAATATGAGCTGGAACAAGCACTAAAGAGGGCTCATATCCTGGAAGGATTATTAATTGCCCTTGACCACCTTGATGAGGTCATAGCCCTGATTCGTGCAAGCAATACCCCGGACGAGGCGAAAGATGGCCTGATGAAAGAGTTTCAGTTGTCTGATGTCCAGGCAAAAGCAATTCTTGAAATGCGTTTGCAACGCCTTACCGGACTCGAACGCGATAAAATAAAGGCCGAATATCTTGATCTGCTCAAACAAATTGAACATTTCCGTTTGATCTTATCTGATGAGGCTTTAAGGATGCAGATCATTAAAGATGAACTGGCCGAAATCAAACAGAAATATGGTGATGAACCGCGAACAACCATTGAGTATACGGCAGAAGACTTCCGTATGGAAGATGTTATTCCTGATGAGGAAGTTGTTATAACTATTTCGCACCTCGGATATATCAAACGGACTCCGTTAGTTGAATACCGGCGACAAAACCGGGGTGGGAGAGGGGCCCGCGGAAGCGACCTGAGAGGGGAGGACTTCCTGGAGCATCTCTTTATTGCGAGTACCCATAACTATATGCTTCTCTTTACCGAGAAAGGTAAGTGTTTCTGGCTCAGAGCTTATGAAATTCCGGAAGGTACAAAGAACTCTAAGGGCAGGGCAATACAGAATCTCATCAATATTGAGCCGGACGACAAGGTCAGGGCATTTATTAAAATAATTAACCTGGCGGATGAAGATTATCTGAATAATAACTTCATCATTCTTTGTACCAGGCGCGGTATCATCAAGAAAACAAACCTTGAATCATTCTCACGTCCACGTCAGGCTGGCATTATTGCCATCAACATTAATGAAAATGACCAGTTGCTTGCCGCCAAACTTACCAATGGAACCAATGAAGTTATGCTTGCTTTGCGCTCAGGACGGGCAATAAGGTTTAATGAGAGCAAGGTCAGACCCATGGGAAGAAATGCGGCAGGGGTAAAAGGGATTACACTTGGCAAAGGAGATGATGAAGTCATCGGAATGATTTGCGTTGAGAATATAAACTTTGATGTGCTTGTCGTTTCAGAAAACGGATACGGTAAAAGATCCAGTTTAATAGATTACAGGGTAACCAACAGGGGTGGTAAAGGAGTTAAGACTATCAATGTCACCTCAAAAACTGGCAACCTCATCGCCATCAAGGAAGTCAATGATTCGGATGATCTCATCATTATCAATAAATCGGGAATATTAATCCGGTTGGGAGTGAGAAATCTTAGGGTTATGGGAAGGGCAACACAAGGTGTACGTCTGATTAACCTGCGGGACGAGGATGCAATTGCTTCAGTAGCTAAGGTTGAAGTCGATGAATCAGAGCAGGAAGACGGCATCTTTGAAGATGATTTGGGAGAAGAAAACAATAATGGGGAGGTTTGATAGAAAAATGGCAAAGTAATTGCTTACTATATTAAAATTGATAATTTTGTTAAAGAATTAACAATAAAAAAACACCAGATTCCTATGAAAAGAACGATTCTAACCATGCTGATCATGATCATTTCCATTGTTATGATTGGCCAGACAAGCGAAAGAACCAGCGCTTTTAACTATCAACGTTATGGAAAGCTTGATTTAGCTAAAGAATCAATTGATAAAGCTGCCCAGCATGAAAAAACGATTATGGATGCTAAAACCTGGTTTTACAGGGGAAATATTTATTACGATATTGCTGTCAGTACCGACGAGAGTTATCGGAAACTTGATCCTGACCCGTTTGGAGTTGCCTATAAATCCTATTTGAAAGCAAAGGAACTCGACACAAAAGGAGAATTTGCGGATGATATCCAAAAATATACCAAAGCTATTGGTGAAGGGTATTACAACACGGGGGTCATTTGTTACAACGAGCAGAAATTCAAGGAAGCAGCCATAAGCTTTGAGCAGGCATTTTCAGTAAGCCAGGCTGTGGGGCAGATTGATACTTCGGCTTTGGTAAATGCTGCAGTCTCTGCCATCCAGGGTAATGAAATCCAGATGGCTAAAGGGTACTACCAGCAAATTATACAGATGGGTGTCCAGAAACCTGATGTTTACGCCAGCCTGGCCGAAATTTATAAGATAGAAGGCGATACTGTAATGGCTCTGAAAACCATTGGAAAAGGAAGGGAGCTTTTCCCTGATGATTTCAACCTTCTTATTGCAGAAACGAATATATATCTGGCTACTGATGAAAAAGCGAAAGCCATGACAGACCTCGAAACAGCCCTGAAAATAGACAATACCAATCCATCCATCTTTTTTGCAGTAGGCACTATTTATGATCAGATGGGAGATGTTCAAAAAGCCACCAGTGCTTATGAGAATGCTATCAGGATTAATCCGGATTATTTTGAGGCGAATTACAATCTTGGTGCCTTGTACGTTAACCAGGCTGCAGATATTCTGGATAAGGCCAATGATTTACCCTTGGATGCTGTTAAGGAATATGATCTGGAAAAAACGAGGGCAGATGAGATGCTGCAAAAATCTATTCCTTATCTGGAAAAATCACTGGAGTTAATGCCGGAAGATGTTAACACGATGGTTTCGCTGAAAGAGATTTATACTAGACTTGGAATGACTGAAAAATTGGAGATGATTAACACTAAATTACAAAAATAGATATCAGAAAGAGGAGGGCCATATCGGTCCTCCTTTAATAATATTAATGCTATTTAACATAATATTAATTATGAGACAATATTAAGTAATTGTTAATTCTTTGATTAATTTCTTGATGTCTTTTAAATTTGATATATTTGATCTCATCATATAAATTGCCAGTTAATTCACTGATTTTTTCATTGCTAGTATTTTAAGTATTGAATATATTTTTATTATGAAATATTAACTTCAATTAATCTAAGATATGAAAAATATTTTGTTAATCTCATTGGTTTTGCTGTGTTGCTTTCCAATAAGAAGTTCAGCTCAAAACGTCAAACTTGATAAATATTCATCTTATGTAGTTAAAATCATAAGTACAGGATTATGGACTTTAGCTGAATCTGAAGAGAAACAAAAGACATCCATCGGCGAATTACCGCTGTGTTATCCTGATATTGGTCACGGATCAGGCTTGCTAATCAGTCCCGATGGGTTGATCATGACAAACAGACATGTTGTTGAAGAATCTAATGGCCTTGCAGTTAAAATTCCCGGAATGACTCGTTCGTTTGCAGCTAAGATCGTTTATATTGATCAGAATTATGATATTGCCTTTATCCAGATCAATGCAAATGCAAAAATACTATCATATTATAATTTTACTAAGAAGTCACTTTCAAATCCTGGAATGGGTGCCACGGTAAATGTTTTAGGATATCCGGTAGACATTAATCAGGCCGATCCGGCCTATACCAGTGGGGTCGTAAGCAGGTGGACGGATGAAGATGGACAAAGACTTATACAGATCTCTGCCCCTGTCAGTCCGGGAAATAGTGGTGGCCCGGTTTTTGATGATTCCGGCAAATTAGTTGGTCTCGTTGTTTCAAAAAAAAATGAAGGGGAAAATTATAATCTGGTGATTCCATCAAATGAATTAGAAAAATCTATGAATGATATGGCAGTTGGAGATGATATAAGGATAGCTAGACAGGAAATGAGTGGTGAAAAATGGAATAATTACGAAAAGTTTTCTAGCATCGGGGTTAATATTGCTGAAGAAAAAATCTTAAATGTATATGAGTCCTTGTATCAACTCATTGCAGAACAATATCCTGAAGCGAACATATTCAATGGTGGTATTTATTACTTGGAGGCGTTAAAAGAATTTGAAAATAATAATAATGATAGTGCTATAATTAGAATTATAGAAGCAAAGGACTTCGTCAAAACAGGCGTTAGATTAAAAGCCTCATTATCGAACAATGATTTCGTGCAATTTTTATTATCAGTCCGGATTGAACCACCCGAAACAAATAACTACCAACCTGATGATAAACTTACTCAAAAAAAACCTGTTACAGCTGATACGATCCTTAGAATTCATGGTTCAAATACAATTGGTTCCAATCTTGTACCTGCTTTCGCAGAAAGTTATTTAAGATCTTTAAATGCAACTGACATAACTATTGAGCCGGATCTTGAGGCCATCGAAAAAGTAATTAAAGGCAAGGTGAATAATAAATTACTCGTGATAGAAGTCAAAGCACATGGATCCGGAACTGCTTTCAAAGATTTGGGAAATCACGCATGTGATATTGGGATGTCTTCCCGGCCTATTAATGAAAAAGAATCGTTAGATCTTAGATCATTGGGTAATTTAACTTCATATTCATGCGAAAATATCATTGGATTAGACGGAATCGCAATTATTGTTAATAGAAGAAATTCTCTTAACGAAATGAACCTTAGCGATATCGCTAAGATATTTTCAGGTGAGATCACGAATTGGGCACAGGTTAGCAGCACAATGAATGGACCGATAAATACATATTCTCGTGATGATAAATCAGGAACTTATGATTCATTTAAACATATGGTTTTGGAAAGGGATTCCAAAGCAAAGAAAAATATCACGCCCAGCGCAAAAAGGTTCGAAAGTAATGATGAAATTACAGAAAGCGTGTCAAGAGATTATTATGGAATAGGTTTCGTAGGACTTCCATATATAAAAAATTCAAAATCTGTTGGCATATATGAGCCTGGATCATCAACATTTTATCCAAATGTTTTTACGGTCAGAACAGAGGACTATCCCTTATCCAGGAGGCTATTTTTTTACGTACCAGAATACTCGAATAACAATTATGTGAATGAATTCATCAATTTTGCTAAATCAGAGGAAGGCCAAAAAATAGTTGAAGAAATCGGGTTTGTATCCATGGAAATTGAATCCAAATCTTTAGAGGAGGGGGATATAGCCATTAATCCTGATAAAAGATATTTAGAAACAACAAGCTTTGCGGAAAGGTTATCTTTTAATTTCAGATTTCGGTTTGGCAGTTCAGAGTTAGACAATAAGGCAATGGATGATATTGACCGATTGACTTCATTTCTTTCGAAACCGGAAAGAAGATATTCTCGGGTTTTTCTTTTGGGATTTGCTGATGGAATTGGCTCAGATGAAGCTTGTTACAACGTGGCTTTAAACAGGGCCACTTCTATTTCTGATCAATTGATGAAACGGGGAATAAAACCTTTTTCTATTACGAGTTTTGGGAAGACTAATCCAGTGGCTGATAATAATACGGAAACTGGTCGTGAAAAGAACCGAAGAGTTGAAGTCTGGATAAGAAAGTGATTTATCATTTCAACGCCTTCAGCCGCTCTTCTTCAACTATTTTGTTAATCAGAATTTTAAGGATATTGAATAGTTTTGAATTCGCGGAATAATCTGCCGGAGCAATGTAATCTGCACGATTTTGTAAGATGAGTTCTTCACAGATTTCTTTTGCAGAGGGTTTATCTTTCCTTTTCCGTTTGTGCGGATCATAAACAGCAATAGCAGTTCCGCCTTCCTGCTTGATCATTTTCATGGCTGGAACATCTGTTTCGCCATCACCCAGATAAATCATCCTTGAAAATGGAATGGGCCTTTTATCATGAGCCACATATTTGTTGATTAACGAGTTATCATACGAATTGCTGATGCCCTTATTGATTCTGAATAAATACTGGGTTTTATTGGTATAGTTAATAGCCAGAGCCGGCCAGATAGCGATGTCATTCTCGTTAAAGACGAAACCGGAAGCAAAAATATTTTTAAAGTTTTTAGCAATACTTGTACCTTTTATAATATCCCTGATCCCGGAGGAAATAATATGATGTTCGATACAAGCATTTTTCGATGCAGCGTATTGATTTACAATGGTAAAGAAAGACTCGACCCCTTTAAAAAACCTGATTTCTTTACCGTGCTCCAGGAATGCTTTTCTTGTGACCGGAATGTGCTTCTCATCGGCTTTTTGCAACATAAGTTGCATATAAGCCAGGATATTGTCCATATCATGCTCTCTTGCACGGGCATTTGATTCTGTCCAGAAAGCCGCCTTGTCGATGCCCAGCCTGGGAATAAATGAGTGCTCCTGCATATTTCCAGGTGCAAGCGTGCCGTCAAAATCGTAGGCTATGGCAATCTTTACCGGGTGCTTAGTTTTCATTTTATGCATTTTTTCCCCAATTCCGACGACTTGATTTTCTTCCGACGACTAAAGCCGTCGGTTCTTTTTTTATTTATTCAGAACCAACGGCTTTAGTCGTTGGAGCACAATCTAATTTTAACCGCTGGAGTTCCCTCTCTTATTTCAACAATATAAATTTATTTTTCACTATTCCTTTTTCACTCTTCACCTGGTAATAATACATGCCTGCCGGCAACCCCGAAGCATTGAATTCTACCTGGTGAATACCATCGTCCTGGATCTCATTCAAAGCAGTGGCAACCTCCTGGCCTGTCATGGTATAGACTTTCAGGGTAATGAATCCTTTTTCTAAAAGGTTGTACCTGATAGTTGTTTTGTCCTTGAATGGGTTGGGGATGTTTTGCAGCAGAGAAATTGATGATCCCCTCCCCTCTTCCGCTATTCCTACATAATACGGGATAATAAGAGAATAATAAACATCCTGTTCACCATTAAATGTGGCTGCCCAGGCAAGATGAGCACCCGTTTCATCAGAGTACATATCGAAGTAGTCGCCTAACTTATCTTGTTGCGGCCACCCGAGATGAGGGTTAAATGTCTCAGATAACTTCACATTCTGTGTCCAGGATAACCCCTCATCCAACGAATAGGAATAATATAAAGCAGAATTAACTGATCCCGGATTGTCCCGAGTATCAAGCCATATCACATCGATACGGCCATCAGGTGCAACCGACATGGTACCAAACCATTGATAGGCGTTGTTTCCGATATCGTCATTCACCCTGACCGATGGGCTCCATGTCAGACCGCCATCCGTGCTGCGGGCAAACCTGATATCGCATGGATCAGAATTTGCATAATTGTCAACCGAGCAAAGAAGATAAATATTGCCATCCCCCGGCCCACCAGTTGAATCCATAGCTATTATTGTCTGACCAAGCAATCCGGAAGGATTCGGGCATTCATAACCACCAAATCCAATGATATCCCCGCCAAGGCTTACAGGAACTGCGAAGTCCCAGGAAACAATTTCTCCCGGGTCTTGAGCATTTGACGACTTTGCCACCATAAAGCCACCCCACTGAGCCCCGCACATATAAAGCTCCCCATCAGGACCGACAAAAGTTGTTCCCCAATATGGGTCACCAGGAATACTGGAACAAGATTCATAGCTTGAGTTCGCATCAAAGGAACGGGTAAAATTATAAGGCGGACAAATGCTATAAGACGCATTCCAGAATGCATAAATATTCCCCGCTCCTATTCCACTGCTTCTGTCAACCGACATCCATTGTTTATCGCCACCTTGGGCAAAGGTTCCCATTTCCCATGTATCGCCACCGTCGTCTGACTTGTAAACGTTACACCAATAATCATCTCCGGATGCCGTAAGGCTGTTATAATAAAAATTACCTTCACCATCACTGCGTAGAACAGGATCTGACCTGAAAACACCTGGATCGATCACACCCGGGAATGTCCATGTCTGCCCTGCATCAGTCGTAAAACCATAACCTGCCTGGCGAAAACTATTATAAATATTATCAAATTGCCGCCATCCAATGGCCATTCTACCGGGCTCGGTCGGATCGAAGGTAATAGAAGGCTCATTCGCAGCGTCATCAACAATGTTATTGCCATTTTCATCAACATTAACCTGTTCAATAGTAAATCCCTGCGAATAAAACCTGTATGCAGGTGAAGTCGCATGCGACTCACGCGGAGAAGCAATATATGTTCCTTCCGGAATTTCAAGCAAAACATTGTTTGGGTCCACAGGTCGGTCTGTGGTTTTTTCCTGGGCATAGGCAGTTGACATTAAAGCAAGCATTATGACTGCAAACGTTAACAATGTCAAGCTTTCAGGAGTTTTACATTTAATTAGCTTTTTCATTATAGTTCTGATTTAGAGTAATGAAGTAAAATTAGCATTAATTTGTGTTCGTTTCAAGTTTCTGGTTTTAATTTTGTTGGGGTAATTCCATACCCCTTGGCGTGGAAGTATTAAAAGAGGATGTCGTAAAAGAAGAGTCATCATTTCTAATACTGTGCGAAAGAATCTCTTGGCGCGGAAGTATTAAAAGAGGATGTCGTAAAAGTCCTTCGTTGAACTTCGTGCAGTCTTCGTGAACCTTCGTGTAATTAATAAGTATTTGTTACACAGAGGTCCACGAAGAAGACACGAAGAACCACGAAGTCATTTTTAAACATATTTATTCCTTTTGAGACACACTCTTAAACAGATACCCCGCTGCTGGCGGCGGGGAGCTTTATGTTTCAAAAAAAATCCGGCTGGAGTTGATTCAGCCGGATCAGAAAATTAATCGATAGGTTAACCCATCAATTCGTTAGATCATTTTTTAATGAATTTGGTGTTAAATGTATCTTCCTGAGTGATGATAAAGACCAAATAAACCCCGGTGTTAAAATTCTCAAGTCCTACTACCTGGTGGTCATCATTCATGATTTCATGATGAATAACTATACCTTGCATGTTATAAATGTAAAATTCAGCCAGTTTATTATTTTCAATAAAGATGTTCAGTTCATCGTGAGCCGGATTTGGATAAACTTTGATCTGGCTGTCTTCATCAGTATCTGCTTCTTCAAATCCGCTCAGAGGTCCGGTCAATGGAATAATGTAATTATTAGGACTGGCCTGCATTGAACCCGTGATCTTTATATTGTCAATATAAATATCATCATTGTTGTCGCTGGCATCACACATAAACCTGATTTTCATGTTTGCAGGGAAGGTATAACTGGATTCCAATATACTGACATTAGCACGATAGAAAATATTATTGTTGAAATTAGTCGGCCTGATATAATTGGCAACCGTATACCAGGTAGTTCCATTATAATACTGCACCCAGAAGTTTTCATTGTTATCCATACTCACAGCTATAAATTCAAATTCTACATCAATCTGCACATAGCCCGGGGTGGCAACATTCACCCCGGTAGTATGATAGAATGATGAAGGCACAGCGCTATTATCCTGGATATCAATCGATGCAATTCCTCCTGAAGAATAGGTTCCGCCGGTATAACGAGCGCAATCAACGCCCCCGTCAGTCCAGATTCCCCAACCTGACTCAAAATCCGAGTAGCTAAGTTGAACGGGGCCACCCGGTGATGCCAGTGTAGTGAAGGACCAAACTGAACAGCCTATGGCTGAACCGTTGGCATTGTACGGCACTACTTTCCAGTAATAAACCGTGCTGTAACTGAGATCTGAGGCAGGATTATATGAAGTTACATTTCCTACATTAGTCCCGTTAGCTATATTCGTTGGAGGATTATTGGAGCCAAAATATAAGGTATAACCTGTAGCATCGCTGACACTATTCCATGTCAGGTTAGTGGTTATGCTAACCCCTGCAGCACCGTTGAGCGGAGAAACAGGTGATGTGCAGGAAGGAACGGTTACTGCAATGATATAGCCTGTTTTTGTTTCCGTGTCGGAACCGGCAGCATTTGTAGCAACCAGAGATACGTTGTATGTACCTGCTGTGCTATACGTTACGCTTGGATTCTGGGCCGTGCTGGTCGCAGGAGTACCTCCGGTGAAAGTCCAGGCCCAGGAAGTTGGTCCGTTAGTCGACAGGTCGGTAAATTGAACATTTTGTCCTGCAATTACGGTTGTCGGGCTGGCTGAGAAGTTAGCCACCGGGGGCTGCGGAGTCCCGAAAGAAACAGTATAGTCTTCAACTTCACCATAATTAAATGTTTCACAGGATGTCGGAATTGCAGCATATTTCATTGTGATGCGCATACGGGTTGTCCCTGAAACACCGGCAGCAACAGTAAAGTTACCGGTTACCGTCGAAGTGCTTGATGCCGGTGAAAACACTGTTTCATTTGCATCCAGGAAATCGCCATCTTTATTATAGTCTATCCAAATTCTCCAATATTCCGTATAGGTTGATGATGAAAATACAGGAGTAAGTGTCACAGCCACATTTCCGCCGGCTGTCATAGGAACAGTAAGGCTGGTAAAATTAGTAT
>Ga0247841_10005077_pt1 | contig 21764 bp, 25 predicted proteins | sample LaCruzMarch2015__2_FD_192410 | JGI IMG/M metagenome (GOLD analysis project Ga0247841, IMG submission 192410) | Freshwater microbial communities from meromictic Lake La Cruz, Castile-La Mancha, Spain - LaCruzMarch2015_18m | ecosystem: Environmental > Aquatic > Freshwater > Lake | place: Spain... | reverse complement strand
CAGGAAAATTGCCGCTTATTTTTGGAAATTTCTGTTAAGATCTTTAACAGTCTGATAAAAAATGCTGATTCTGAAATTGCTCGTTGTAATATTCGACATCTCGGCAGACTTATTATCCCGATGATTATTCAGCGGGCCGACCGGGCCGAAGCGGAAATCCTGCCAGAGTTCGGAGAAATCACCTTTGGTGAAACAAACGATCCGTTGCGGATCTCCATGCGTTCAACGCTCCAAACTACGGTCGTAACCATCTAACTAACCCAGAGCTCCATCGCGGAGCTTTTTTGTTGGCCAGGTAGTGAAACTTTGATCATGCACTGCATTTTTGGAAAAAATATCAAAGTTCTGCTACCTGGTTGACAATTTTAGATTATTTTGATAAAATATATTTGCCGTAGAAAACAGCTGTCTATACCTGAGGTAGAAGACTTAATTGGCTGTCGAGGCGATACAATTAAAAGCAAGGTTCCTTGTTTTTATGTAATTGTCTCGCTACGTGCGAGATTTTTGTTTTTACAGCAGTAAAAACACCCTGAGTGAAATCGAAGGGTAAATAGGAGATATCATGTTATTAAAACGTTCCGACAAAGAACAATTAGTGTCCGAGATGACCGAAAAGGTTAAACTAGCTAAAACAGTAGTTTTTGTAAACTACCAAGGTTTAAAAGTTAAAGAAACCTTTATTTTAAAGAAAAAATTATTTGCCCAAGGTATTCGCTTCCAGATTACTAAAAACAGTTTATTAAAAATTGTTTTAAAAAACGCTGGGATTGAATTTGACGCTGCAATTCTTGACCAACCAGTTGCCGCCGTCTGGGGCATGGAAGATGAAATTGTTCCGGCTAAAGAAACAGTTTCCTTTACCAAAGAAGCGGAAAAACTGCAAATCATTGGCGGAATCGTCAATGGCAAATTTGTTGATGCCAATATTATCAAACAATTAGCGTCCCTTCCTGGTCGAGAAGAATTGTACGCTAAGTTGGTTGGAACCTTAAATGCGCCAATGTCAGGCTTAGTTAATGTCCTGCAAGGCAATTTGAGAAACTTAGTCTACATTTTAAAGCAATATCAAGAATCAAAAGTTTAAATAATATTACAAACGAAAGGACCATTATGTCTGAAGAAACAAAAGAAGAAACCAAAGTCGAAGAAGTAAAAGAAGAAGCTAAAGCTGCTCCAACTGGCAAATTCGCTGAATTAATCAAATCCATCGAAGGTTTGACCACCCTCGAATTAGCCGAATTGGTTAAAGAACTTGAAACACGTTTTGGCGTTTCTGCCGCCGCTCCGATGATGATGGCTGGTGCTGTTGCTGCTCCCGCAGCTGAAGCGGAAGAAGAAAAATCTTCTTACACCTTAGTCTTAGCTGACTCTGGTGCCCAAAAGATTGCTGTTATTAAAGCCCTTCGCGAAATCAACCAAGAATTAGGTCTTAAAGAGGCCAAAGACTTAGCTGATGCTGCACCAAAAGAAATCAAAAAAGACATGCCAAAGGCTGATGCTGAAGAAGCTAAGAAAAAGCTAGAAGCTGCCGGTGCCAAAGTCGAACTTAAATAACATTAAGGTCTACGCAGTACGATACAAAAAACCGCTAGAGATAACATCAAAGGCGGTTTTTTGATTGATTAAACGCAAAAAATCTGCTAGAGTATTATAGATATGAAATTCAAAATTACAACACAATCGAAAAAAACTAAGATCCGGTTAGGAGAAATCAAAACCAACCACAGTACATTTCCTACGCCAGTGTTTATGCCTTGTGCTACCAATGGTGCAGTCAAGGGGATTTCGGTGACAGAACTTGAAGAAATTGGTTTTAAAATTATTTTAAACAATACTTATCATATGTACTTGCGGCCCGGCGAAGATTTAGTTAAAAAGCTCGGTGGTGCCCAAAAGTTTATGAAATGGCCTTACTCAATCCTGACTGATTCTGGCGGCTATCAAGCATTTTCTTTGGGGACCAGTTACAAAGCGTATGGCGAAAAAACAGAGTCTTTATCACAAGTGGTTAAAAGGGGAGTGTGGTTTCGATCGCATTTAGATGGTTCTAAACACTTATTTACACCAGAAAAGGTGATTGATATTCAGCTGGCTTTGGGGAGCGATATTATTATGCCGCTGGACTTTTGCCCTAACGCCGATGCCACCAAAGAAGAAATTGCCAAAGCGGTAGATGCGACCAACACCTGGTTTAAACAGGCTTTTGAGCATTTTCAACTAAAGACTAAAGACATGAAGAAGAAACCGGCAATGTTTGCTATTGTTCAAGGGAGTTTTTACAAAGATTTACGCGAAAAATCGGCCAAATTCTTGAGCCAATTTGATGTTGATGGATTTGCTATTGGCGGCGTGGCCAACGGTGGAGAAAGCAAACTAAAACAGCACAAAGCAGTTTTATATACACTTCCGCTCCTACCAAAAGACAAGCCCCGCTATTTAATGGGAGTGGGGGAGCCGGAAGACATTTTATTTGCCACCAAATTGGGTATTGATATGTTTGATTGTGTTCTGCCGACTCGTTTGGGTCGACATGGCACAATTTGGACCACAAGGAATTGGAAAACTTTTTCCAAAATTGATCTTAGAAAAAGCAAATTCAAAGAAGATGATAGTATCTTAATGAAAGATTGTGGTTGTCCCACATGTAAAAAAGGTTATACCCGCGCCTATATTTCTCATTTAATCAGAGCGGGGGAGATGTTGGGAATGCGTTTGACCTCAATCCACAACTTGTGGATTTTAGCCGAACTGATGCGTCGAATCCGCGTTGGCATCAAGTAGCCCCTTTTATTTTCTGCGCTTTGTCGTATAATAAAGTTAACCCCTCGACTGCGCTCGGGGTAAAGGAGAGATATGAATCAAATGCCGGTAAGTCCTGGTGTCCAAGATCCGAAAATAACGGGAATTAGTACTGAAGCTCCTGCTGCTGTGCCTGCGGCGCCTATTTCTAATACACTGGAAATGCCAACAGCTCAGCCTGCTCCTTTAGAAGTGCCAACTCAAACTCCAGTGGAACAAGCCATTGCCACACCGGCTGTGGAAAAAGCGCCAACGCCAGCTCCATTGGCTCAATCGGAAGCTCCGGCCCCAGTTGCACCAGCAGCGCCAATGCCTGTTGTCGGACAAGCGGCGCCTGCCCCAGCACAGGGGACAGCGAACGCGCAAAATACCGAACAAATTCGTGTGCATGCTGCGCATAACGCTGTGTTCAAGGGCAATGCAGATAATGTTCCTGACGCTTTCAGATTAGCCGATGTCATGGAGCGATTAACGACAGATAACGGATCGTAATTTATTTTTTCAAAGGTAGGGGAAATGGATGTAGGTTTAGTAATTTTTATTTTACTTTTTTTGCTGGCTGTTACGGTTGTGTATATTGTTTATGTTCTCATTGATGATGGTCGCAAGAAACGCGATATTCAGCGGATTTTGAATACCCGTGTTTTTCTCATGACTATTCCGAAAGAAATGCCTTCTCAAGAACCAAACTCGAACGAACCACCGAAAGACTTTCGCCAATTAATTGGTGTGGCGGAGCAACTGTTTGCATCTTTAGCTAGCTTGTATTCCGCCAATGTGACTAACCGTCTTCTTCGGAATCAGGAACAAATCTCCTTTGAAATTGTGGCTCAAGACGGTTTGATCTCGTTTTATGTCGCATGTCCCAAGATGATCGAAGAAATGGTAGAAAAACAGCTGCAGGGCTACTATCCGACAGCGCATTTGGAACGAGTGGCAAGTCCCAATATTTTTAAATTGCCAAACAATCAAGGCGAATACGCGGTAACCGAAATGAAACTGGCTAAGAAATTTATTTTGCCGATTAAGACCTATCCTAATTTGGAATCAGACCCACTGGCCGGCATTACCAATGCCATGAGTAAACTGGGAGATGGTTCAACTGCGGCCGTCCAAATGATTATTAAGCCAACCGGGGATGAATGGCGTCGTTTGGCGATAACGGCCAGCAAAAAAATACAAGAAGGTAAGACTTATGTTGCCTTCGACAAATGGTATGTCAAATTAGCCTGGGGCTTCTTTGACATTATTGGTGAGATTTTCAGTAATGCGGGTAAAAAACCGAATCAACCTGATCAAGCGCAAATGGATAAAAATGCTTATAAGCCGATGAATCCAATTCAGGAAAATATTCTCAAAGCTTTAAATGAAAAAACTAGCAAAAACGGTTTTGAAACAGCTATTCGCATTGTGACGACTGGACCGAACGCTATTGATGCTCGGACCCACATGCAGGGAATTGTGGCCGCTTTTTCTCAATTTGGTACGCCGGAACTAAATAAGTTTGAAATTAAGGTTGGCGGCGGTGAAATGGTTAAGGATTACATTTTGCGACGCTTTAATGAAAAAGGTTTAGTTTTGAATACCGAAGAATTGGCCACAATCTATCATTTTCCTAATCATTATATTGACACACCAAATATTCGTTGGTTGATGAGTAAAGAAATGCCACCACCGGCGAACTTACCAGCCGAAGGTTGTGTGATGGGTAAAAGTGTTTACCGTGGCGTGGAAACAATGGTACGCATTACTGTGCCAGATCGACAAAAACATTTGTTCATGATTGGTAAAACTGGTACCGGTAAAACAACGCTCTTTACCAATATGATGCAACAAGATATTCAAGAAGGCCGGGGTTGTTGCTATATTGATCCGAACGGTGACGCAATTGAAACATTTTTGGGGATTATTCCGCCGCATCGCATGAAGGACGTGGTTATCTTTGACGCCTCGGATACGGAATTTCCAATGGGTTTAAACATGATGGAATTTAAGAGTCAGGAACAAAAAGACTTTATTATTCAAGAATGTATTGAAATTTTTTACAAATTATTCGATCCGAATCGAACTGGTATGGTCGGCCCACAATGGGAACATTGGTTTAGAAATGCGGCTTTGACTATTATGAGCCAACCTGGCGGCGGGACTTTAATCGATATTCCACGACTTTTCACCGATGACGCTTTTCGAGCCAAGTTGGAAAGCTATGTGACAGATCCTTTAGTGAAGAAATTCTGGACTGAACAGTTAGCCAAAACCGCTGATTTCCATAAATCAGAAATGTACAACTACTTTATTTCTAAATTCGGGCGTTTTATGACCAATGACTTGATGCGTAACATTATTGGTCAGAAGCAATCTGCTTTTGATGTGCGCGAAGTGATGGACACTGGTAAAATTCTATTGATTAATCTGAGTAAAGGTAAAATTGGTGAAATTAACTCCAATCTATTGGGTATGGTTTTGGTAGCGCGGATTCAAATGGCTGCCTTTAGTCGGGCGGACATTCCTGAAGATGATCGGAAAGATTTCTATCTTTATGTTGATGAGTTTCAAAACTTTACGACTGATAACTTCCGCACTATTTTGTCAGAGGCCAGAAAATATCACCTTGACCTTAGTGTAACCACCCAATATATTGCTCAGTTAACCGAATCGATTCGCGACGCCGTGATTGGTAACGCTGGCACCTTGGTTATTTATCGCATTGGCGCAGCTGACGCGGAATTTATGATGAAAGAGTTGCCTGGTGTTTCGGTCGCTGACATGACCAACCTCGACAAATTCAACACCTATGTTAAACTATTGATTGATGGGACTCCGAGTAAACCTTTTAGCATGAAAGGGATTAAATATCCGAACGAGCCGAGTGAGGAAGTGCGTCAGCAAGTCAAAAATTTGTCTCGCCAAGCCTTTGCCATGCCTCGGGCGCAAGTGGAAAAGGATTTTGCTGCCACAATGGTAACCGAAACGCCAGCTACGCCACCACCGGCTGGTAGCAATGGACCGTTAAACAACCTTTAAAAAAATAAAAAACAAAAAGGAAACAATGGACAAAGATGATCGTAAACTGAGTCAAATAAGACATTTATTAGACGAAGTTGATGAAAAACTTCATGCCGTTCGCCGGGTCTTATTTGAACAAATTTATAAAGAACAGGCAGAAAATTTAGAGATTGGTAAGTCTGGACCGTCTACTATTATTGAAGGAGTTTTTGACGGTGAGAATATGATCAATAAACAGGGCCAAAAGTACCAAGTCCCGGCTAACTATTGTTCAAAATCCAAATTGGTGCCGGGCGATAATCTGAAGTTGACTATTCAACCGGACGGCAGTTTTATTTTTAAGCAAATCGGACCAGTTGAACGCAAACGCCTGATGGGCAAACTCGTAAAAGATGGCGAGCACTGGCAAGTTTTATGTGAAGGTAAAAAGTTTCAATGTCTTGGCGCCTCGGTTTCTTATTTTAAAGCCAAGGCCAATGATAAACTGGCGGTGATTGTGCCTAAAACTGGTGAGGCCAGTTGGGCTGCAATTGAAAACATTATTAAAAATGATGACTAGATGGAAATATGCCAATATACACTTTGTGGTTAATTAGAATTCTCATAGCGACTGTCGCCGTAGCCTTGCCAATCATGATTATTACTTGGGCTTATCGCAAAAATAAAGCGGCGCAAAAAGCGGAATGGTTTTCGCGCATGAGATTTGTTGTCCTCCGAATTTTAGTGCCAAAACTCAATGACAAAACTCCCCAGGCAGCCGAACAAATGTTTGCGGCCCTTCATGGTATTTATCGGGCAGAAATGGCTTTCCAAGATTATATTAGTTTTGAGATTGCCGCCCGGGATAAATATATTTATTTCTATGTTTGTGTGCCAACGCACTTAAAAGATTTTGTCCAAGGTCAAATCTACGCCCAGTACCCAACCGCCGAAATCATGGAAGTGAATGATTATACTATGGATGAATACGCTCGACTCCAAAAAGGCGAGTTAAAAATTGCCGGCGCGGATCTACAGCTGGTTAATAATGATGTTTTCCCAATCAAAACTTTTATGAGTTTCGAAGTTGATCCATTATCTGGCATTACCGGTGTTTTAAGTAAAGTGGACAAAGATGAGCAGGTCTGGATTCAAATGATTATTCGGCCAGTCAACGACAGTTGGCACAAAAAAGGTATGACCTATATTTCTCGAGCGAAAGAAGGTAAGCTCACAAACCCCAATATTTTAGCGGAAATTATTGCTGTTTTCTTTCATTTTCTAGCCGCTATTGCCAAAGCTATTTTTGAAAATACCGCTCAAGAGTCAAAAAGATCAAGTGAAGTGACCGAAGTCAAATTATCTAGTTCTGACGAATCTGGTCTAAAGGGAGTGGAAACCAAAGCGACTAAATTAGGTTTTGCGACCAAAATGCGTGTGATCGTGATGACGAACAGTGAAAATGCGGCGCGATCAAAAATCGCTTCCATTGTTGGTGCTTTCAAGCAATTTAATGTTATAAACTTAAACGGTTTTCAAGCCAGTCCTGTTAGCACGTCGCTCGACTATTGGGCCGCTTATCAAAAGCGCTGGTTTGTTGACGACGGTTCAGTTCTTAATATTGAAGAGTTAGCTTCTATTTATCATTTACCCAGTATCAATGTGACTACACCGAATATTGTTTGGGCTGGAGCTAAAAAAGGCGAACCGCCAGCCAATTTGCCGATTGCCGACAATATTGACTCCGATGACTTGGCCGTGTTCGCCAAGACCAATTTCCGCCACTTGCAGCACAAATTTGGGATTAAAACGCCGGATAGACGTTTTCATATGTACATTGTGGGACAAACCGGTGTGGGTAAATCGACTATGATTGAAAACATGGCCATTGATGACATTAATGAAGGCCGCGGTATAGCGGTAGTTGACCCTCATGGCGATCTGATCAATCACATTATGGATCACATTCCTGAAGAACGAATTAAAGATGTAGTATATTTTGCACCATCGGACCGAATGTTTCCGGTCGCCTTTAATCCGCTGGAACAAGTCGACGAGGACCTGAAAAGTTTGGTTGCCTCTGGTGTTGTCGGTATTTTTAAGAAAATATTTGGTGAAAGCTGGGGACCACGGTTGGAATATATTTTGCGCAACACTGTTTTAGCCTTACTTGATTATCCTAATGCCACCATGCTGGGGGTGACGCGTATTTTAGTTGACCGCGCTTTTCGCGAAAAGGTGGTCTCTCAAGTTAAAGATCCGGTGATTAAAGACTTCTTTGTTAACGAATTTGAAGCCTATGATCCCAAATTCCGGACAGAAGCTATTGCTCCAATTCAAAATAAAGTTGGTCAGTTTCTTTCCAGTTCGACGATTCGTAACATTATTGGGCAGCCAAAATCGACGGTGGATATTGAAAAAATTATGAATACGGGCAAAATTTTGCTGGTTAACCTTTCTATTGGTGAAATTGGTGAAGATGCTTCTCAACTCTTGGGGGCACTCATGATTACTAAGATTCAGCTGGCCGCCATGCGCCGGGCCATTATTCCTGAAGAACAACGCCGTGACTTTTATCTCTATGTTGATGAGTTTCAAAACTTTGCCACCGACTCTTTTGCCGTAATTCTGTCTGAAGCTCGTAAGTATCACTTGAATTTGATTATGACGCACCAATACATTGCCCAAATGGAAGATAAAGTTCGCGAGGCTGTTTTGGGTAACGTTGGTACGACCGTATCCTTCCGTGTCGGTGTGGAAGATGCTCCGGTTTTGGAAAAAGCCTTTGAGCCGATTTTTACCGGCAATGATTTGGTTAATCTGCCGAACCATCATATTTATGTCAAAATGAGTATTGATGGCGTATCGAGCCAACCATTTTCAGCCACGACTTTGCCGCGTAGTGCTACTGTTTTTCATAATCGTGAGCAAATTATTGATGCCTCCCGTGCTCAATACAGCCGTAGCCGTGAGTTTGTGGAAAATCAAATTGAAGAAATTTCTTCTTTACCAAAGGTTGATGAGATCTTAACCAAGCAAGAAAAAAAGCTTATTCCTAAAGCACCGCCAAAAGTAGGGGAGACTTATTATCGAGAAATTCAGACGCCAGGGGATGTTCGTTGGTACTTGGGTGGCGGGACCGAGGATCAGCCTCTGACTGAAGAAACGGTTCAAGAAAAGATCCAAAAAACTGAAGAAAAAGCCAAAGAAATTGAAGAAAAACGCAAAGCGGAATTAGATAACCTAAACAATGTTCAATATCAGTGGGAAAAGGATCGATCGGCTGCCTTAGAACCGGAAAAGCCGGCCGTTGTGGAAACTCCAAAAGAAGAACCAAAAATAGGGGAGACACTTCCGGTAAAACCCATAACTCAAATTGAACCCGCGCCAGTTCATGAGATTGTGCCGCAAACGATCCCAGAGGCAGTGGACAACGAATTAGAGGCCGATAAGCAGTTCTTATCCAAAACACTCAAAACAAGTGATACCAAGCCCTTAGAAGAGGGTCAAACCATCGACATTAAATACGATTAACCAGTCTAATAGGTAATGAAGTAAAAAATAACAGGTTCGTAAACCTGTTATTTTTGAGACAAATCGGGGGAGAGGTCGGGGAGGGCGAATTTCAAAAAAATGCGTTTTTTATGCGTTTTGAGTCGGCCTGAGCTGGGTACTACCGCATTTGCGAAAGCGGGAATTCAATACAATTTGAACCCAAATTTTTGTATATGAATTAGTCCCAATTTGTAGCACTTTTTGAGAGCCTTTACTCTTATGATGGTTATTACGTCGTAAAAGATATATTGGGCGACGCATTATTTCACAAATAAGCACGCTATATGGTTCAGCTAAACGTCCTTATCTGAGACTGTGAGTTCTTTTACCTTATAACCGCTTAACTATCGGTGTAAGGCTTTCTATCGTTTTATACATATACCTTATAATAGTATGCCTAACTAAGGCTTACAGATTAAAAAACTAAACTCTCCCCTGTTTTTACCTGTATATACCGAAAAAATATAAGTACAAATGTTAGTGAATTTATACCATATCTAGTACAAGTCTGAACCTGTTATAGGAGGCTCTACAAGGCTCTAGGACGCAGTCTTTTTGGCTAAACGATTACTTATCCAACCTTGCCATGAAACCAACATTGGCGCCGCATTAAAAATGGATGAATATGTGCCGATCGTGACGCCGACTAAGAGCGTTAAGACAAAAACTTTCAACGACTCACCGCCAAGGAAATAAAGGCTAGCCAAGACGATTAAGACGGTTAATGAGGTGTTTAAAGATCGATTTAAGGTTTGAATAATACTATTGTTAACGTTTTCCTCGAAGGAAGTAGTCGGGTGTTTTCTCAGGTTCTCTCGGATACGGTCAAAGACAACAATTGTGTCGTGAACCGAGAAACCCATAATCGTCAGAAGAGCCGTAATAAATAAGGAGTCTATCTCATAGCCAAAGAAATGCCCCAAAATGGCAAATAAACCTGTTACAAAGAGCAAATCGTGAATTAATGCTATAACGGCTGATACCCCAAAACGCCAAGAGCTGGCGGGACGGGGGAGCTGCCGAAATGCAAATGCAATGTAAATGATAATCGCCAGACTCGCTAAGATAACCGCAATCACCGCTTTTTGTTTTAAGTCATTGCTGACGACCGGTCCGACGGTCTCAAACCGAATTTCTTCCGACTTCCCTATTTTTGACAAGGCCTCAGTGATTTTAGTGTGTTCTTCTTGTGTAACAGGAGCAGTCTTCAAGAAAAAGCTGTTTTCTTGGGTTGATTGAATGACTAAATCGGTCATATTGAGGTCTTTTAGGCTGGTGCGAATTTCGTCAGCCGTAATTTGTTTATTAAAACGCACTTCCATCAGAGTGCCACCCCGGAAATCAATGCCGGGTTTTAAACCCCAAGTGAATAAGGCGATTATGCCCGGGAGGATTAAGATGACAGAAATTGTATACCATAGTTTGCGAAAGCCAATTATGTTCAAGATAACTCCTTAAATAAATTTTGTTATTTGATGGTTAAATATTTTTCTAATCGGGTGGCCACAAAAAGACGTAGGAAAGTGCGGCTGACAGTGATGGCAGTGAAAAGCGAAACCAAGATACCAATAGCCAGTGTGACAGCAAAACCGCGGACAATGCCGGTGGTGCCGTAATAAAGGATGGCACAAGTTAAAAGTGATGAAAGGTTTGAATCTCGAATTGATGACCAAGCGCGCTTGAAACCTTCTTCAAGGGCTAAACTCATGGTTTTGCCCATGGCTAATTCTTCCTTGGTGCGCTCAAATATCAGAATATTGGCGTCCACGGCCATCCCAATAGATAAAATAAACCCGGCAATACCAGCTAGCGTTAAGGTAACAGGAATCAGTTTAAATAAGGCTAAACTTACCATGGTGTAAATTATAAGGGCTAAAACGGCTAAAAATCCGGGTAAACGGTAATAAATAATCATAAACAGAGCGATTAAAATTAGTCCGACTAGACCGCCGACAAGGCTTTTTTTAACAGATTCATCGCCCAAAGTGGCACCAATGTTTCGCTGTTCAATCAATTTAATTGGTACTGGCAAGGCACCGGCGTTAAGTTCGATGGCTAATTTTCTTGCTTCTTCAATCGTAAATTTACCGGTAATAACCGCTTCGCCGTTTTCAATGGCTGTTTGAACATTGGGCGCGGAGATGATTTCGCCATCCAGTTCAATGGCTATTGGCTTGCCGACATTTTCTTTGGTTAAAGTAGCGAAAAGCTTGGCTCCATCGGCGTTAAACAGAATTGAAACCTGAGGTTCGCCGGTATTTTGATCAAATTGAACTACGGCTTTCTTCAGTTGCGCTCCTGTTAAATCCGTGTCTTTAAAACCGCCGCCCAAATCTGTGGTGTTATCGATTGTGGTGCCGCCCTCGATAGTGGTAGGCGCAGACACCTGAAATTTTAATTGAGCGGTTTTGCCGATCAAGTTGATGGCTTCGTTTACATCGGAAATACCTGGCAATTCCACATTAACAGTTTGCTTATTGCCAATTTTTGAGGGTTGAATTACTGGTTCAGAAACGCCCAAAGCGTTAATGCGTCGCTCAATGACATTGACTACACTTTGCGTCGCATTTTGTATGTCTTTGGGGTCGGTTTTGGAGGTATCCAATTCATAGACTAAATGAGTACCACCTTGGAGATCCAAGCCTTCATGAACTTTAATTTCTTTGGAAAATTTACCAATATTGATATTTGGTCCTGTGGGCCAATCTACCAACCCGGCTAAAGCGGTTATAACCAAGATAACACCTAAAACAATCCAGATATTGCGTCGCAAAATAGGCTCCTTTATTAAGTGTTTATTATTAGCGGTTGAATACCTCGTAATTTATTACGAGGATGAAAACCGATTAATAACAAACTTTTCCATTTATGGAATACCTCATCAGCTTTGCTGTGAGGTAGTTTATAATACAATTAGATCTTAAGTTAGAATTCCTTTTCGGTCAAGAAGTCAAGAAATAAAACAGGTGTCCATATTTCAGGACACCTGTTTTGACAAGGCTTGCGCCAAGTCTCGGTGCCGAAGCATCATTTCTTGCAATTGAGGATGTTCTGCATGATGACTTCGGCTTTGTTGGTGAGGAACATGGGGATGACCTTGGAACCGCGATAGCGGCCGTTGGGCAGGATTTCCCCATCTTCGAGGACGACACTTTCGGGCAGCTCGGCGATCATGGGGACCATGATCTCGATCGAACCCGTGTCGAACTCGTAGGCCGGCCAGCCGGCGATGAGCTGTTCCCAGTTCCCGGGCTCGCCGAACATGAAGTCGATCAGCGAGTCGGTAAACGGTGCGCTGATCACGCGGTGGACCGGGATGATGAGGTCGTAGTCGACCTGGAGGTTATGGGCTTTGGCATACTCCTCTACCCAGGCCTCTTCGATCAGGTCTTGATCCTCGGCCTCGTCTTTCGCCCAGAATCCCACCGTGTCTTGGCTCGGACAGGTGATGATGATTTCCTGGCCCAGCTCACCATACACGTCTTGCAGGATGTTGCGGGATTCCAGGATACCGGCAGGCGGCGTGAGCTGCAGTGGCCTGGTGGGGTGAGTTGCGTCGAACTGGCTGAGAACCGGCGCGAATTTGTCGCCGTGCTTGAGCATCAAGGCGGCGGAAACGCCGAGGCGGATCTGTCCGCCAGCGCTCAAGTCCACGTTGTACTTGCCGCTGGTCCAGCTTTCGACTGCTTCAGCCATGCCGGGTGCCCAGGGGGCGCCGAGTTGGCCGAGTTTAACGCGTGCGATGGTCGCACTGATTTCGTCCCATTTTGCCATGGGTGGCAGAACGATGCCATCGGCTGTTCCAAGCACTTTCTCCAGGATTGGAGAAAGGAACGTCTTGGGCATAACTGATACCTCCTTATGTGTTGCTGAGTTTGATGCAACAAAAAATCTTATCACAAAAAAGCCTTTTTGTCAAGGTAAAAAAGGCCTTAAATACAGATATAAATTTATTCTACTTCGTAGGGTTTACCGGTGGTTTCGATTGAGTTCAAATTAGCTTTTAGACGTTCTTGGCTTAATTCATCATTCTGTACGTTTTCTTGGTGTACTGCTCGAGCTTGGGCCATTAATTCTTCTGGTGTTTTTCCCTTAATATCGGGATCTTCACTTAGTGGTGTAAACTTTTGTTCCAACATTTTTCTCCTTTATTTCGAGCTTCTCACTTCGTTCGAAGTGAACTATAGTCGAGAAGTAGTCGAGGGGTTTATTTAATCATTTTTTTCGTTATTGCGTATCATCATCTCATCCATCACTTCTTCCCCATCTTCTGGCAAATCCAGAAACGACAAATCTGCAATCCCGGTATTTATGGCAATTTCTTGACGGATTTCATCCATCTCTTTCTGTAGGGCTGGAGTCGGCGATTTTTTATAAGATTCTCTTAGAACTCGGTAATGATCAACCAGATCATCGGCTTCAGCGTCTAAAACAATATCCGCCACTTCCCTCCTGTTTTTGGGATTAGCGTTTACAATTAAATCTATATCATTCATTGGCTGAGGCCGTTCTAGACTCATTTTTTCTCCAATTCTCTTATAGCGTCATTGGCAATCCAATGCGCTGTCTTGTTGTTTAATTTTAATATTTCTCTCGCAATTTTTAAGGCTTCTAATTTCAAGTATACACTGCGTTTGCCGATTTGTCGCAAGGCCCAATTTACTGCTTTACGGACATAATTACGTTCATCGGTTGCGTATTCGAGAGTTCTGGGTAGAAATGCGGCAATTATTTTTTCATCAATATCTTTTCTTTTCCAGGCCCAAACGGCCAAAAGAGTAAAACCGGCGCGGCGCTCGAATTCCGGTTCGAGTTTAACCCATGTTCTAATTTTTTGAGCTGCCAAATCGGTCTGGCAAAAAAGATTCATGCACACCTGATCGCAAACATCCCAGGAGTCAAAATCGCGAATCCAAGCGTCCATTTGAGAAGATGTAACCAGCTTGGGATCGTCAATAAGACTCGCTAAAATTTTAGCTTCATGAATTCCGGAATCCCATAATTCCTGCGCTAATTGATGAGTATTTTCTCTTGATTTTTTAATGTCCTTGGCTATTTTTCTAAGGACCGGCATACTAATGCCAAGCATTTGGCCGCCTTTTATCCCAAACCGCGCCATCCCAGCAATATTTTTCTCGTTTTTTTGAGATTTGAGTTGTTGAATTATTTGCCTCGAGGTCACTTTTCCACTTTCCACATTTTTCCATGTCCAGGAACAATAAAATCCGCGAGTTCTAACAATTTTTTACGACTTCTTTCCAATAAGCCCAAATCAGTGGCGTAAGGATCATTTTCGGGAAAATTTTCTTTCCAGAACACATCGCCAACTATCGCAATAATCCCTTCCCTCGTCTTTACTATTAGAGATAACCCATCGTAATTGTGTCCAGGGGTTTCTATAATTTCAATATTATCTGACAGTTTCTCTGGTCTGTCCCATGTTTTAGAACCATCCCATAATCCCCAATATTCTACGGTTTTTGCTTTTGGAAACATACCAATATTTCTGTAATGATCTATATGAGAGTGTGTAATAAAAACATGGGTAATATCACCAACAGTTAAATGTTGTTTTTTTAGGGCATCAATTATTATTTGTTGATTTTCTAGTACTCCGGGATCTGTAATTACGATTAAGTCGCCATCTTTGATCAAAGATATTGTACAGCAGGTTGTTTCCGTTTCATCGTTTTTTCGTGTGTCCGCATTGGTCCAGCCCTCAATTAAAATTTTAACTTCTGCCATTTTACTCCTAAGAATTATTTAATAATGAACTAATCTTAATTCGGCTGAAAAGCTCAATTGAAGGCGGTGTTAGCTTCATTTTTTCCATATCTTCAATTGATACCCACTTGAGCTCAGCTAGGTCGTCGTCAAGTTTTAACTCGACTTCATTTGATTTCTGACCTAAATTCACTTTAAAAACATTGAAGTGCATTTTGCATATAACTTTTTCCTGAGTTTCTGGTAGGATTTTTTCTGATTGTCCTTTACCTTTGTCATCGAGTAATTTGATTATACTATCTGTAATATCGATTCCAGTTTCCTCTAAAATTTCTCTAATAATGGCACTTTTCAAATCTAAATCGTTATCAACTCCGCCACCTGGGATATGCCAACAATCAATATAAACACCGCCACTATCGGCATGCTTTTTACCTAGCAGAATTTTATTATCTTTTGAAATAATCACCGCGGCAACTATGTCGCGTTCAATTTCTCTCATATTTATCCTTACTATTTCTCTAAAAAACCGTCCTCTTTAAGCTTTTGTTTACTGGATTCGACTTCGTGATCAAATTCTTCCAATAAATTATATTGAATCAAAAGTGCTAGGACGTTTTGAATTACATCCACCGATTCTTTGGCAATATCTGTTTTTTCTGCTTTAGTTCTGTCTTTAGAGCTAATCCCCTCATAATGATTAACTGTTTGGGCCAATTCCCCCGCTTCTTCTAAAAGTCGAGCCAAAATAATATGAGGATTGTTGCCCTGCGGAAACTTTTTTCGGCGCCCCTTGGCAATGTCTACCAACGAATCAAAAGTACTCATTTTAATCCTTATATTCTTTTGAGATATTTAAACCACTTTTTATTAATTGCTTTTTCAAGATTAATTCCTAGAAGTTTGGCATTTAGTGAGGCAATGCCAACAATATCAGCTAATTCTTCAGCTAAATTTTCTTTGGCCTTTTCATTACTTACGATCTTTTCCGGGCGACATCTTTTTTTATAAATCAACCAGGCTTGAGCAAATTCACCGACTTCTTCATGCAACTTATGGACCGCATATTCCTGGTCTATTTCAATATTGTACTTTTTGCCGTAGTTAATATTTACTTCATTAATTTTATCTTCAATTTCTTTAAAATCCATATTACGCGTTGTCCTTTAATGAAATAATCATGAAACCGTATTTATCAATTTCTTCTTGAGCGTGAAACTTGGGAATTTCATTCATCTTCAAGACATAGCCAATTTTTTTCTCAATTGATCGCCCTGTATATTCCTTAGTTTCTGGGTCCCATTCTTCTAGAACCAAAGTGTCGCCTTCATTTGCCTCCCAATCATTTAATCGCAATTCAAAAGTTTTGTCTCCAGACAAGACTTTGGCAAATGAATCCGGCCAAGTTTTCTTTTTAATTGTCATTTTTCTCCTTAAATATCTTAAACAATTGATTAATTTCATTGTTGTAAAAGTCTGGGTAGAAAGATAAATCCATAGTTTCATTGCGGAAATGTTGTTCAAGCTCTTCATGATGAACAAATCTAATTTCATCAACCTCTTCTTCTTGTAATTTTAGAGCATTGATATCTGGATCAAGCTGCGCCAAAAAGACATTATTGTGCTGGTGATTAATAAGTTTACCGTTTTGTTCAATTTGCTCAGTTGAAATCAGATAAAGAAATTCCAGGTCTTTTTCTGTCGTTTCCAGGCCTAACTCTTCATTTAGCTCGCGAATGGCTGTATCAAGGGCTGTCTCCCCGGCCGAAATGTGTCCCGCGCAAGTATTGTCCCATTTGCCCGGCCGGGACTTTTTTAAATGCGAGCGACGCTGCATTAAAATTTCTCCTTTGGGATTCATGAGCCAAATTTGGACTGTGCCGTGCCAGTCACCCGAAACATGTACTTCTTCCTTAGATTTTGTGATTCCGGTCGGGTTTCCGACTTCATCCAATACATCTAAATATTCGGTGTCAATTTTTATATCTTTAAGGCTCATTTATTTTACTTCTTCTAGTAATTTAGTTAAAAGCTTTGGCGGCATGGCCATGACGCTTTTAATATCGCCATCAATTTTTTTGACATGTTTTAATAAAATTGGATCCTCGATCATAAAGCCACCGCCACAGTTTAGGATATATTTTTTATCGACTATTTTCTGAATATCAATTACCGGTATTTCTTTAAAATAAACAGTGGCAACGTCCACGCCTTCAGCCTGTTTGCCGTTGGCTTTGTTGAAAACTACCAAAGAAGTATAAGTAGCAAGATTTGAATTGCTATAATCACTTAAAAATTTAGTCGCCTCTTCATAATCAATCGGTTTTTCTCTTATTTCACCTTTAAAACTTGTAACCTGATCTGAGGTAATTAGAATATCTTGTGGTTTAATCTTTTCTTTTAAGGCTTCATTTTTGGCTCTGGCTAATTTTAAAACTAACTGGTCGGGATGGTTGTCTCTGATGGCTTTCTCGTCAATATCAGCACTCATGGTTTTGAATTCAAAACCCAATTCTTCGAGTACGCCTTTCCTATATTTTGATTGCGAACCTAAAATAAGCATATTATTCCCTGTCGTTTAAAACTTTTTTAATTACAGCTTGGACTTTATCATCGTTTACATAGTCCTGATTGAACCTTTTTTCTAACAGTTCGCGGGTGTTTTCATAAGTATGTAAAAGAAGTTTAAGCCCGTAAAAAAGCTCAGTCTCCCCTGCTTCGGTCCGGCGGTGTCGCTGGAAACCCCGAATTAGGTCGTAAACAGTGTGCGCCTCACAAATAGGTAAAACTTCGGTTTCATTGAGTGGGACCATAACTTTAATCGTTTTTTTGCCTTCTAAAGCCGCGCCCATCAAACGATGAATCCCGTCAAGAATTTTAAATTTATTTGGTCTGTCACTAATCCTTCCAAGAATTGTTTCCGATCCAGTCGAAACAATTTCAGTATATTTTTCTTTAAGTTTTTGATCGTTCAAAACTAATTCTTGAAACTTTTTGGGACTTCGGTCGCAACCTTCAATTAAAAATTTATCATTTCCGGTAAATTCAATTTGGTCCAATTCTAATTCTTTTTCTTCCCACTTAATATTAGGATTGCCTACATAGTCACCTATCCAATTAAGTCGCGCGCCGGCATACATCAGGATTTTTTGACGAGTATCTTGCTCTTTCTGAACTTTTTCTTCTTCATGATCGGCTAAATTCTCTAAAAATTGGTCATTCACAATTCCTCTTTTCAAGATAATTTATTATCTGCCCTACGATTTGAAATTCAAGACGTGATTAAAATTACACTCACATGGTGCCTGGTGGCAAACATGGCAGTTATTGTGGAATTTTTTTGCTAATTCCTCGGCCACATCAATTTCTAAGGAGTTAAACACGCCCATAAAGGTTGAAAAAATATCGGCTGATTCCAGTACAACTTTATCGAAATTTTCTTTACCGTGACTACCGCGGTAAGCCAGCATGGCTTCAGTAATCTCACCCATTTCTTCAGCTAAATGAATACCGGCATTTTCCAGAGTGCGGGTTTCGGCCGGATAAATATGCCCGAACATATTTTGATACTCTTTAATTGTTTTTGGTTTGAGTTTGGGATTTATTTTAATTGATTGGCGTTTTTTGATTTTGCGGGCCTTGCATTCGCAGGTAGTAGCGCCGCAATAAGAGCAAGCCGCCGGAAATCGTTGCCAAACAATTTCCGACACATCCAAGTGGAATTGATTCATTAGCGAAATATACCAACTCATACCAATTAATAGATTACTGGCAGTTTTTTCCGGATCAGCTTTGCGAATACCTTTTAGGCTGCGCATGGTAAAGCGTTGAACATTAGAAAGCATTTCCATAGTGCCAAAATCTCTGTCATTGGGAAAACCATAAACGTCTTCGCAAAACTTCTGCCAATCAGCTAAACTGGAGTTTTTCTTGAGTTTAGGCATTTGTTTCCTTCTTAATTATATCAGCCACTGCTTCAATCGCTTTTTCCGGATGACCTTCGGGATTTTCTACCACAAAATCATAATTTGATTGATATTCAAGTTCTTTTTTGGCTGTCTCGAGTCGTTCTTCAATTTCCTCTGGTGTATTTTGACCGCGTTCAACTAAACGGCTTTTAATATTTTCTAAGCTGGCAATAATAAAGATTTGGACCGCATCAGGAAAAAACTGTCTGTAAGCCTTGCCGCCATTAACATCCACATCTTTAATGACGTTTTGTCCGTTTTCTAAGGCTTTTTCAATTTCTAATCGAGATGATCCATACCAATTATCATTATAAAAATTGGATTCAAATATTTCACCCGACTTTTCTAATTCTTTAAACTTTTCTTTATTTGTAAAAATGTATTTATTTTCAGTTTTATCTGATTCACGCGGAGCGCGAGTAGTGTAGGATTTGGCCCAATACAAATTAAGGGTTTTATCTTTGACTAAGGCTTCTTCAATGGTGCCTTTGCCGATCCCTGAAGGACCGGAAATAATATAAATTTTGTTTTGCATGAGTTCAATTTACCATAAAATGAAAAAAATTAAAAAAAATGCCCGGTTGGGCATTAGTGGGAACGTAAGTCGTGGGTTTGAATGTCTCCTCTTAAAGCGAGGCCTAGGAGGGAAAATTGTGGCAGGATTGTTTCATGTTCTCTGGCTCCGGAAATCCAGAAATCAATATATTCGGGATAGAGTTTTAAGAAATCGAATTCTTCGTGCTTCATAACTAAAGGGCAAGTCATACCGAAGCCGTCCTGAAGCTCGCCGTAATGAATGGAACTGTGTTCAAGATAGAAATCCAGGCGTTTCATTTCCGGCGTATCTGTGAGCAAGACCTTGGCGCTGGCAAAAGTCAAAATGTCCGGTAAAAAGACAATTGTTTCATCATCTTTTTTAAAGTGATGTTCGAAGTAAAGTGGTCCGTTGTGACGGAGATTTGACCAGATCGGCTTCTTATCAGCGCAATACTCAATTTCGTGCAGGCTGTTAAGTATGGCTGTGGCGCGAACGATCTGTTCATCGTTGTGATCGTGAAAATGCAAAGCGTGTTGTTTTTCCCAGTAATGAATCATGTATTTTATGACTTCGTCACCAAAATAGTGGATTTGAAACACGCTTTCGATGTTCATTTGCTGCCAGGCCGGCTCGAGCGGTAATAGATCAGAAACGGAAAGAAACGGAGTTGTCATAGGAACCTCCATGGCGCAGATTTGCCCTCAGGCTGGTATTATTTTAGCAGTAAATGAAGGTTGTGTCAATTAAAAAAACCGCCGGGAAATTCCTAGCGGTTAGGGTCGGGATAAAGTTCGTTACAAATAATGTTGCGAACAGCGTAGACGGCGGCTTCGGGTTCGTCTTGCGGATTAGTGACAATGTAGTTAAAGAGGTGTTTTTGCCCTTCCTCTTCAATGGCGGTATGGATGCGGGTGACAATTTCGCGGTTCGAGAGTTTTCGTTTCGGATCATTTTTTAATCGTTCGGCAATCTGAGTCGCCAAATCGCCTTCGGGATACTGCAGATAAATCATGATTGTTTGTGGATAGATTTTTGTGATACTCAGAGCACCCTGGTTATCAATCACAATAAATGTATCACAACCGCTCATAACAGCGTCGCGGAGATCTTGGTTAACAGTGCCATACCAATGGTTGTGAACTTTTGCATATTCGACAAATTCATTATTGGCAACCATATTCCAGAAAGTGGTTTTGTCGACGAAATGGTAATCCACACCGGGTTTTTCACCGGGATTGCATCTTCGCGTCGTGTAGTTAATAGGCTTATAGAAACTCGGAAAATCCTGGCGGATGGCGCGAGCAACAGTATCTTTGCCAACTCCGGATGGTCCAGATAAAGTCACAATTCGGCCTAATCGACTCATGAGAAAATCCCCCTTTCCGACTTAATTGTCAAACAGCAGTAAACATCGAAATATATCATTATTTTATTGGTTTTTCAAGTATTTTTAAAACAAAACACCCCCGCGCGTGAGCTTGGGGGTGTTTCAGCAAGGCCTGAAAGCTATCGTCTGACAGCGTTGATGATCAGGACTAATATGCTGATGATGCCTTTTAAGACGCCGATGATGGCGTAAGGCAACCAGACCGCGACAATGATCTTTTCGAGACCACGGATGCGTCGGGGTCCATAATACAATCTCCGGAAAAGCGGGATACCCACCAACCAGATGATTGCGACTGTCGCCCACCAGGGCCAATGCCATTTGCGAGGCTGAGACTGTGTCTCCTCTTCGGCGTCGGGCAGAGGTTGACCGGCGGCCAGCGCCCACGCCTTTTCGGCGTTGTATTTGCGCTGGTAAGCGAGGTTGCCGGGAGCTTTGCGGATTTCTTCCCAATGCGCATCGTTGGCGACGGCATAGGCGTAGAAATTGACTCCGAAATAGCCCTGGAAACCTTTGCTAGCTTGGCGAAGTTGCTTACAGTTTGTGGCCGGCATGTCCGCGCTACCGTTTGACGCTTCCAGTGTCGGGATTAACGGTTTTGCGGTATGATCCCACTTTGACTGTTCGCCCAGCCAGATGTTCATGGTCCGGACGGCGGCGTTCTTGCCGCTCCAGCCCCGAAACCAGGAAAAGTACACTTGTGGCATGGCCACGTCGCAATACTTGTCGTAGGTTTCGAACGGGATGCCGGCCTGGTTTTGCACCCGACAAAATGTGCTGTAGCCCAAAATCTTTTCGGGACAAA
>Ga0247841_10005076_pt1 | contig 21767 bp, 20 predicted proteins | sample LaCruzMarch2015__2_FD_192410 | JGI IMG/M metagenome (GOLD analysis project Ga0247841, IMG submission 192410) | Freshwater microbial communities from meromictic Lake La Cruz, Castile-La Mancha, Spain - LaCruzMarch2015_18m | ecosystem: Environmental > Aquatic > Freshwater > Lake | place: Spain... | reverse complement strand
CTTAATCAAACTGAGACAATCTTCCCAGGGACTGAATTGAAAATGATCTTTAAAATCACCGCTAATTTAAACTGCTAGGGGTCAGGAGTTCTGAATTTATTTCACCACTTTAGGACATTAATACTCAAAATAAAGCTAACAGTTTGTGATCTTATTTTAATAGAAAATAATTCCGTAAGACGTTTCAAACATAGTGAATAATGAACTATGATGTGCAATATATTGAACATTATTATTTTTAAATATTATAGTAACACACTCTTAATAAAAATAATTGGGATTAAAAATCTCTTTAGAGACTAAAGCAAATCTGACTTAACTATTTCAGAAATCTTATACAAATAATAAAAAGCTTCGGGGTTGGTTTTCTTTAAGCGATTGAGCTTTATACTGACTCCGGTTGTGATTACGAAATCTTTAACCTGAGCAGTAGATGTAAATCTATCTAAATCGTTGAAATTGTATTTAATAAGCGTTGAAAGTCAGGCAGCTTTTGAAGCATGGACTATCGCCTTTTAGATGTGGTAACTCTCTGAAAAGATAAAGCCCTGGATGCGACGAATGCCATCCAGTAATTCCTTAAAATCGCCATTTCCATCTGTACCCCGTGAGACAATACACAAGGCTGTCTGAAAAATATCATTCAAAACATCTTCGGCAGAGAGTTTTGACAGTTGCCGGTATGCTAACTCTGTTTCAACAAATTTGCGGAATGTAGAATTGACTATTCCTATATCTTCAACAACATCAGCCAGATTTCCAATATCATATAGCTGCTTGATGATTTCCATGCTCATCCGATCCTCTTTCTTAAAGTAAGGAACACCGGTGGTATTGGGAGCAAATGCTGTAAGCTTGTCGCCCAGGATATCTTCCAAGCCTGGCAAACTGACTAAAAGCGGGTTTTCATCCGGTTGAAGGAATGAGGATTGAATCTTGAACTATGTAATTGGTTGTAATTTACTTTTTCTAACAATATGTCCAGCAGCACATAGTCTTCCTCTTTGTTAGATCTATGAATAGGAGTATAAAAGAACTGATGGTGTTCTTTGAGAATTCCGGAAGCCGCAGTACGGGGTTGAATTTGTTGCATGAGGAATCCCTGCACTTTTACCACAGCATCTAATTTTGTTTCAAGTCCGGAGATTTGTTCCGCTATTATGATATCGATATCAATCGAAAGCCTTTTAGCGGATTGAAAATGAAGCATCAGGGAAGTTCCACCTTTGAATACAAAAGGGATGCACTCTTTTACCAAGCCTTCCAGCAATAGGAAAGCCCGAATGACTTTCTCGACGAGAATTTTATCAGCTTTGCGATTGGAGGAAGAGACTCTGTCAATCCATTCCTGTGTTATTTTTTCCTGATCTATCATTTTCTATAAACCGGCAATAAATTATTATTATTGCCGTAAATTTGAAATTTGTCCATATACTCAATTATTTCTTCCCGTTTACTCCTGCGGCTGGCATAACGAAGAAGCCGATCTGTGATCACTGAATATTTCCTGAATGCTTCCGCGTAAATATTACGCAGTTCAGACCCTTGCTGAGAATCAAACAGTACCTTATCAGAAACGATATCTACCAGTATTTTTTCGAGTGAAGGAACTGTGATGTCATTGATGATTTGAAGCGGAGCCTCGGATAAAACCGGTTTGACAACCACCTTTTCTCCATCACCAGAAAGGTATTTGTAGATATAGTCTTCGGTAGGATCAAGTGCTACGTTATACTTCGCATCTTTTAACCAGAAGAAAACAGGTTCCAAAGCATCTTTTTCCACTTCAACAATTGTATAGTATTTAAAAAGCTGGTGAACCATAAATTCGTTAAAAACGGAATTGCTCCAAATACAAATGTTCAGAAATGGGAATTGTTTCTTCAACTTTCGATGAAGTGTTGACAGTTGAGAAGTGATTTCAGGTTTCCAGGTCTTGTTAATTCCAAACCTGAATTTTCCTTTTCCAATTCTCTCTAGTATTCCTGATTGAACAAGATTGTAGATTCTCCAGTTGATTGTAGTTTCCTTCAATGCAGGATTATGTTGCTTAAAGAAAGCAATGATGTCAGCTGTTTCAATGATACTTTTATCCTTGAAATGGATGACTAACTGGTCTGTTAATAGCGTTTTTGTGGCTATGAGATTTTAGTTTGATTACAAATATCTAAATATAACTACAGTACGGCAAAATAAATAAAATATTGCCGGATATTTGAAAAATATTTCTAGCGATTCACCCTGAATGAAATCGGTTAAGCGTAAGAATCATATGTGCTAAAGTATATAAATGCGATGTTTGGAAAAGTCCTGATATTCTTATAGGTCTTACATTGATCTTCTTAGTGGTTTTAACCCTGGTTTTCTTAGTGGTTTTCTAAATAATACGTCTATATTTTCCATTTAAACGCCCTTTCCATATAATCCATCTCATTTTTAGAAATGCCGACCTTTAGTGCAATTTTTTTCCAATCCCTTACAGATGAAGTGATCTCATTTATAATTAGATCCATTTCTTTTGCAGTAAGTTGAAAGTATTCGCCAACGCTTCTAGCTAACTCAAAATCAAGGGCATTGTTGTCCATATCAATATTCAGTGCCAGTCCGGCTTTATCAACAGATGGATTCAGGTCAAAAGCTGGAGATAAGATCCATCCGTTTTTATAAATGATAAATCCATGGTTCCTAAGATGATCATCTGTGTTTGAAATGGCAATATTGAAAACGATTCTGCGCCAAAGCTGATTGAGGTTTTCTTTTACATGGCTGCACGAATATTGGATAAATTCAGAAATATCAAGGTAACTGACAAACCGGTCTCTGAGCATTTCTTCTATATAACCAGTCATGGTCATTGCAGAGGCAAAATGAATCCGCTCTGTGCCATTGCGATCAAATCGTTTGGAGAAAAAAGTATGATAAGGTCCTGATATTTCTTCAATCTTGCTTGGAGCCATGGTGATTCTGCTTTTTATTGCCAGGCAATAAGCAACGTATTCCCAGGCAGCTTTATCGAAACTATCATTTTTTGAAGGGAACTTAGCAATCCAGGGATGCCCTTTTTCATCCATTATATTAGCCTTGGGCCTGGCGCCACCTAAGGAAGAACCAGGTGCAATAAGCAAATCCAGCCATTGGTTTGTTGTGCTAATATCATCCGACATTTCCAGTTCTTTGGCACTGTATTGCAATTCTTTAACCCTTGCCCATGGTGGAGTTGGATATTGAGGATTATTATCCAAAAATGGTCCTTCCGGATCTGTTTTAAATCGTAAAGCTCCCATTCGGCTTTCGTCATAAACGACTAGCAGGTAATCTATTTCGTTTAGGGTAGGCATGGGCTTTCTTTCTTGCATGGCTTTATGTGAAGCTCTTCTTCTCATCAAGGTTCTACCCCAGGTATCAGGCATAGAATCCATAATTACGCCAAAGTTCTCTTTTCCGGAAGGATACTGTCTGCCCGAATACCAATGTATATCCGGATCAAGCAGTAGTTTTTCCGGTCGTAAAAGCCAGTTTTTATCATATTCAAAACTGAAGGCTTTTTTACCTTTGGCTTGTTGGGCAGTTATAACACCGACACATTTTGGGCCTTTCAACTCCACCCAGTCAGCATACACCCAAATGTCCAAATTACTTGCGCTCATCTTATTTATTTAACAAGTTTAAATCCTGCAATTTCTTGCCAAACTCATCATCAGCTGCAAGTTTTAGAAAATCTTTCTCCAGGTTCAAAACTCTCAGCACGTTAAAGTAGGAACCTAATGCTACACTGGCATCACCCTTTTCAACTTTTCTAAGCGTTTCCCTGTGTATACTGGCTCGTTCGGCAACCTGTACCAATGTAAGGCTTCTCCTTTTCCGTGCAAGTGTAAACTGCTCACCCATGGCAGCAAGAATCTCTTGGTGTTTGGGATATATTATTTGTTTCTTTGAGTTCATAATGGCGATTATTATTAGCAAAGATACGCATATCGGCGATAATAATAGGCATATATAAAAATATTTTACTCTTTGGATACAAAGAGAAAACAAAATCCAGCACTCGCAGCAAGTGGATGATGTCTCCGGTTCTGCATTGTCACCCTGAGTAATTTTTCCTGAGCATTTAAAAGATAAGCGTAAGGATTTTCGCGGTAATTGCAGAATTAATTCGTCATATGATGAAATCGAACAGACCATTGATCTGGCTATCTTTTTTTAAAGCAATATCTTTTTTCAGCCATCTTTGTTTAAATAATAAAATTATCACAGTGCCCTATTAATGATCCAATTGTTAATTACAATGAAACTATCCGGAAAAATTAAGCCTGACGTTTGTTCTACAACCTATATTTGGTCCTTTGTTTGTTCGCAACAAGTTGTTGTGCAAACAATATCATATGGTATCGAACATGTTAACTATTTTTCTTTTTGAGCTTTCTAAAACCTTGGCATAAATCTGGGTTGAACTTATTTTGGCGTGACCTAATAAATTGCTCACTACAGCAATATTGCCACTTAATTCAAGTGCAATTGTTGCAAAAGTATGCCGTGCGCAATGAAAGGAAATCGATTTGGATATTTTTGCCAATTTTATAATGTCTTTTAAAATTCTATTGGTAGCCTGATTGCTGTATACATCAAACACATTTTGATTAGGCAATCCGTTTGGGGGCAGGTATTTTATTGCTTTTTTAGAAAGAGGTATTTCTACAGCTTTTTTTGTTTTCCGTTGTATTATAAAAATATGCGAATCTTCTTCCCCTAAAAATAGATTTGAGTTTTTTAGATGCTTGACATCAGAAAAACGTAAACTTGTTAAACAGGAGAAAAGGAAATATTGAAGTACCGTTTTTAGATCTTTGGTCATAAATCCAGAATACATTTTTCCCAATAGTTTTAACTCTTCCTGAGTCAAAAATTGCCTATTCCCATCTGGCTTTTTTACTCTTACACCTTGTAAAGGGTCAGTTTTAATTAACCCGACTTCAATAGCTTTCCTGATGAATGTCTTGATTACCCTGAATGCTTTCCACCTTGTGTTTTCGTTGTTATTCAAATTAATAAGGTAGCTGTCATAAGACTTCCAAAAAAATGGCGTTATTTCGTTGAATTTAAGTTCATTTCTGAATTTTTTAAGTTTATTCGACTGGCTCTTATACATTTTAATAGTATCTGGTGCATACGTATTCCAGAATTGTCTAATATCCTCCTCTATGAAACTGAATATGTCTTGCATGTCTTTGGCACCTGACCTAAATACTTTTTCAAATTTGTAAAGGCTGATTTTTTCATCATCACTATCAGCATCAATTCTAATTTGATTAGCTTTGGAGCGATATCGGGCAATATCATTATTTATGATCTGCCACAGTGGGTGGGATGTGCTTACTTCTTGTTTTTTTTCATTCCATGCTTTTTCAGGAACAGAATGGTTTATTGAAAAGTACTTTACCGAGCCATTAATGTTGGCATACAGGTAAATAGGGTAAAGGCCGTTAGCATTTGCACGATCTTTACGTAACTGGAATTTTAGGTGAGTTTTGTTCATTGGTAATTCCTTTCATTTTTTGTGGTGAAAAAATGGTGAAAAAAATTACCGCTAACTGTGGAAAAAAAAGTTTCAAAAACGTTTCGCCGACCTCTTGAAACCCTTGTCAGATCGAAGAATTGGATTTATTCATTCCAATTCTTCTTTCTTCTTAGTGGTGTCGGCTGGAATTGAACCAGCGACACACGGATTTTCAGTCCGTTGCTCTACCAACTGAGCTACGACACCTTGGTTAATAAGAGAGGCAAAATTAATAATTCTTTTTATATTCCCACTACGACGGTCAATAATTTTACGTGAAAACCAAAAAAATACCTGTTTTTTCAGAAACTAATCAAAAAAACAACAAGTTTCGCTTGGGAGTTAAAAAAACTAAGTATATTTGCAGCCCAAGAAATTTATAATCAATTCATTAAAACATTTTAAAAATGACTAAAGCAGAAATCGTTGCTGAAATAGCCAGTAAGACCAACATCGAAAAAGTAGCTGTGCAACAAACCGTTGAAGCTTTCATGGATGCTATTAAAAAAGCTATGGCTGATGGTGAAAATGTTTACCTCAGGGGTTTTGGCAGTTTTATCGTTAAAAAACGTGCCGAGAAGACCGGCCGGAACATTTCGAAAAATACTACAATTATTATTCCTGCTCACAACATCCCTTCGTTTAAACCTGCAAAAGTTTTCGTTGGTGAAGTAAAAACTAGCGTTAAATAATTACGAATTACCAAATAGAAACTTACATCATGCCAAGCGGAAAGAAAAGAAAAAGACACAAAATGTCCACGCACAAACGCAAAAAACGTTTGCGCAAGAACCGTCACAAGAAGAAATAACCACACATTAACACTCAGGACTCATCACATGAAATGTGTGCTATTTCATGTGATGATTTTTTTACATACCTTTACCCGCTTCCATTTGCAGGCAAAGTTGCATTGTAACGTGTACAGGAGTAATAGTTGAAAAGATTTTAACAGTTGTGGTAAACAAGGAATTAATAATTAATGCCGGGCCTTCAGAAGTCAACATCGCCCTTCTCGAAGATAAGGTGCTGGTAGAACTGAATAAAGAAAAGACCAACAATAGCTTTGCAGTTGGCGATGTATATCTGGGGCGTATTAAAAAAATAATGCCCGGTTTGAATGCAGCTTTTGTGGATGTTGGCTACGAAAAGGATGCCTTTTTACATTATCTCGACCTTGGCCCCCAGATCAATTCCCTCCAGAAATACACCCGTAATGCGTTTGCCGGGAAAGAATCCCTGTTGAAAATGTCGGAGTTCGAAATTGAGCCCGATATCGAAAAAACCGGAAAAATTTCACAGGTCCTTTCACCAAATCAGCAGATCCTTGTCCAGATTGCCAAAGAACCCATCTCGACCAAAGGGCCGAGGATAAGTTCCGAAATTTCGTTTGCCGGGCGTTACCTGGTTCTGGTTCCTTTCAGTAACCGGCTTTCAATTTCGCAAAAAATAAAAAGTTCGGAGGAGCGTAACCGGCTTAAAAGGCTGATTTCGAGCATCAGGCCTAAAAATTATGGCGTTATAATCCGTACTGTTGCCGAGAACAAACGCGTTGCAGACCTCGATGCCGATTTAAATGCCTTGGTCCAAAAATGGGAATCGGTAGCCTTAAAAATGCTTGCAGCCAAAGCACCCCAGAAAATCCTCAGCGAACTTGACCGCACTTCAGCTATTCTTCGCGACATGCTGAACGAATCGTTCAACAGTATTTACGTTGATGACTCTGCGGTAGCCGAGGAAGTTAAGATTTTCATCCGCACCATATCGCCGGATAAAGTTGATATTGTTAAGAACTATAAAGGCAAAATTCCAATTTTCGACAACTTCGGGATTGACAAACAGATTAAAAACTCGTTTGGTAAAATTGTTACCATTAAAAGCGGTGTTTACCTGATTATCGAACATACCGAAGCCCTTCATGTAATTGACGTAAACAGCGGGCATAAAGTGAACAGCGACAGCAGCCAGGAAGAGAACGCCGTAGCTGTGAACCTTGAAGCTGCCGCCGAAATTGCCCGTCAGCTCAGGCTTCGTGATATGGGTGGAATTATAGTGGTTGATTTTATTGACATGCACGAAGGTGTAAACCGCCGTAAACTTTACCAGAAGTTGAAAGACGAAATGGCTAAAGACAATGCGAAGCATACCATTTTACCCCCAAGCAAATTCGGACTGGTTCAGCTTACGCGTCAACGTGTGCGCCCCGAAACCAACGTGGCAATTCTCGAAAAATGCCCAACCTGTGGCGGCTCAGGCGAAATAAAACCCAGCATATTGCTTACCGATGAAATTGAAAACAACATCCAATATCTGCTTCAGGATCAGAATGAAGCGTTTTTAAAAATAAGCCTCCATCCCTTCGTATATGCTTTCCTTTGCGAAAAGGGGCTGTTCCGGTCCATCCAATGGAAATGGTATTTCCGGTTCAAAAAATGGATTAACCTGACACCTGACAACTCCTTCCAATTACTCGAATACCGGTTTTTTAACAAAAACCAGGAAGAAATCAAATTGTAAAACCCTGGCTGTCTGTTCGTATAACATTTTATCGTTCATAATATTATACTATATTGTGCTTCGACATTTCTCTATGGTTTATTTTTCGTCAGATAAACAGAACAGCATGATCATTTTTGCTTTGAATGTGTTAAGGGTGCTTGATTTTTTTCCAACACTTTAATAATAAACAACTTATGCTTAAGCCGTAAATTTCTATCCAGCTATTATCCTTCTATCTATCATCAACTCATTAAACTCCAGGTATGAAGAAATATGTAAAAATTATCCTTGCCATAGTTGCAATTGCTTTGGTATTCGGTATTTATTATGGGTATCAGGTCTATAAAATGGTAGCAGGGAGCGAACCTATTTCGGGGAAACAAGAGGGTATTCCAACAAAAATGGCTGCAATTCCTCCGGTTACAAAAGGGATGGCAGATTGGCCAAATTGGAGAGGTGCAAACTTTGAAGGAAAAAGTGCAACAAGAGGCATAAGGACCGATTGGCCAAATGGCCTGGAGAAAGTATGGACTGTTAATTACTTATGTCAGGACAAGTCCACTGCTTCCTGGTCAGCTCCTGTTGTTCAGGGCAACAGACTGATAGTTCCGGGAAGAGACAAAAAGAATGATTTGGTGTTTTGCATCAACGCTGATAATGGCGAACTTATTTGGTTGAGTTCCTATGAAGCTAAGGCAGAAACCAGCCATGGCCCCGGATCACGCGCTACACCCTTTATTGATGGGGACAAAGTTTATACTTTTGGCCGTAGCGGCGATCTTGTGTGCTGGCAACTTGAGGATGGAAAACTTCTATGGAGAAAAAATGTAAAGGATGTGGGAGGAGTCGAACCTTCATGGGGTTTTTCCACAACACCGCTTGTGTTGGACAACAAGGTGATTGTTCAGGGTGGTGGCACAGCGTTGGTAATCGCCTACGATAAATTAACCGGCGATATCCTCTGGAAATCCATGGAGGGTGAAGTTGGTTACGCTGCCGCTATTTCAATGAATATTGAGAATGAAGTTAATCTCCTTATCTACCATGCCAAAGGCCTTTCTTGTCTTGAACCTTCGGATGGGAAAGTTCTCTGGTCGGTTCCCTGGCCAACAGAGTACGGGGTAAATGCAACTACCCCAATAATTTATAACAACATTCTGTTTCACACCTCTGGTTACAATATGGGTTGTGAAGCCTTAAAAGTTACAAAAAGTGGTTATTCAGTACTATGGAAAAATAATGCATTGGAGGCTCAGCATTCCGATCCGATACTCATTGATGGCTATATTTATGGATATTCCGGAGAGAGTTCCCGGAACGCAGGCCAGTTTAAGTGCATTGAATTGTCAACAGGCAAAGAAATGTGGAGTACCGATCTCATGGGTCAGGGAACCACAACCTTTGTTGATGGACATCTTATTTGTTTGGATTTAAAAGGAAACCTGTTTCTGATAAAACCGGATCCTTCAGGTTTTAAAAAAGTTGGCGGGATAATGTCTGCCCTCGGGGATGTAAAAAATCCAGCCTGGACTGTTCCGGTAGTGGCCAATGGGAAATTATTCCTCCGCTATATGCAGCAGCTCATTTGCTATAACCTTATTCCATAATTGAGATTTTAATTGGGGACTAAATTTCCGATCCGGAAATTTTTCAGTTTCAATGAAACCAGAAATAACCATCAAAACAATTAAATCAACGATGAAAACAATCCTGAAACTCTTTTTGCTCAGTCTTTTAATGGCAAAAGCTGCATCCTCATTTTCCCAATCCAACATTGATCCTAAAGAAATCAAAGAAAAAATGCAATGGTTTGCCAATGCCAAACTGGGCATTTTCATCCATTCCGGAATATACGCAGTGGATGGCATTGATGAATCATGGAGTTTTCACAATAAGAAAATCAGTCATGCCGATTATATGAAGCAACTGAAAGGGTTCACCCTCAGTAAGTATGATCCTTCTTCCTGGGCAGATCTGATCAAGGAGAGCGGAGCCAGGTATGCCGTCATCACCACCAAACACCACGATGGCGTTGCCATGTACGATACCAAAATGAACGACCTGAGCATCGTGAAAGCCACCCCGGCCAAAAGGGACATGATCAAACCGTTTTTTGCAGAATTGCGCAAAAGGGATATCAAATGCGGTGCATACTTTTCGCTGATTGACTGGACATATGCCGATTACCCAGGTTTCCTGAGAGACAGCTCAAAGTACAAAATTGAGGATGATTACGAACGATGGAACCGTTTCAGGGCATTCTGCCAGGGACAAATCCATGAAATCAGCAGTCAGTTCAACCCTGATCTATGGTGGTTCGATGGCGACTGGGAGCACAGTGCCGAAGAATGGGAATCGCAGAAAATCCGCCATATTATTCTCTCCCGTAACCCAAAAGCTATTATCAACGGCCGCCTCCAAGGGTATGGCGATTACGATACCCCGGAACAAAACTTCCCGGTTTCGAGGCCCAAATTCAACTGGTGGGAATTGTGCATGACCACCAACGAGAACTGGGGTTTTCATCACGACGACAACTGGAAAACACCTTTTGAGGTAATTACCATTTTTGTGGATGCAGTTTCCAATGGCGGCAATCTTTTACTCGATATGGGACCTAAAGAGGACGGGACAATTCCTGAAGAACAAATTTTTGTGCTGAAAGAATTGGGTGCCTGGAACAAAAAACATGGCGAAGCCATTTTCAACACTATCGGCGGACTGCCGCAAGGGCATTTCTACGGGCCTACTACCCTTTCGAAAGACTCGACCACGGTTTACCTGTTTTTGTATGGCAAGGTAAGCGGGCCGATAATGGTGAAAGGGCTAAATAATAAGATTGAAGAAATCACGGTTGTTGGGAACGGCACAAAACTGCAGCATAAAATTGTCGGAAAAATCTCCTGGAGCCATGTCCCTGGCCTGGTTTATATTGATTTACCAGAAGGTGTTTCGGACAAATATGTTACCGTTCTGAAAGTGAAACTCGACAAGCCGGTAAGCCTGTATCGGGGGCAGGGGGGTTTTAATTAAGAAGAAAAACATCTGATTATAAATGGATTATACCTGGAACGGGAGAAACTTCCTCATCCTTGAAAACCCAAGCCCTGCCTGTAGCCCTTTTTGAATTTGGGACTTTAAAAAAGGCGACAAATACACCATTTTCAGCATAATTATCAGCATTGCCCGTGAAGCAGAAACTGGGTGGCTATTTCAATTCTTTATCTGGCGATGAACTATATACTGAACCTAGCAGCGCTCAAAACCCTGAAACTACCAATGGCTGAATTGGTGTCGTTAATAGACAAGTGTTGATTCTAAATTAATGTCCAAAAGCACTGTATAAGAACAATACTCATCCGGAATTGATAAAATACAATGAAGTAAACTGTAATTTTTATCTGGTTCAACATTTCTTCCCCATGCCAGCATGTTAACTATAAATGTATTATATTTGCATATTAAAAACATAAATATATGACAACCAATCCAAACAACCCACAACCAGAGTGCTGCCCGAAATTTGATCCGGCTCCCTGGGACGATAAAATCATTGAATGGAAGGATAAAAAATTCATCCGCGACAAGGTATTAAGTTTCTTCAATATGCCGGTCAATTTCGGGAAAGTGATGACCAGGCTCAATGCCCAGGTGGAAAAAGCTGGTGTGGCAATACCCGACTGGCTTTGCCTTTCGGACCATACCTCGAAATGGAACATGGACATTTACCTTGCCGTTGACAAGGAAATTGCCGGTGCCGACAACGTTACTTTGAGCGGGAAATACTTTAGCAAAGTTTATGAAGGTCCTTTCAGGGATACCGGGAAATGGTGTAAAGATTATGAAAACCTGGCAAAAACCAAAGGCTTGAAAACCAAAAAATGGTATATGTGGTACACTACCTGCCCTAAATGTGCAAAAAAGTATGGTAAAAATTATGTGACGATACTGGCGGAAGTGGAATGAACTAATGAGAATGAACTAGTAAAAAACTGCATACCAGGTTTTTGCTAAAATATTGGCTGGCCAGAAACAATTGATCAGAATGTTGAACGCATGGCTTCGACCGGATCGAGTCTTGAAGCCGACCATGCAGGAAAAAGTCCCGAAATCAACCCGATAAATGCCGAAACTGACAGCCCAAGGATGATATTTTTCGCGGTAAGAAAAAGTTCCATACCGGTAATTTTGGAGGCAATTATGGTCCCTGTGTAAATAATCAACAAGCCAAACAAACCGCCAAGCAATGCCAGGAAAACCGCTTCGAAGAGGAACTGCTGAAGGATAAACGAATTTTTAGCACCCAGCGATTTTTGAATCCCGATCTGTGCAGTACGTTCCTTCACCGAAACAAACATAATATTGGCAATACCAAAGCCACCTACCAGCAGCGAAAACCCACCAATAATCCATCCAACAAGGGCAACAACATTGAAAACCTGGTCAAAACCCTGGGTGATAATGCTTGTTTCGTTGATCGCAAAATTGTCCTTCACAGTAGGTTTCAGTTTCCGTACCGACCGCATAATGCCCGTAAGTTCATCGCGTAATGCTTCGTTGGTAATATTTTTTTTGCCCCTAACCATAATAGATGCTTCTATTTCATCACTGTTCAGGTCAATAAAGTTACGGCCAAAATTTATTGGCATCATCATCCATTCGTCCTTGGATGAGCCAAAAGTGTTGTCGCCTTCCTTTTTAAAAGTACCGATGATTTCAACCTTCCTGCCGAAAACCAATATTTCTTTTCCGATAGGATCAGCCTCGCCCAGCAGTTCTTTGATGATTTTTTCACCTACGACAGCCACAGGCCGTCCGCCTTGCGATTCCAGTTGTGAAAAATACCTGCCCTGGCCCAGATTGATCGCTTCCACTTTTTCGTAATCATGAGAGGCAGCTATTAAAACGGCGTTCTCGTAAGTGATTCCTTGATGTTTCACATTGCGGCGTGTAGCAACATAATAAGCGGTCGCATCGGTCAGGTTGCTGCGTTTTTGAATTTCTTCCATTTCCTGAAGGCGCGTTTCAGGACGTTTCATATACTCCCACCACGCATAATCGGCATCGCCCATGCTCCACGGCCATTTCTGAACGAAAAGTACGTTGCTGCCAAGTTCCTCGATGTTTTTCCTTAGTTTTATCTCAATGCTATCGAAAACCGTCAAGACAGAAATGACAGAAAAAATACCGATGGTGATGCCGAGCAACGATAAAAAAGTCCTCACTTTATTGGCAATTATTGCCTGCATCGCAAATGCAAACGATTCACGGATTAACCTAAGGTAAATCATAAGGCTGGTTTTTATGATTGGGACGCAAAATTGATTAAATAGTTACTTTTTGCAATAATGATGTAAAATTACATACATTTTCAATCGTATTTACTTTGTGGATGTTCTATTGGGAATAATTACAGCAATTTTGCCATTAATGAAAAACCTACCCTAAAATTTAATAAAATTGCACCCTTTTATAATCAACTAAACCTGATGAACAATATAAAACCTATCCGTTCGGCACTGATTTCTGTATATAATAAAGACCATATTGAAGAAATTGCCAGAAAACTAGCTGCTCTTGGCGTAACGATCTACTCCACAGGTGGAACATACGATTTTATCCAGTCGTTGGGTATAGCTGCAATTACAGTCGAAAGCCTTACTTCCTATCCCTCCATTTTCAATGGGCGGGTTAAAACGCTGCATCCAAAAGTTTTCGGCGGGATACTTTTCCGCCGCGATGATGAACAACATTGTCAACAGGCTGCCCAGTATGAAATTCCTTCTGTTGACCTTGTAATCGTTGACCTGTACCCCTTCCAGGAAACGGTGGCCTCCGGGGCAAAGGAGGAAGATATAGTCGAGAAAATTGACATTGGCGGGATTTCGCTCATCAGGGCTGCCGCCAAAAATTATAATGATGTCGTGGTTGTTCCTTCTGCTGCCCAATTCACTGATTTGCTGAAATTGCTTGACGAAAAGAACGGTTTCAGTGAACTTGCCGACCGCTATTATTTTGCTGCCCAGGCTTTCAGTATTTCATCAGACTACGATACCGCAATCTTCAGCTATTTCAACCGGAAGGCAGGCATAAAAGCCTTCAGGCAGAGCCTTACCAAAAGCGAAGTGCTGCGTTACGGTGAAAATCCGCATCAGGAAGGTGTTTTTTTTGGAGACTTCCATGAAGTATTCAACCAGCTTAACGGGAAAGCAATTTCGTACAACAACCTGGTTGACCTTGAATCGGCAATTGCCTTGATGGGTGAATTTACCGAACCATCATTTGCCATCATCAAGCATACCAATGCCTGCGGGGTGGCTTGCCGCCCAACCTTAAAACAAGCCTGGATTGATGCCCTCGCTGGTGACCCTGTTTCAGCCTTCGGCGGAGCAGTGGCAACCAACCAAATAGTTGATTTTGAAACTGCCGTTGAAGTGAACAAGTTGTTTCTCGAAATAATAATTGCTCCCGGATATGAAAAAAATGCACTCGAACTCCTGAAGTCAAAGAAAAATAGAATAATTTTGCAGATTAAACATATTGATTTTCAGGCACAACAATTTAAGTCGGTTCTCAACGGAGTGATTAGTCAGCATAAGGATATACATACCGAAACCGAAGCCGACCTCCGGATAGTGACTGAAGCAGAACCTGACAGACAGCAATTAAAAGATTTGCTGTTTGCTAACATTATCGTTAAGCACTTGAAAAGCAACGCGATCGTGCTGGCAAAAAACGGTCAGTTACTTGGTGCTGGGTGCGGCATGACGTCAAGGGTTGATGCACTGAAACACGCTATTGCAAAAGCTGCTGAATTTAGTCTCGACCTACATGGTGCAGTAATGGCATCGGATGCTTTTTTCCCGTTTGCTGACTCGGTGGAATTGGCTCATAAGGAAGGCATCACTGCCGTTATCGAACCGGGTGGCTCGGTGAACGACAAGGACTCGATAAGTTACTGCAACGAACATGGTATTGCAATGGCTTTTACAGGAATCAGGCATTTTAAACATTAAAATACAGAAAATATTAATTATCAATACATTACAAACATAGTTCAAGGAAGGGAATTATTTAGCACATGGGACTTTTTTCATTTCTTACCAAAGAAATAGCAATGGATCTTGGCACAGCCAATACCATTATTATATACAACGATAAGGTAGTAGTTGACGAACCTTCGATAATAGCTATTGAGCGCAGCACCGGTAAAGTGCTGGCGGTGGGCAAGCGCGCGCAGATGATGCATGGCAAAACCCACGAAAACATCAAAACTATCCGTCCGCTGCGTGATGGTGTGATCGCTGATTTCCAGTCGGCAGAATTCATGATCCGTGAATTCATTAAAATGATCGGGCCGAGCCGTAGCCTGTTTCCACCGGCTTTACGGATGGTCATTTGCATCCCATCGGGTATCACCGAAGTGGAAGAACGTGCAGTGAAAGACTCTGCCGAACAGGCCGGCGCCAAAGAAGTAAGACTCATACACGAACCTATGGCTGCCGCTATCGGTATAGGAATCGATGTGCTCGAACCCACTGGAAACATGGTAATTGACATCGGTGGGGGCACCAGTGAAATTGCTGTCATCGCCCTTGGGGGAATAGTGAACAACAAATCAATACGCATTGCCGGCGATGATTTCAATGCCGATATTGAGGAATACATGCGCAAACAGCACAATATTACCATTGGTGAACGAACATCGGAACTTATCAAAATAGAAGTCGGCTCGGCGCTTACCGAAATTGACAATCCCCCTCCAGACTACGCTGTACACGGACGCGACATGCTCACCGGGATCCCGAAAGAAATTTATGTGAACTATGCCGAGATTGCGCATGCATTGGACAAATCAATTTCCAAAATTGAAGCCGCCGTTCTCAATGCACTCGAAATGACACCTCCCGAACTGGCTGCCGATATTTTCAAAACCGGTATCTACCTGGCAGGTGGTGGTTCATTGCTACGAGGACTTGACAAACGCATCCACATGAAAACCAAACTGCCTGTTCATGTTGCCGATGACCCCCTGCATGCCGTTGCCCGCGGAACCGGCATCGCGCTCAAAAACTTCGATAAGTTTACATTCCTTATCAAATAAAAGCAGCTCCCGGATGTAATATTACTGATATTACATATTCAAATTTGTTGACAAATAACAGTTTTCACAGTATCGCTATCGAAGTTGCCTATGCGTAACCTTCTTACTTTTATAGTCAGGTATCACTTTCTGTTGTTGTTTTTGCTTCTCGAAATCTTTTCGTTTACCCTGCTTATCAATTCCACCTATTACCAGCGTTCTTCAATATTGAATGAAGGCAACCGGTTAACAGGCCGTTTTTACTCAAGTATCAGCAGCATAACGGATTACCTGAAACTCAGGGAGACTAACGAGCACCTTGCCAACGAAAACGCAATGCTCAGGCAGATGAAAGGAATTTCGTTCCTTAAAAACGACACCAACAGTTATTGGGTAAACGATACGGTTTACAGGCAGCAATACAAATATATTGTTGCCAAGGTGGTGCACAATACAATAGGGAAACGCAACAACTACATCATGCTCGACAAAGGCAGCCGGCAGGGTCTGCAAAAAGACATGGCGGTGATTACTTCTAACGGAATAGTCGGGACTGTGGTGAACGTTTCGGAAAATTTCAGTTGGGTAATGAGTATGTTGAACAAGCACACCCGGATCAGCGGGCTGATTACAAAAAACAACCAGATGGGAACGGTGATGTGGAACGGTGTTGACCATTTGTACGGAACGCTGACCGATATACCCGCACATGTCAAAATTGCAAAAGGCGATACTATTGTTACCAGTGGTTTCTCATATATTTTCCCGGCAGGCATCATGATAGGTACGATTGCCGATTTCAGGGTCGAGCAAGGTGATCATTTTTATATCATCCCGTTCAAATACAGCATTGACTTCAACGCGCTGCAATATGTGTATGTGGTTAATAACTTGATGAAAGTGGAACAGGAAACACTTGGAAAATCAATGGAGGGGGTAAAAGATGAATAGGCTGGTTTTAACGAACATCTTCCGTTTCATTGTGCTGGTGCTTATTCAGGTTCTTATCATGAATAAGATCAACTTTTACGGATTCCTGAACCCTTACGTCTATATCTTGTTTATCCTGTTGTTGCCCTTCGAAACGCCGGGTTGGATGCTCCTGCTGTTTTCGTTTGCTGCGGGGATTACCGTGGATGTTTTTTCCGGAACGTTGGGTTTGCATGCTGCCAGCAGCACTTTTGCCGCATTTATCAGGCCTTTGGTTATCAGGTTCGTACGCGAAAAGCCTGAGTATGATATCACTACCCAGCCCAACCTGAACCAGATGGGTGTTAAATGGTTTATCGGGTATTCGTCTATTATGATATTGGGGCATCACCTTTTTTTAAACCTGCTTGATGTCTTCAGTTTCAACGAACTGGGACAAACCTTACTCAGGGTGGTTGTCAGCTCGCTGTTTACGTTTATTTTCGTGTTGTTGTTCGAGTATATCTTTACTTCTCGTAAAGAGAAACGTTAGTGGCCGGAAGTTTTCTTTAACTTTTTGGTACTGTGGTTTTTGGTTAAGATTCATGCTCAGAGAAAAATCATAACAAAAGGAATCTTTGTGGAGATACCGGTACATGTTGTCCCTGTTTTCAAACCAACCCCTGAATTTCAGTTCACAACCTGGGTTTAAGCCAGACAGCAACTAATCATCAATACGCGTTAACAATATAAATTAAACATCCGGGAAATGCTCACTTCAGAAGAAATAAAATCCGTTGCACTTAACCTTGGTGCCGACAAATGTGGGATCGCCAGTATCGAAAGATTTAATGATGCACCTATAGGATTCCATCCTTCCGATGTTTATTCGAATTGTAAATCGGTAGTTGTTTTTCTCAAAAAGATGCCATCAGAGGTGATACTGGCTGAAAATCCGGTAGTCTATTCACATTCAGCACATCTGCTATACGCAGCTCTCGACCAGATTGGGTTAAACCTTTGTACGCAGCTCGAAAAGCATTACATTCACGGGGTTCCTTTGCCCACAGATGTTCCGTATTTGTTTTGGGATGCTGAGAATCAGCGGGGACAGGGAATTCTCTCTATGCGACATGCTGCATATTATGCCGGGCTGGGAATACTCGGAAGGAATACCCTGCTGATTAATCCCGAATTCGGAAATATGATCTATATCGGTGCAATCTTGATTGATACAGAAATTGATCCTGATCCATTCGTTAATCATTTTGCATGTCCACCAAATTGTAAGCTATGCATCGAAGCTTGTCCGGTTCAGGCATTAGACGGAATAACTGTTAACCAGAAACGCTGTCGCGAACATTCCAGTCTCCACCATGCCAGAGGTTGGGATATTTATAGTTGTAAAAATTGCCGGAAGTCCTGTCCCTACCTGACTGGCAGGAAATAATGAAATTCCGGTGGAAATTAAAGAAAGGAAATTTTAATACATAAAGCGGTACAATTTCGAGGCCATCCTCATGCTTTTATTTTAAGCTCCTTTGGCCTTGTCGTTATAACCAAAGGTGAAAAAATTGAAGTTCGCGATATTGAAGGGAAGTACATTGACAGTAGCTTTCCCCCGACCTGATGGATGCTGTCGCAAAGCAAAAATAGAAATCCGAAAAGAAACTGGATGTTTTGTCTTAACCTTGTAATCGAAAATCGTATGAAAGCTGAATTCAGAATGATGAAGATTCCAATCTGGGCAATTTTGCTTTTAATGGTATTTTCACTGTCCTTCGTTCATCAGCAGAAGATACTTCCGGAAAAAACAGATTATCTTGAACTTCCAAAAGCCAGGCCTCAAGATGAGTTGATCACCCACATCGGCTATTCCCTCTCCTACAATCGGGAATATCATATTGCCAATTGGGTGGCTTATAAATTGACAGCCGAACAAACCGCTCCGGTGGTAAAAAGAAACGATCATTTTATCCCTGATCCGCTTGTCCGGTCAGTGTCAGCGTCAAATGCAGACTACAAAGGTTCGGGTTACGACAAAGGTCACCTGGCTCCCTCTGCTGATATGTGCTATTCATATAAGACAATGGCTCAATCTTTTTACCTTTCCAACATAGCACCCCAGCAGCCCGGTTTTAACCGGGGAATATGGAAAAAGCTGGAAGAACAGGTACGTCAATGGGCAGCCGAAGAAAAGTCTATCTATGTAGTTACAGGAACTATTCTTACCAAAGGGTTGCCTGTTATTGGCTATAACAGAATAGCGGTACCTCGTTACTTTTATAAGGTTATTCTGGATTACACCGAGCCTGTCATCAAGAGTATTGGTTTCATCATGCCAAATGAAGGTTCAACAGAACCGATAAGGCATTTTGCCGTAACTGTTGACAGTGTCGAAAAAATAACAGGTAACGATTTCTTTTATAAGTTACCTGATGATCAGGAGCGAATCGTTGAAAGCAGGATAGATTTACGTGAATGGTCCTGGAAAAGTACTCCTGCCCATAAATAAGAAAAACCCTTATAAACGACTTATTCACAAGGGTTTGATTGTATTTTAGTAGCCTCAACAGGAATCGAACCTGTATTTAAAGTTTAGGAAACTTCCGTTCTATCCGTTGAACTATGAGGCCGAATAGAATTTGCGTGCAAAAGTAAGAGATTATTCCTTATCGGACAAATCGAAGTTGGCTAAGATTTCCTTAGCGTTTTTGAATTGCCATTATCCAAATGCCCAGGCTATTGAAGTCGGGATAGGGTGACTGATGACAAATCCTGAACTTTTTTTCTGAACAAACCCCGCTATCCTTCGTTTTATTGTATATGAAACAATTCTGATAACATATGTTTAGAATATTTCAAACAAAGTTGATATGCCATATTATTTAACAGTAGGAAATATCCCGCACAAACGTCATACACAATTCTATAAACCAGACGGGGGTTTGTACTCCGAGCAACTGGTAAGTACCGAAGGCTTCTCTGAAGCATATTCCATTACTTACCATGTTCATCCTCCAACAATGGTCAAATCCATTGAAGAACCGTATGATGTTGCGCCCGAAATCGCGATAATAAATAACACGCAACACCGAAGCTTTCAGGGGTTTTCTGTTAAGCCGGAGAAGGATTATCTCAAAAGCCGTGTACCCTTGCTGGTGAACAATGATGTATATGTTTCGTTGGCTGCACCCCGCCAAACGATGGATGATTATTTTTACCGCAATGCAAGCGCTGACGAGATGCTTTTTATCCACGAAGGCAAGGGTATCCTGCACTCCATGTACGGGGAAATCCCTTTCAGGTATGGCGATCATGTTGTGATTCCCCGCGGTGTTACTTACCAGTTAGAATTTGAAACTGAACACAACCGCTTACTCATCGTTGAATCGTTTTCGCCGTTCAGGTTTCCCAAACGATATGTAAACCGGATTGGGCAGCTACTTGAGCAATCACCCCTTTACGAACGGGATATCCGGATTCCGGGCAACCTGGTAACACATGACGAAAAAGGCGATTTCAAGATACTGATCAAAAAAGATGATATGATTTTTCCTTATCATTATGCCTCACATCCTTTTGATGTGGTCGGCTGGGATGGATGCCATTACCCCTGGTCTTTCTCTATCCTCGATTTTGAGCCGATTACCGGCAGGGTGCATCAGCCACCGCCAGTTCACCAAACACTTGAAGCTAACAATTTTGTGATGTGTGCTTTTGTGCCAAGGCTTTATGATTACCATCCCGAAGCCATTCCCGCGCCTTACAACCACAGCAATGTTGACTCTGATGAAGTCCTTTATTATGTGGATGGTGAATTTATGAGTCGCAGGCATGTCAGTCGTGGACAGATTACACTCCACCCGATCGGGTTGGTACACGGGCCTCACCCGGGTACTGTCGAAAAAAGCATCGGGATGAAAGAAACCCATGAATTGGCCGTAATGGTTGATACATTCAAGCCGCTAAAACTAACCCGTCAGGCACTGGAGATTGAAGACAGTGATTATTATAAATCATGGATGGAATAGTTACTTGGTTTTAGAACAAGCATCTTCTTACTAAAATCCTAATTTATAAAAACATAACGCAGCTAAAGCTGCAAACAAAATGGCACGCGGATAACGCGGAAAGAACAGATTTCCGCTGATTTTAATTTAATGTTATGCTAAAAAAACAATGTTTTACAGAGTAATAGTACAAAAGAGCCAAATTAATCCCTTGAATTATTTCAATCAACAAAAAAGAAACACTGAAAAGTGAAACACTGAAACAATCAGCATTAAAAAAAGGAATCCTGCTACCCTCAAGATGTAATTATTATGAAAATGGATAATCAAGACTTTCTCCCTATCAACGGGACTGACTACGTTGAATTTTATGTTGGAAATGCCAAACAGGCTGCGCATTATTATCAGACAGCGTTTGGATTTCAGCCATTGGCATATGCCGGACTGGAAACAGGACTAACAGATCGGGCATCCTATGTTTTGCAGCAGGGAAAAATCCGTTTTATTCTTACTACCGCACTTTTGCCGGATTCGGCAATTGGCGAACACGTGAAGCAACATGGCGATGGTGTGAAGGTTGTAGCTTTATGGGTGGATGATTCACGCAAATCATTTGAAGAAACTACTAAACGAGGTGCAAAACCCTATTTACAGCCTACTGTTCACCAAGATAAAAACGGCAGGGTGGTTTTATCCGGCATACATTCTT
>Ga0247841_10005072_pt1 | contig 21776 bp, 18 predicted proteins | sample LaCruzMarch2015__2_FD_192410 | JGI IMG/M metagenome (GOLD analysis project Ga0247841, IMG submission 192410) | Freshwater microbial communities from meromictic Lake La Cruz, Castile-La Mancha, Spain - LaCruzMarch2015_18m | ecosystem: Environmental > Aquatic > Freshwater > Lake | place: Spain... | reverse complement strand
TCTCGTCACGTTCACCGAGGGCATTGAGCACTGCCTTGAGTTCCTGTGCGGAAAGCCGAAGGTCCGCCTTTTTGGTGGCACTCTTAATTTTTGCGAGGAAACTTTCGCGGTTTTTATAAAGTTTGTCTCCCATTTTTCCCAGGACGGACTTGATCTGTTCTTGCCGTTGCTGTCCGGCCTCGATTTCCTGCTGGCGTACCACGAGATCTTTCTTCGCGCTCGTCGCAAGGTTTTTGAAGCCGCTCTCGTCATCGAGCCTTACAAGGCGTTCGGCGCTGGCTTGGAAATTCAGTCGCATCGGACGCTCAACCGTGATCTTATGATAGCCGAAGTCTTCGTTGTCAAAGATCTTGCTAACCACGCGCTGGCGTTGCACAGGCTTGTGGGTGATCTGATCTTCCTCGGTGAAGGTGCGCGTCTGGCCGTCTTGGAAGTCACCGAAAATATGCGTGATGTCACCGATGTGGTCAGGATCTTTCTCTTTGTCTGAAGGGTCACCAATACGACGGCGTTTATTGCCGAGACTCTTTTCCATCTGAACCCAGAACTGGCGTGCATCGATGAGCTGCACCTTGCCCTTGCGGCGCTTCTCTTTGCGATTCGTCAGTACCCAGAGATACGTGGAGATGCCCGTGTTGTAGAAGAGTTGCTCAGGCAGGGCGACGATGGCCTCCAGCCAATCGTTCTCAATGATCCAGCGGCGGATCTCGCTCTCGCCACCTCCGGCATCGCCTGTGAAGAGGGGCGAGCCGTTGAAGACAATAGCGATTCGGCTGCCGCCATCCTTCGGGGCGCGCATCTTGGCCAGCATGTGCTGGAGGAAGAGAAGCGCGCCATCATTGACGCGCGGCGTTCCTGCGCCGAAACGTCCGCTGAAACCAAGAGTGTCGCGCTCGTTTTCGATGGTTTTCTGCTGCTGCTTCCACTCCACGCCGAAGGGAGGATTGGCGAGCATGTAATCGAACGTCCATTTCTTGCCGTCGGGGGTCCGGTCGAAGCCGTCCTTAGTGAAGGTGTCATCACGGATAATGTTGTCCGCGTCTTCACCTTTGATGAGCATGTCCGATTTGCAGACAGCCCAGGCTTCATCATTCAAGTCCTGTCCGAAAAGCTTGGGCTGGGCATCGGCGTTGAGGTTGCGGATATACTGTTCGGCGACCGAGAGCATACCGCCGGTGCCGCAGGCCGGATCATAAATAGTTTTAACGACATGACTGCGGGCGAGATCCTTCTCAGGGGAAAGAAGCAGGTTAACCATGAGCTTGATCACTTCACGCGGGGTAAAGTGCTCCCCGGCCTCTTCGTTGGATTGCTCAGCCCCGATCCTAATGAGTTCCTCGAAAACATAGCCCATCTGGATGTTATCCACTTGGTCAGGAGACAAATCAATGGCGGCAAACTTCTTAATAACCAGATAGAGCAGGTCTTTATCGGCCATCTTGGCGATTTGCGTGCCCAAGTCGAATCGTTCCATGATGGCTCGCACGTTGGGTGAGAATCCATTGATATAGCTGTTGAGATTGGGCGCGAGCTGGTTGGGGTCATCCAGAAGACCATTCAATCTGCTGCCCTCGGCTGGTTTGGCCATGGTAAACTTGGAGAGGTTGAAGAACGGGACACCCGTGATTTGCGAGAGCTGATGACGGATGATATTTTCGCCTTTGGTCTTAATGGCGGCGTGTTCCTTCAAAACTTGAGCTTTCGTGGGTGCCAGGATGCAATCGAAGCGGCGCAATACGGTGAGGGGCAAAATCACCTTTCGATATTCGTTACGTTTGTAGGGCCCACGGAGCAGATTACAGATGCTCCAGATGAAGCTTGCGAGTTGCGAATGAGTTTCAGCGGACATGAATCTTGTCTTTCTTAAATTGAACAAATCAGTACATGACAAACAGTACTTATTAACGTTTAAGAACTGTATAAAATAAGCAGAGGGTTTGCAAGGTAAATCAGGAAGATACATGCTAACATTCCCTTTGATTTTGACAGCATCTGATGGGATTATGATGATCCTACTTCAAGAAACACTATTCACACTAATAAAATCATAAGCAGCATTATAACAAAATGCGTTTTGACTTCCCTTTGTAGGGGATTACGCCTATACTTAAAGCACAAAAAAGGAATGAAGTATATCGTTTAGAAAAGAAGCAAACAATTTTAAGTGACTGCGCTTAGGCGCGGTCCGATGCGCCCCGCATAAAGGCTCCAACCATATTATCGAGGAGGCGCATAGCAAACAGAACCACTTCGTGGCACTCTGTCGCTATGCGTATGTCCTCGAATGGTTGGAGCCTTTGTGGCATTCGCATGGGTCTGGCGGAGTGTCACGTTTTATGTTTTAGAAGGAGGCATGACCATGGGTAGGGCGCTGGGTAGCTGGATCACAGCGGAGGCATTGGAGAAATTTGACGGCGAGGTCCTGTGTGACACATTAAGGACGGAAGTGGAAATTTTCAGGGAAAAAGGAATCGATATCCCCCCCACCCCGGATGAAGCCAATATCAATTACAAGGCCCTTGAAACTTTTTTCCATACTGGCGGTGAGGCGGAGCCCCTGGCGGACGCCCTTTTCTTCGCAAGCAAACTGAACAGTGAGGAGGGCTGGAACTGCGTCAAAGAGGAAATGCTTGCCGCAGGTCTTCAGTACACTGAAACAGGGAACCTGAAGATCAGCCACGGCGACCATGCGCTGAAAGCTTGGTTACGCTTTAAATCTAAAAATCCCAGCCTCCTTGAACGCAGCCTGGGACGGCTGCAGAATATCAGTGTCTTCTCGTTCACCCTCTTCCCTGTGAATGAGACAATCCCGGATCATGATCTGGTGACGACCTTCGATGAGTCGAGCCTCGCGGAAGTCCAGAACAGGATCGCTGATTATTACCATCGCCAGACCGGCGAGCGTTTCGCCAAGGTCATCCAGCACGGGGGCTTTGACGATGAAATTTATTTCATGATCCGCTATCCCGGGCGGCTGGAATTCAGGAACGTGCTGGACGGCGACAAGGAGATAAAGGACAAGAAGAACCCCATCTGGTTCCATACGGTGGTCTATGACAAGCGGAACCGGATGCTGAAGACGAGCGCGACCACGCAGGAACTGGCGGAACTGCTGCGCATTCAATTCGGGCACCTGCTCTTCAGGCAGTCCAACGTGTTCCAGAGTAACAAGGACGCCTTGTCGAAGGTCATTACGCTGGATCCCATCACGGAAGACACGGAGGCTTTTTTCGATACCGCCAAAGATACGCCCATCCGCAAAGTCCGGCTCTCCCGGATCTCATGCACCCTGAAGGATATGGGCAAGATCAAAGGGACATTCACGTGCGAAGAGAAGGACTGCCAGGAGACGGTCGCCGACTTCAGTCCGGAAGGGTTCACCTATTCCCAAAACGCATTGACCGGCAAAGCCCTGACCCCGGCCCAGAAGCTGCTGAACTCGGTCCACCAGATCCACTGGATCCAACTGAAGTATGAAATGAAAGCGCCCGGCGACCTCCGCAAGGGGCGCGACTGCAAGGTGACCATAAAAAAAGGGAACCAGCTCGGTTTCGAACATGACGCCGGAACCCGGCCAATCCTGGATTACCTATATGAGAAAAAAATTATTAAACGATACACCCCTCCAGCTCCCCGCTAAGGTAAGGTCGGATATCATCCACTGCCTGAACGGCTTTGCGCTCGGGGAACTGTACTCGCGTTCGGACTGGCGGAGGTCGCTGAAGACACTCTTCAAGCAGACGGAGATCCATCTGAAAGAGGCGCCTGGACGCTACAGCTCGGAGTGGACGGACCACAACGATATGATCCATGAAGTGCGCAGGTGGGATGACGGATTCTTCCGAGCTTTCCCGGTCGACCTGCGGACCGCTTCAGATGAGCCGGAGATCATACCGGAGAAGGAACTCGCCCTCTGCTCACTCAGCGTCGAGGGGGCGTATGGGCTCGCCCGGGCTGTCGGGCACGAACCGATCCTCCAGCGATGCCGGGAGATCATGGGCATCGCCGAAAAGCAAGTAGCGGCCTATCGCCTGACGAATCCGGACGGGACAGTCTTCGTGATAGAGAGCGATTTCTTCAAGCTGACAACTTATCGGAACAAGAAACCGCAGGTGGGTGAATCATACCCCCTGCCCGCGCTGGCCCGCGCTTTCCTGTCGGTGTTTATCGACAGCAAAGGGAAAAAGATGACAGACGAGGAGCTGGACGACCTCGTCGTCCAAAAACTCAAGTCGCGTGATGAATATGACAAAGCTCCAAAAAACCGTGAACTCAACAGTGCCTTCCGCCGGACAGTGACGGGCAAGGGGACGAGATTAGACGGTCAGACATCACGAAAAGAGAGCATGAAAATATACGCGCTCATTCAAAAGTCACAGCAGTGGGGAAGAACGCTCTACTGGATCGATAAAGATGCGGTCGAAATCGACTATAAATAGAGCCTGATACCAAATTATTTTTAAGCGCACGGAAAAACTCCGTGCGCTTTCTTTTTTGCCGAAATTGCGTTTTCCCTAACAAAAAGTGCAGTCGAAACGCAGTCGAAAAGAGTCGAAAAGAGTCTTTTCGTATTTCCTGACATCCTTTGCTGTAATCGCCGTGTCTTCAAAACGAGTAGGCTTTTGCCGACTCCCTGACGAAAGCGAGGCGCACATGATCAGCAATGTTTTTCTGGCCGCCGCAATGGCCGCCACCCCCGAACAGACCGAGATGGCTCTGAGCATCCTGCAGGGGAAAAATGTCACGGAAAAAGCCGTGCCCGCGACGGAACGTTTCATCACGGCGACCGAAATGGCAAAGGCGCTGGGTTTTTCCAGGACCACGCTCTGGCGCTGGAAACTCCCCTGCCACCCTCTCCGGGGCCGTCCGCGGTATCGGATGAGCGAGGTTCTGACGTACATGAGTTCGGAGGAGTTCACAAAACAAAAACACAAGGAGATGCAAAAATGATAAACGAAACAAAAACACGCGACACGCTGACGGCCAGCCGGATGGCGGCCTTGCTGTCCTGTCCGCGCAAACATTATTACCGGTACGAATTGGGGCTCCTCCGTGAGCTGTCCGTACTGGCGCTGCGCTTTGGAAGCGCATTTCACGACGGCATGGAGGGTCGCTGGCTGGGACTCTCTTTTCATGAATGCCTCGAAAAGGTGCTGGCGAAGGCGGAACGGTTCGATCCGCTCGATGTCGCCATTCTCTCCTGCCTGCTGCACGGCTACTACGAGCGATATGCCGGTGACGGCGAGTGCATCGCGCATATCTATCCGGAACGCGAGTTCCGCTATGCCCTCAAAGGCAGCCGGACATTTGACGTGTGCGGCAAGATCGACGGCCTCGGCCAGTTGAAGGACGGGCGCATGTGCCTTCTCGAGCATAAGACCGCCGGAGAGGATATTTCCGACGGGTCGGACTTCTGGATGCGCCTGCGCTTCAATCCGCAGATTTACCAATACGTGAGCGCGATCCAGGAGGAGGGCGACAATCCCGAGGTCATTGTGTACGACGTGACACGCAAGCCGACGATCCGTCCCCGTGAATCGGTGGCAACGCTAGATAGCGACGGCCTGAAGCAGGTCATCGGTGCTGACGGCAACCGCGTAATCAAAAAGGACGGTACGCCCAAGCAGACTCCCGATGGCGCCAAAGGCGAGGTCGTCCTGTCCGCGCCTGAAACGGTGGCCCAGTTCGCCGACCGACTTCGCGCCGACATTGTCGAGCGTCCTGACTACTACTATCAGCGGCGCGAGGTGGCGGTGCTGGGCAATGACCTGACGCAGTTCGAAGCGCAGCGTATCAATGTGGGCCGCATGATCCTGTTTTTCCGCGCTTCCGCTACAAAGCAGGAGTTGCCTGAATGGGGCTGGCCTCGCAACTGCAACGGTCTGACGTGCCGGATGTGCGACTACGAAGTTTTCTGCATGCAGAATTTGCATGTGACGGCGGAGCAACCGCCAGCAGGTTTCATGGCGGGTGCCGTGAACCCCGAATTGTTGAACGCTTAAACAGAAAGAGTATCACATGAATTCTATTCCAGCCAGTACTGATTTGATTCCGACTGCAGCTGCTTTGACGGCGCAATCCGGAGTCGTGCCCCCAAGGGCGACAACAAAGGCACCGACTCCCCCTGTGCGCGGTGGTATTCCAGTGAAGGCGATGCCGCAGCAGAGCGTCGCGCCCGCGCCTAAGGCCATGGTGAAATTAGGCAAGCTCACAAAATCAAATGTCGGTCATCGCATTTTGCTGTATGGCCCAGGCGGTATCGGCAAAACGACGCTTGCGTGTGCTCTTCCGGGGCCGGTCGCGTTTGTCGATCTGGATGAAAGCCTCCAGCGTCTTTTGCCGCAACTGGCGACCTGCGGGCTGAATGACAACGTCATCCCGGTTGAGGGCATTGCGACGTGGTCGGCTTTGCGATTAGCGTTGCAAAGTGACGGTTGGGACGACGTTCGCTCCATCGTAATCGATACAGGCACCAAGGCCGAGGAGCTTGCGATCGCGTGGATGTTTTCAAACATCAAAGAAAAGGGCGTGTCTGTCTCACGTATGGAGGATTACGGATACAAGTCAGGTTATCGCCATCTGTTTGACACCTTCAATCTTCTCCTCGGAGATCTGGACGCACACGCCCGGGCAGGGCGCAATGTGGTTCTGGTTTGTCATGAGTGCGCGGCGAAGGTTCCGAATCCGCAAGGCTTGGACTGGATCCGCTACGAGCCCCGTCTTGCCCAGGATGACAAGAATTGTCAGCTTCGCTATCGCGCGAAGGAGTGGGCCGATCATGTTCTGGCATTGGTCTATGACGTGAACGTGAGTGATAAGGGCAAGGGCCAAGGTAGCGGCACGCGCACGATCTACGCAAGCGAGTTGCCTTATTGCATGGCGAAGAGTCGTTCTGTGCAAGGGGCTTTCCCTTTGATGGCAGGTTTGGAGTTTGCAAAGGAAACAAGCGAAGCGTTTTGGGCGGGAATCATTAACTAAACAAAAGGAGGATGAGTATGGAAGGGAAATATGATGCGGTTTCCAATGCCGCTTCTGTCTATAAAAAGGATGGCAAACTTTTGTGCGCCATGGAGTTTCGCGTAGGTCCAGAAAACGAGATGCTAAAGAAGTATTTCGTTATCTTCAAGGCTGATGGTTCGCCGAATATTGATGATTATAATCTCATCCGCGAGTTTAGCGGATGGAACGGCATCGACCCTTACTGGATTCAGGATAATGCTGGAGCTGAATGGCCGGTGTCGGTTGTCGTGGGAATGGAGCCGGGTTATAAGGATCCGACGAAATTGTTTCCAACAATTAAATGGGTTAATACGGTCGGAGGTGCTGGCATGCCTGCATCCAGTGATCGCGCGGCAATCCTCTCGGAGTTTGGTTCGCGTTTGCGCGCACTGGCAGGGCCACAACCCGTGATGAATGCACGGCATACCCCTGTGAAGACGGCACCTGCCGTCCCCCCTGCCCGCGCCTCAGTGCCTGCGCCCATGCGTCCGCCCCCAGGCGGCGTGAAGCACACACAGGCAAGCTGCTGGGAGGCTCTACAGGCGAGTCAGCCCAACGCCTCTTCAGACGAGGTCGTAGCCCTCTGGTATTCACTCATTGGGGAACGCGACCAGGCGACGATGACAAGCGCCGACTGGGCAAATGTTGCCGAGGCCATCGGACGGCTGAGCGTGAATCCTACGACAACTGACGACGAACCGATGCCGTTCTAAAAACTCAAAGCCGCCCCTTTCCGAAAATGGGAGGGGCAGCAATTCTGGAGGCATGACAAATGATTATTACTATTGAAGTCGATGCGAAAAAAACGGATGTGGCGACTGCGGCTGCAGTGATCAGCAACATCTACAATGGCCGTGCAAGTATGCGTCAGCACGACAAGGTCAATGGCCGTGAAGCGACCAGTTTCGAGGAGGAATCCTTTGCAGGCTTGTCTCTTGCGGCATTGATCGTCAACCGTGTGAATAAGGAATTCTGCAAATGAGTGTTTCATATTTGAAAAAAGAGTCTATCCAGACAAAAGGGATGCAGGTCCGCGCACACATGTGCGAGGAGACGGTGCAGGAGTATGTCGAGGCTATGGCCGCTGGCGCGAAGTTTCCGCCGGTGATCGTGTTTCACGACGGGACAAACTATTGGCTCGCGGACGGCTTCCACCGGCTTGAGGCATGGAAACGCAACGGCGTCAATTCAATAAAGGCCGAAGTTAAAGAGGGAAACCGGATCGACGCGCTGAAGTTCGCTTTCGGGGCGAATAGCAGTCACGGGTTGCGGATGAGCAATGAAGACAAGAGGCAATTGGTTTTAATCGTTTATGAAAACCGCATTGCTCTCGGTCTAGGCGAGGTTCCAAGCGCCCGTGCCGTGTCTGAAATGTGCGGTGTGAGCAACCGCTTCGCAGGTGATCAGCTGTGTACGGTACACACCTGGGCCGACGCGTCTGAGCGTCAAGGCGCGGACGGAAAGAGGTACAAATTGCCCATTCCACCGCCTCGTCCGCCGATGCCGGTGCCTCCGGGTGCACGGTTCCCGATCCCGCCGACTCGAGATGGGTCTAGCGGTGGCGGTACGCCTTCGGACAGGGATGGCGACGAAGATCAGGGCTTAGGCGGCGAGGACTTGAGCCCGCATGTAACCATTCCTGCACATCTGACCGACATGCTTGGCAACCCCGTCCCCCCGAATGTCGCTGAACTCTGGATGCGCCGCACTGAATTAACGGAGCTTGTCAAACTGCTCCAAAAGGGGCGGCTTGCCGTTGCGAAGGCACAGGACGCGGGGGATCCGCTGTGGGGCAACTTCAATTTCAGTTCCGTCATGATGCACATTGATAATGCGCTGGCCAACGTAAAGGGTGCCGTGCCTCATTGCGTGTGCGTCTACTGCCAGGGCATCGGCTGCAAGGCGTGCCGCACGGGTATCCTGCCGCTGGCGCAATACGAGCGGCTCCCCAGGGAGCTGAAGGCGGTGAAGGCGTGAAGCTGCGCAAATTCCAGAATGACGCCTCGGACTCCGTCTTTGCGGAGTTCGAGAAGGCGAATTCCACCCTTGTCGTGCTTCCGACAGGGTGCGGCAAAACGGTCGTTTTCGCCGATGTCTCGCGCCGCATGTATGAAAAGACCGGTGGCCGGCGCATAATGGTGATCGCCCATCGCGAGGAGCTGATCTTCCAAGCCAAGGAGAAGATCATGACGTTTGGCGGACTCGAAGCCCAGGTCGAAATGGGCGAGTACCGCGTCGAGAAGGGGCTGTTCGGATACCCGCCTGTAATCGTGTCCACCGTCCAGACGCATACGGCTGGCGGTGACGGCTGCGGGCGCATGGGGAAGTTCGATCCGATGGAGTTCGGGTTGCTGATCATCGACGAGGCCCACCACTCCACTGCCAGCACATATGCCCGTGTGATTGAGTGGTACATGCGCAACCCCGACATGAAACTGCTCGGTGTGACCGCCACGCCCGACCGCACCGACGAAGAGGCGCTTGGGCAGGTCTTCGGCTCAGTCGCCTTTGACTATGAGGTGATGGACGCGATCAAGGATGGCTGGCTCGTGCCGGTCAGTCAGCAGATGGTGACCGTGGGGCACCTCGACCTCTCAGAGGTACGCACCACGGCGGGCGACCTTAACGCGGGCGACCTTTCGGCGATCATGGATGACGAGCAGACGCTGCATGAAATCGCTAGCCCCACGATTGAAATCTGCGGAAGTCGGCGCACTCTTGTCTTCGCGGCGACCGTGAAGCAGGCGGAAAGGCTCTGCGAAATCTTCAACCGTCACCGCAAAGGGTGCGCTTCGTTCGTCTGCGGAAAGACGGACAAGGATGAGCGCAAACTGATCCTGGGCGATTTCAAGGCCGGCAAGACGCAGTTCGTGGTGAACGTGGGCGTGCTCACGGAAGGCTTTGACGACGACGGGGTCGAGGTCGTGGTGATGGCGCGTCCGACCAAGAGCCGTGCACTATACGCTCAGATGGCGGGGCGCGGTACACGACCCCATTCCTCCATCGCGCACGCCCTGGGCGATATGGAATCAGCCGCCGACCGCGTGGCCGCGATCAAGGCGAGTCCCAAGCCCGGATGCCTGATTGTCGATTTCGCCGGCAACTGCGGACGTCACAAGCTCTGCACGACCGCCGATATTTTGGGCGGCAAGTATTCAGAGGAGGAAGTCGAAAAGGCATCCCAGAAGGCGAAGAGTAGCAGCGTACCTGTTGACATGACCGAGGCATTGGATGAAGCACGGCGGGAGATCGAAGAGGCTAAACGGCGCGAGGCGGCCAAACGGGCGGCGATCATCTGCCGTGCCAAGTATTCATCGACCTCGGTGGATCCGTTTGACGTGTTTCAGATCCACAAGACGCCGGAGCGCGGCTGGGATAAGCACAAGACGTTAAGCGAAGCGCAGCTTGCGTTGCTGAACAAACAAGGGATTGCGACGGATAACCTGTCTTATGCCGATGGCAAGCAACTCTTGGATGAAGTGTTCAGGCGGTTCAAGAATAACGAGTGCTCTTTCAAACAGGTGAAGATGTTGAAGAAATTCGGCTATTCGGGGCCCATCAAACGAGACCAGGCGAAAGCCCTGATCGACCGCATAGCAGCCAACGGCTGGAGGGCAGTCTAAATGAAGCGCGTCTCGCGGTCAACCCCCTGCCCGATTTGCGGCAAGCCGGATTGGTGCTCAGTGTCCGACAACGGCGAATTCGTCCTGTGTATGCGCATACAGTCAGGCATGCCTTGCAAGAACGGCGCGTGGATGCACTTTCTGAAGGATCAAGATAGGAGTCGCCCGCCTCAGCGTCGCGCACCCATGCCCATACCCGTCAAACAGGTCGCCTTCGATGCAGAGCGGTATCACGCTAGCATCCGCAAGGCGTGGGACAATGTATGGCTGGACGGCACGGCAGTCGAGCTCGGCGTGAATATGGATGCCCTTGAGCGGTTACAGCCGGGCTGGGACAGTTTCAATAAAGCGGTCGGGTATCCCATGCGCGATGCAAGCGGGAAGGTGATCGGTATACGGCTACGAAACTCGAAGGGCGACAAGTGGGCTGTCTCCGGCAGCCAGGACGGTCTCTTTTTCGATCCGTCCCTGAAACTTGGCGAGAATTATGAGCTGGTCATCTGCGAAGGCCCCACCGATACGGCCGCCGCGTATACGCTCGGGCTCCCGGCTGTCGGACGGTCCAATTGCATGACGGGTCTGGAGTTACTGAAAGCGCTTTGTTGCCGACTGAAGGTGCGGCTCGTGACGATCGTCGCCGATGCCGATAAACCGAAACTCAAGCCGGATGGCTCGCTGTGGCGTCCCGGCATCGAGGGCGCCATGGCTCTCGGAAGCAAGCTCGGACGGATACACCGGGTCATTGTGCCACCTAAAAAAGATTTAAGGGAGTGGGTCGGTTCCGGCTGCACGCTCAAGGAGTGGAACAACTGGATTTCAACAGCGCAAAGGAGAATGCCTGAATGAGCAGTGAACACTGGATTAAAGTCATGAAGGGAACGCCTAACAAGCCGGCGATGGCCGAAATCAGGCGCTGGTGCAACTGCACCAAGGCGGAGGCTTTCCTCGCCTTCTTCGAGTTGTATTGTTATTTCGATGGCGTGACCGCTGACGGGTTCATCCCGTTTTTCCGCAAGGAAGACGCTGTCGAAAGAGGTGGTCTCCCCGGTCTCGGCGACGCGCTGGAAGCTGTGGGCTGGATGACCTTCCACCCTGACGGCGCCAGGGTGATCGGATGGGAGAAACACAACGGCAAGAGCGCCAAAGCGCGGATGTTGAATAGCGAACGGCAAAACCGCTTTCAGTCCAAGGGGAGGTCTTAATGGCTCGAAAAAAGATCATGCTGGATGACCTGAAAGGCTGGGCGCATGAGCAAGTTACGCAGAAGTTGCGCCTGCAAGGCGCTGGCGGCCTTCCCAAGGCTGGGAACGTGCAAGCACACGTTTCTGCAAAGGATGGCCCCAAGGTGGCAATACGCGTGAAGAGGCGCGAGCCCAATAAGACTGAAGCCGAGTACAATCGGCGATACCTCGGCGGCGCGGGCAAGTATGAAGCCGTCTCTCTGCGTCTGCCAGGCGGAAGTCGGTATACGCCCGACTGGCAATCCGTCGGGGCGGACGGCCGTGTGACCTTCCACGAGGTGAAGGGTTCATACCGGTTCGGTTCTCAAGGACGGGCGGCTACGGCGTTCCGAGAATGCGTGGCCGCGTTTCCCGAATTCGATTTTGTCTGGGCTGTCCGCAACTCGGATGGCTCCTGGAGTCTAAAACAAAACAGAGGAGATCAACATGCAATGTCATAAATGTCCGCACAATGGAAGGTTTGAGGGGCAAGCGTGGGAGCAAACCCCATGCGCCAAATGTCGGTTGCGTAATGTTTCCGACCGTACACGGGAGTATAACGAGGAGGGACCGGATTCCGTGGAGGAAGAAGCGTATTTGAACCAGCCCTATGAAGGCATGACCGGTAGCGACGATGATCCGATGATCCCCTTGTCAGTCCTCGGCAAGGCTATGGCCTGCTGGATCAGCTTAACCCTCCCGGCTCGGGAAGTATTCAGTCTGCGGATGAAAGACCGGTCACTCGGCAGGATAGCTTATATTCTCGGCTGTACGAAACAATCCGTGGCAGGTGTTCTGAAAAGGGCCATAAAAGAAAATCCCATCATGGCTTCTCTGGCGTCCGGGTGCCAGGAACATCGGAAGGGACGCAAGCGGAGGAAAGCAAAGTGACAATATACGTCTATGAAGGCTGGACTCCTGCACATGGGATCAGCTCTCCGCAGAAGCTGACCGGAACCCGCTTCAGGGCAAAGAGACGAGCAAGCTCGGTTGCAAGGACCTTGCCCCGGGCGTAATAACCCTCAATGTCGTTACTGTCATAGAGTTCGATGAACTGCTGTTCGCTAGACCGGGTACGTTCGTAGGTTTCAGCCCATGCACCGAGTTTATCATGGAGATCGGCAAGTTCCGGAATGTCAGGCCAGCACTCAGTGATGCTGATGCACTCACCATCCTGATCCCATGCGTACAAGTCAAAATACTCAGGGCAGATGTTGAGTGACTGCGGGGTGTGTTCGTTTTCGGTCATTGTCTGTGGTTAAACGTCTCGAACCGCATAATCTCTCTATTATTTGTCTTCGCGTTGCTCACAATTTCACATTTGTCAAAAAGTCGAATTACGTCACATCTTCCGCCCAGATGAACTGGCGATGCCATGTTTTCTCCTGAACTCCGCAAAGTCCTCATTGCAATGAAGATAGGTCTCGGGGGACACTTTGATGTCCACTCCACTAAGGTAGGTAATGGCATTCCAAATGCGAGAAGCGTCTTCTGGAGGCTCCATTACTAAAGAATTAGAGTCGTCGGCTTTCATGGCTGATACCGCGAACTCGGCCACTAACTCTCGCGACTGTGCCCCTGATTCGAGGCAAGCAAACGTTTCAGTAATTTTATCAATAGTAACAGTCATATTACCAACTCCCGATGTAGCACACCTTACAAAAACTGTTTTTAGCTTGGGTGTTTTAAAAAATCCTCATTTATGAAAACTCAAACATTTGGTTCGCAGTCCCAGCAGTACCTTAATCACGTTAGAGTAGATCACCATCGGGATCATTAGTCTAACAGTTTCCTGCCCAACGATGTTAAGTGGTATCATTTCCTTACCAGTGAAAGTTGCAGCGGCATGAGACAACATCCTGACTGTCATTTCACTCTTGATATCGTTTATAGAGGCATAAGCCATTTCCAACACTATGTTACTTGTGTCAGCATATGAAAACCCCTTTTCAAACATAACAAGTCTAATTCCGTTAAATTCATATTTCCAAATACCGCTTCCGAACTCTTTATGGCAGTCAGAATATGCTGAAATTCCGTAACCGGCATCTATTAATCGTTGTATTTCGTGTGTATTCATTTACGTAGTTGTAGAAAAAGTTTCTTTAACCCCTCTTTACTGGCATCAAAAGTGAACGAAAAAGTTTCGCCGACGCGGCCTCCGCCGAGTCTAGCTCCTTCTTCTGTAACGTATTTTCCAGTCAACGTTATCTGTTTCGCGCCCTGCTGTTGACTAAAATTAACAAGTTTTTGTAATGGGCCAGCCAATTCAGATGCGCCTTTGGTTCCAAACCCCAGAAGCCCTTGCTGTGTACCAACGGCAAAATCTTCAAAGACAATTTGCGTACCTGACCTAATCACCTTCGGAGAGAATAATTGTCCGACCCCATTGGCAGCATTAAAACTGACAGCCCCCAACTCTGTTGTTGTCGCGGTTGCAACTGTCCTGGCTGTTGCAGGCAACAAAGCATCAACCATAAATCCCTGCTGAAGTCCGACAACAAGCTCCATCGCCTTGTATCCAGTGTTAATCGTTTGAAGCATCGGCAACGTATAATTGTTATAATGATCTTCAAATTCAAGTGATCCAGTAAATGTAGCTGGTGCTAAAACAGAAAGAATCCCGTAACGCTTTGTATCTGGCAGTGACCCCGGCATCCCACACAACCCCAGCGGATCAATGTAGCTAAGCGGGTCACTGTTGCCATAAGCATAAAGGTTTAGTCCTCCAGAGAGACCCATTGGATCGGAGGAGAGGAAGCGCTTGAGCGTTGGGGAATACAGGCGATGGCGAGTCAGGTAAAGTGAAAACTGAGAAGTTGAAAGTGAAAAATAGGAACCAGCCAAAACACCGTGGCCGCCGAGCCAGGCGAATGGGGTTGCGTTTGTGCCGGTGGTACCCCAGTTTTCACCGTGGGGGCCGTAGTGGGCTGTGTGAAGGACTGCGCCGTTCGAGGCAGTCAGAGCGACCACGCTGCCTTGCTCGTCGCTGTGGGCGACGGTGAGGGTGCCGTCTGCGGCGATGTAACCGAGGAGGCGTCCATTGCCCCAGAGGGAGTACCGCTGCACCACGCCGTTGGTGGAGCACTCCATCAGGGGACGCTTCAGCGGGTCGGCGTGGTCGATGATCCAGAGCTTGTCGCCGCTGATGACGCGGTTGCCATTGGCATCGTAGGCGAACTGCGTGAATGCGTTAGTGCCTGAAGGCTTGAATGACGCGAGCTGGCCCTGCGGGGTGTAGGTTGCCGCGAAGAGCGTGTCAGCGCCGGAGACGATGTTGGTCATGGCGCCGTTCAGATCATAGCCGTAGGTCTCTGCGACAGGCGCGTTGGTGCCATAGGTGACGGAGGCGGAGACAAGTTTGTCCGCCGCGTCAAAGGTGTTGACCGCCTTGCGGTCGGTTGCAAGCGTGGGCATGGTGCCGACCGTGACGGTGTCACGTGTGCGAATGCCTGCGATGTCGCGTTCGATGGTACGTGCGGCGATGCTGCTGACCGACCATCCGCTCAGCCGTCCCACGCCGTCATAGCTGAAGCCGTGCGTGAAGCTCCCGGGCGAGAAGCCGCCCGTGGGCTGTCCGGTGCCGTTGTAAGTAAAGGTCCATTCGTGGCCGAGCCAGTCTTTCACGCCGACCAGATTGCCGTCTGCATCGTAGTTCCTACTGACCGCCTTGCCTGCCGCATAGAGGACATTCGTGATCAGCCCGCCTGAATCGGGGGTGTACGCTATCGGGAACTCGAAGCTGGATGACGGCGAGACTTGAATGGTGTTTGTCGCGGCGATGAGCCGGTCCATGAGGTCATAACCGAAAGCCAGACGGGCTGTGGCATTCGAGGCCGTGAGAAGGTTGCCGACTACATCATAACCGAAACGTTCTTCGGAGGAAGCAGAAGTTCGAAGGGTGAGCCGTTCTAGGACATCGTATTGGAAGGAGATTTGATTACCTTCGCTGTCCAGTCGGTTCGTTATATTTCCGGACGGATCATACCACGCACGGAACGCCTCTACCCCCAGAGCATTGGTGGCCGCAGTCATGCGGCCCAGCGCGTCGTAGGCCATGGTGTACGCGTAGCCTTGCGCGTTGGTGAAGGATGTACGGTTGCCGAGCGCGTCATAACCGAAGCGCTGCGTGGCGCCGCTGGGACGGACGGCGGCGGTCTGCCTTCCAAGAGCGTCGTAAACACCCTGGCTCACGCGGTTGCGGGGATCCGTTGATGACGTGAGCCGGTTGAGGGGATCATAAGCCGTGCGCCACGCCCGCCCGAGGCCATCCACCTGGTTGGTGGACCGCCCAAGGTCGTCATAAGCCATCTGCGTGGTGACGGACGCGGCATCCACACGAGTCGTTACCGAACCCGCCACGTCATAGTAAAAGTATTCATCCCAGGATGTCGTGTAGCGCCGCAGGGTCCGTCCCATCGCATCCCTGTCAAATGAGACCTGCGTACCCCGGGCATCCGTGAAGGAAGCCATATTCCCGATAACATCATAGGCGTTGGTGATGATGGAACCGTCGGGACGGATGACCGATGCCAGTTCCCCTGACGTTGTCCAGCGGAAGAGGTTTGTACGTCCGAGTGGATCGGTCTCCGTGTCGAGCCGTCCTTCAGGCGTGTACGTCCTGCGGGTGATTGCGCCGGAAGCATCCACGGTATTTGTCAGGAGTCCACGGGGATCATAAGCGAAATGCGTCGCATGTCCGTTGGCATTGGTGTGCACGGTCAAGTTGCCAGCGGCATCCCAGCCAAAATAGTCACGGACCGTATCGAGTCCGTCCCCTATGACTGTTTTGGTCACGGGCATTCCAGAAACGGGATCATGGGCGTAGTCCGTTTGGAGTAACACGGTGCCGGAAGGGGAGAGGCGTCTTTCGGATGTGAGCAGCCCTTTCGCGGACCACACATTGGTTACTGACGAGCCGTCTGCAAAGATCATCGCCGTCAGCCGGTTCGCATCATCATAGCTGAAACTGCTGGCCTGGCCCAGTGCGTTGGTCACGACTGCAAGGCGGTTCCGCGCATCATAGGCGAAGAGATTCGTCCGCGCCTGTGGCGTATTGGCGGACTCGATCACACGCGAAAGGCGGTTGCTGGCATCGAATGTCAGGATTGTGGACCTTCCGAGCGTATCGATATTCGTTACGACATGGCCGCAGCTGTCATATGCGAAATCCCTGATCCCGTTATCCTTTTCAACCCGCCGGGTAGGGCGGCCTTCCGATGTGAATTCATGGTGTGTGCGGTTGAGGAACGGATCGGCTTCCCATGAACGCCAGCCAGCGGCGTAACCAAAGCGCCACGGATCCCCTGCTGCCGAGAGCTGATTCGTAACTTGGCCGAATTCGTTGTAGGTGTTCAGAACTGTAACTGTCCCTGAGGGATCAGTCTCTGAAAGGAAGTTCCCGTCGGCGTCGTATGCGAGCCTCCATACATAACCGGCGGCATCCGTGACACCGGTCAGGCAGCCGTCCGGGCTATACGCATAACTGACGGAACGTCCGGCGTTGTCGCTCACGGAAGTGATACGTCCGCCAGACCGGTTCAAGTCGAACCGTGCGCCAAAGGTGTTGGTCACGGCGACAAGGGTTGTCGCGTCAGAATAGATGAGCCCCATATTGTTCCCTGAGGGATCTTGAATGGAATCCAGCACCCCGTTGGATGAGAAGAGCCAAGTCCGCCCAAGGCGCTCCTGCAATGAAAAGCCGCCGGCTCCGGTTCCTGACAGGGAGGCTGTTACCCCCAGGTCGGGTTCATACGAGCCGTCGGGCAGGCGCGTGAAAGAGAGATAATTGCCATCGGCAGTGACTGATGCCCCGCTCCCCTGCAACTGGGCCGTCCACCAGTCCGCCACGAGCGTGGAGACCATGAAGTTCTGGGCGCTTTCGTCGCCGGACATCAGATCATGGACCACGGCGAACGCCACGACCGATGCGGCGCAGGCCGCCGGGGATCCACGCCCCATCATGCCTTCGGGATCGGCATGGACTGTGATCCGGCTGTCAAAGCTGTGAGACCAGCCGCGCCCGACGGCCTCCCCCGCGCCCCTGCGGCGGGAATCGTAATACCGCCCCCAGACGAGCTGTGAAGGCCCGGCCAGCGCGAGGTCGCTCCGTCCGATCACGGCTGCGCCGGACCGCATGTCCACAGGGTCTGCGGCTTTGACACTCTGAACAGTCGCTGGCTGGTTACTGTATCGAAAGTTACCGTTAATGACGTTGTTGGCGAGGGTCGGACCGACTGTCGTGGAGTGGCCTCCGCCAAGCCCGCCGCTGAGCAGCGAGCAAAAGCCCATCGGCCCATAAGAGAAGAAACCCGTCCCGGACCATTGCCCAAGCGTCAGCTCCCCGTCCAACGGCAGCAGGAATTTCTGCCCCTGGGCCACCTGTCCGTCAAGGAAGCTCATAACCTCCGGGGTGTAGTTGCTCAGGGATGACTGGACCGTCTGCCAGTTCGAGGAAGAGACCAAGAGGACAGGGATGTCGGCGCTGTTGTTCAGGCTGATGACGCGGACCGTGGAGACCGACGGTCGATCCGGACCATTGGCCTGATCTAGCACGCCGTGCTCAAGGGCACTGTTGAAAATCAGCCATCCGTAATAGTAGGAGTCGGCTGCTTCAGACGTGTAACCGCTCCCCGTCTTGAAATCAAAGTAGGACGCGCGCTCGTGCCCCACGATGCCGGTATCAAAGAAACTATACCATTGATAACCGCCTAGTTTGCAGTACAGGGTGTTGAGCGCGGCGCACTGGTATAGCCATTGCTGGCCGAGCGAATGAAGCACGGCAACCCTCAATTTCGGATCGTCTTCAGGCAGCCCGCGCCCTTTCAGGATCGCGACTTTGCGGGCGGTCTGCTCCCTCATGCCGTCCGGCGCATCCGAGCCGAAGCCTACTGGAATCACGTAATAGTTGGTGACAGCCCGCGCAAGCGCGTAGGAGGAAGCCACCCATCCCCCATTGTAGACGCCGATGGCCGTTGCGCAAAGCGATGTCGCGGAGCCTGTCGCCTCGCTTCCGATAACCGCGTCGTCCAACATCAGCACGGCTGCGGGATACGGAGAGCCCGGCGCATTCGTGAATGAGACCCAGAGCGTCCTCGGGCCGATCTCATCGAGATAACAGTTATTCGTGAACGAACCGCCCACGACGGCTGTCATCTGGTAACGAAAATAATCCTGGTAATCGACATCTTGATCTAGAAAAGAAAAATACCACTCATACGTACTCCAGTTCCAAATATAGAAGGAAGACCCGTGGTAATAACTGGTGTCCGTGCTGAAATCCTGCGGGACGATCTCGTCGCTTCCGACAAAAGTCGTCGCGAGGCCATTAGTGTCCGCACCGCGCCACGCGGCGGCGAGGCTGGCGGACATCCGGCACAGCTCGTCAGACAGCCCGCCTGCTGAAAGCCCTTGCACAAACCAGCCGTTAGTAACGCTACCGCCCGCGCAGGCCAGCAGGTTTGAGCGCGTATAGCCCATGTCGCCCAGAAGGGAGGTACTAGGCGCCCGTATTTTTCTAGGCTTGAAGGAAGGGTCAAGTAACACGTAGTCGCTGTATTCCTCGTCCCACAGGACAACGCAGAAATGATCGATAAACAAATAGGACTCCTGCGGCGTGTTCCCCAGTGCAAAGCCGAAATCCACGCCGCTCGGGCTCAGAATCTTGCAGACGGCGTTTGTCAGTTCATCCACATTCCCGTCCGCGAGCACCCCCAGCCAATGGGCCGCATCGTAATCGTTATCTCCCCCCACGAGAGGCATGCAAAAGTCTTGCGATTCAATTGGAATATAACCCACCTTAACCTCATCTCCTGAAAAACCGCACGCGCGTAACAGGGTATACAGCAGAAGCGCCTGGTCCGCATCATTGCCTTCGCGGTCGATCAACGTGCGCTCCGGACCGCGTAAGATACCCTTGTAAGGTGTGAACCTGATGTTGTCGCGGACGAAGCGATAGCACAACTTCCAGTCGAAGTCGAGACCTCTGGCAAGTTCTGAGACCATGCTGCTCGTGATGACGGGCAGGTTTGACTGGAGAAGTCCGTCTCCGAGAGCCATCAGCTTCTGAGACTCTATAGACATCGCCTTGGGAAGCGCATCGTCAAAAAACCACGGAGCCTGAGCGTCCATATCAACAGGAGTCCTAGGATTGACAATGACAGGCGGATTGCCGGAAGGCCTCCTGGGCTGCCAGCCCGTCCGTTCTTGTGGCAGAGGCTCGAATCCCAAAACGGCAAGCGAGGGCAAAATAAATGCAACCGTCCAACATCCAACGCTCAACATCCAACGTCCACTTGGGTTTTTCGCAGAGGCACAGAGCGCACATCTTAATTTCATGGCGCGCTCCTTTCATAGAGGACCGACGCATTCCCAGCTGGGCTCACGTCCAGCTTGACCGCGCCACTTCCCGAATATCCGCCGATCAGGCGATCATCGGCGTCATAGTAATAACGGATCGTCCCGCTCGCACCGGAAGTTGTCTGTGTGGGGTTCGTACCGGCGAGTATCTCCTCGTCATCATCATAACCGTCGCTATCGGTATCGCGCATCAGGGCATCCGTACCATACGTGAAAAGTTCTATAAAATCGCTAAGCCCGTCACCTTCGCTGTCTGCCAGTCCGCCGTTGGTCAGGGAGACCAGACGCTCGTAGGTGTCGCTCAAGCCGTCTCCGTCAGAGTCCTGTTGCGTCGCGACTCTAAAGAATCCCGCCCCTACCCATTCGTTGGTCAGGGAGCTGAACGGGATATCAAAGTCAACTGCGCCAGCGGAAGGGGTGACGCTGATCGGCCCCAGATACATCCAGCGGGACGACAGCAGGTTTGTGGTGCCGAATACATCCAGCGCATCATTCGTAAAAATGACGGATGATGGCCAGCCGACAGAAACGAGATAGGCGTTCGTGTCAGCCATGAAAGAGGTGATCGCAAAGGTCTCTTGCTGGGATTCCGTCTCGGTGCTAAAGATTCGCGTCACGGTTGTACGCAAGAAGGTACCCACGGAATCCAGTTGTTGCCAAATAGGGTTGTCATCTTTCGTCCAGCCTGTAAGGTAAAAGCCGACTAAAAACAGAAGGACTAAATTCTTTTGAAATAAACAGAATGACTTGAAACGTTTGAAATTGTGCTTGGTTGCACAAAAAAAATCCTTCTCATGGGAAAGAACAACGAAATAGGCCAACCAGAGCAGAATGACGATGCCAAAAATAATTTCGGATGCGAATTGCATAAAAAAAGAATCCCATACCGTTGCAACATCAGGCGGAAATTAAATGAAGTGTTGTTATCTTACACGCAAGACACTATTACGTAAAGAAGGAAAGACAAAGACAAACAGGATTTTCGGATTTTTAAAGCTTCTGGATTTAAAAAAGAAAGATTCTTACGGGGTTTGGGGCGGCAAGCCCCGACTTCAGCCTGTCCGGCTTATGAGGACCGGTTTTTGGCTACCTTTTCCCGCATAAAAAGGTATCTTCGACGGTTATTCCCGTCCGGCGACTGCCGGACCGCGCGCCCCGGAGTGAAACGGAGGGGCGCGCGGGGTACGCGCTCGGTTTAGAAATACCCATCCTTGGTGATCTCTGTTTGTGCTCTCGCGTGTCCGCCTGTACTTCGTCAACACTCGCTAGCCGTTGCGCGTGTACTTTGCTCGTCACGGCGTGGGTGGTGTTGTCGGTCGGGTCGGTGCTGCTGCCCGTTCTTCCAAGGATGGGTTAAATGGTCATGCTGTGAATGTCGAGACTGGGGCGGGGGTGAAATAGAGGTCGAGTTCCGCGCCTGCCCGCGTGATCTCCTCAAGGTTGATGTATCCCCATTCACCATCGGGGCAAAGCTCGGATTTTACAAAGCCGAAGGCTTGAAGCTGGCGCGTCTCCGTGTCGCGTTCGGTGATGTACCAATCCCAAGAGCCTGTGAAAAAGTGGAGGTGGGCTGTTG
>Ga0247841_10005071_pt1 | contig 21781 bp, 21 predicted proteins | sample LaCruzMarch2015__2_FD_192410 | JGI IMG/M metagenome (GOLD analysis project Ga0247841, IMG submission 192410) | Freshwater microbial communities from meromictic Lake La Cruz, Castile-La Mancha, Spain - LaCruzMarch2015_18m | ecosystem: Environmental > Aquatic > Freshwater > Lake | place: Spain... | reverse complement strand
CGTTCGGTCGGCATCTGCAGCACGCCGAGGTAGTCGGCGAGCGGGTCGGCTCCGCCGGAGGTCTCTTTGCGTAGCGCGGCCTGTGCCATGGACACACCTCTTAGGTAAATGACGCCACATGGCAAAATTATATACGCCATCTGGCTGGCACGCAAACCGGCGCACACGTGAGGGCCGTTCGCCACCGGCGCTGCCCCCAGCTTGCTGATGCCCCTGCGCGCCGCTCGGCGGGGAGATACCCGGGCCCCAGGCACCCGGACCGCGTGACGGGCGCGCCGTCGCGGAGCTGACCAAGGCATTGGCTGCGGACCGTTCCCGCCGGCCGCAGGCGTTCCGGCACGGCCCCGGGGGTCGCCGTGAATAGCGTACCGTGATACATACCGCGCAATTACATACTGAACCCGGGCGGGCCGAAACCCCAATCAGCCCAGGTCCAACGCCGCCCGCGGTGCGATGGCCGGTGCAGCGATATTGAACCAAGGCGTGCCGGGCTCGTCGAGCGCCAACTCGCACGCCGCCGCGCGCCGCTGCGGCTGACAGCCGCTACGCAGCAACTCGATACAGGCTTGCCGATGGATCGGCGCACCCGCCGCATGACGCACGCCACGGGGATAACGCCCGCCATGCTGCGACCACCATCGTTGCAGCAACACCCGGTTGGGCCATTGGAGCCCGCGGTCCCGATCCATGGCTACGTCATCGTCGTCCGGATCGTCCGTCGGCCCGGATATCCAGCCGTCCGGCGGCTCCGCTGTAAGCCCGGCTGCGGCCAGATCGACCCCCGTGATCAAGGAGAACGCGTGTCCGGCAAGCCGTGCCAGATCAGGGTTCGCCATGACCTCCAGCAGCCATGGAAGCGAGACAGGATCGCCGATCATGCCGACGGCCTGGACAACGTGGCGGCCGAGCCGCGGCTCGTTGTGCAGTGAACAGACCCATCGGCCCGCGACCTCGATCGGCATCGCGCGCACCGCAAGCTCCAGCGCCGGCGCACCGAACCGGGGCGATGAAACGGCCAACCCGGCGAGCAGCGGCAATGCCGTCCGGTCGCCCAAGCGCACCGCCGACCACGCGGCGGCAAACCGGTTCGCCTCCTCTGTGTCTGCAAAGTGCTCAGGCAGCCGGGACGCCAGATCCACACGCCCGGCCTTCCCGCCCTGCAAGGCGACCAGACTCGCGGTGAATACCTCGCCCGCATCACCCGCCGACAGTCCTGCTTCGAGTATCGGCAAGGCGCCATCGCCCGCTTCCAGTAGCCCGTCCAGATGGGCCTCGATCCTGTCCTCAAGTCTGGCCAAGGCCCTGAGGTCATGATCCGGTGCTTGCACCGCTTCGCATCGCATGCGCCACAGGTGCGCGGCAAGCTCGGCGTGCTGCGAGACGAGCGAGCCGACGATCTTCCGCTCGCGGTTCATGACTAGGCGATCTCGACGGACACGATGGGCACCCGCGTCCGGTGATAGCGCTGCAACCCTTCGATCACCGGGTTGAATGCATCCTCATGGCAAATGAATGCCTCGTCGAAGGCCTGCTCCACCCGCGTGCGATCGATCAGGGCCGCCAGGTCGGGGATGACGCCCGCTGAAGTGGCCGACACGCCGTCCGGTGGATAGCCGCCGAGCAGCAGCAGCGTTACCCAATCTTCAAGCAGTCCATAGAGTGCCTGCAGCGCGTCGTCGCTCGGCTCTCGGACCAGCGTGACGGTGAGGACCCGACCGCGATCGGGACGCGCCGGTTCGGGATGGTCGAGGACGAAATCAAGCGGCTCCCGCAGCGCGGGGAACTGTGCTGGGGGTCGGGTTGCCGGGAGCAGCGGGCCGTCCTCGGTACTCCACAGCGAGATGGCATCGAGCCGCCTTGCCTGGAGCATCGACATCAGCACCCGGAGCACCGCCAGGTCGAGATTGATCAACTCGATACGCCATTCCTGCGACATCGACCCGGCGTCGTAGACCCGCTCCAGGAGCCGCATCGCCCCGGGACCCCGTGCCAAGTCCAGAGACGGAAAGAAGCCTGATTCGACACACTGGGCAAGAAACGCCACCGGGTCCGGTGTCACCAGGTCCGGGTCGTCGACCGGCGCGACGACATTCGGCTCGAACAGGCCGACGGCCTGGCCGGACACGCGGACCGCTATGACCTGGTCGCCCAGCGGCACGACACGATAATCGATCGCGGACATACCCTACTCCCCGCCGCCGGCATCGTAGTCGCGCTCGAAGGCCTCGAGCCAAGCTTGGGCCGCCGCCTCGGGAAAGGCCCCGCGGTCTCCGGTGATGCCGCTGTGCTTGGGCAGACGCGCCGGCGCCAAAATCCGCGCAACGGCGCGATAGTCGTTTAGGAAATCACGTTTGGTCAGGTCGCCGGGTTGCGGCGCATCGCCGATCTGCACGGCGATCCCGCCGGGCAGCGGATGAATCAGCACCCCTGGGACCTGCGTCAAGGCGTTCTTGACCTTGGCCGTCTCCCCGCACAGCCCTAAAGTTTCGTCGCGGAGCAGGGTCAGCCAATGCACCCGCAGGAACTGAGGTACCAGATCGAGCCGATCGGGGAAAAACCGAAAGAGGTCACACGTCATCGAGCCGGGGTTATGCCACCCGATACCCGGATGCCGCGCCAGGACCGAGGCGACCCGCGATACCATCGCGGCACGCAGCCGATCGCTGCCGACTGAAATATCGATATTGATCGCAAGCCCGGCATGGCCGGCCACGAAGGTCCCCCGCTGTGCGAACCGAAAGTCCATCACCCAGTCGCGGAACATCGCGGGGTCGGCCAGCGCCTGCTCCACCGGCAGCGTCAACCGCAGGTGGGTGACCGGCGGCGTCACCATCCTGCCGATGGAGTCGAAGATGCGCTGATCCGCCGCATGGCGTGCTTCAAGCTGCGCGGGCGACAACGGGGGACGCGGGCGGAAATCGATGTCAAGCGACCCGGCCGAAACCCCCAGGCGCGGCCCGCGCTCGCCGATCTGCATCCAGTATTGCTTGAAAGGCCGCGGCCGACTGAGCCAGGTGTCCAGCTTGCTCATTGCCTTGTCCCCGAAGGGGGCGCAATCGCGCATGTTGTCTGCAATATAGAACTTGGCGCGGTCGCCGAGTGCGCCCAAGCCCCGGTCGATGAAGTCGCGCACGTCGTCAGGGTCCGGGTATTGCACAAGCACGAGAAAATCGATACAGCCGGCGACGAGCTGGCGTTCATCGATTTGAAGGTCGGTCTCGGGAATTTGGATCATCGGGGCCTCCTAATCTTAGAGATTTTCAACCAGTGCTTGAAAAAAAAGGCAACGACCAACAGCCGGTCGGATGCGCGGTTACTCGGGATTCTCCGGAGCCGATTTGCCGGCGTTCGCAGCAGACAACGCGTGCCTCAACTCCCGCAACTCCTGCCGCAGCGCTTCGATCTGTTGCTGCTGCTCCTTGAGCAGTTCAACGATGTAGAACGGCAAGTGATCGAGACGATAGCCCTTAATGCCCGCGCGCTCCATATAGAGATCCGGGATCGCCGCCCTGACATCTTCCGCGATATAGCCAAGATCGGGCTCTCCGGTGGCCTTCCAGCGGAAATGCTTCGGATTCAGTTGCAACAGCCGCATTGCGTCCAATTGTGCAGGCTCGACCTGATTCTTGTAATCCAGGGAAGATGGGATCGGAATCAGCGGCGGCGGCAGCGGCAACCCCCCCGGCATCGGCCCAGGCTTCGGCATCCGAAAGACAAATGGTGCGGGCTGAGGAACCCATACCTGATTCGCACCCCGTTCGCCGCACTTGCATGTCTCTGGGTCCAGCTTGATTGCATCGGAACTTGGGTCCGACTGACGATTGATTTCCCGGTAATCATATTCCTGGGTCTTGTCGTTACCGGCGCCCTGTTTCGTACCCCAGTCATCGACCGTCCCGTCTTGGCGAGAAAATTTCAGATCGACCACTGTCTTGCGGTTCATCGTCAAATCCGGATTGCGAATCTGCTGCACGCTTTTCTCATGACCTAGCCCGTAACGCAACTTGAGCATCGAACGGACACCCGCCCAAAACCCGCGGTCCTCCGGCATCCAGGTTCCATCGAGATTCTGCCGCCACGGCAGCTTGAAATCGATTCCGAGGTCCTTGCCGGTCGCCTGTTCATAGGCCCGTAGCGCTTCTTCAAAGCAGTCTTCTTTTTCATGTGCCATCGGCAAAGGGTCCGCTATACTTTAGTTACAATGGGAATCGATCAACGAAATCTCCTCCCGAATTACCGTGGTCGCACCAGCAAAAGATGCGGCACAGGATGTCTTCCAGGTCGCCAAGGCCCGGGATATTGCCCTGTATCTCTGCGGGCGTGGAGGTATTCGGCTGATTGCCATTCATACTCATGGGATCGGACAGTCGCGCGATCGGCTCGCCTTCGGCGCGGACATCGAAGCTGTAATTGACGAACTTGGCCTTGCCTGTGATGACGTGCGACATGACACCGCCCCCCGCCGTACCGCCCTCGTCGCCGGTGCTGGTGGCAAACTCGGAGGGTTTGATGGCGATCGGGCAGCCGTCGGCGAAAACAGTCTTGGTTCCGTTGGCGAGGGTGGACGAAAAGGCCGTGTTGACGTAGGCCACCGGGACAGGCCCGCCGGGGGAAGGCGTGAGACAAACGTCGGGCGGTGCCGAGACGGCCTTGCCGTCGCTCTTGCGGTGGACCACCGTGAGTGCATTGACCGTTACCGTGGGGATCATCCTAAGCTCCGACAATCAGGACGCGCCGCGTCTCGCCAATAGACAGCCGCTGCGAAACGGGTTGGTGTCCGATGAGGTCAGGATCAGGGCCGTCCTTGGCCCCGGGCCGCGGGCGCGTTGCAGCTCGAAAGCGGCGAGGGCAGCGAGTGCCCCGCCCGAGGCCGCACCGAGATCGCCCCAGGTCGAGGCCGGGTGCCTCAGGTCGAGGGGATGTCCATGCCGATCTCCGGTGCGCAAGTAGGCCAGATTCCATTCATCAGCGCGCCATGGTTCGCCGTTCAGGTCACAATAAGTCGTGTCGGCGCGATGGTCGCCAGGCTCCAGGAGACCCTGAACAGCCCGGGTCAGTCCGGAGCCGTGGCTGGGAACGTCGGCATACCAAGGTGTCCCGTCAATCTCTTGGCAAGCGCTGATGAACTCCACCATAGGAGTGCAGGTCAGTTCCTCGCAGAACGCCCGCGAGCCGAGGAGGACAAACCCCGCGCCCTCGCCCGGAACGAAGCCGTTGGGCGCATCCGGCGCCTTGAGCCGCACCTGAAGATCAAGCCAATCCAGCACCGCAATATCCATGTAAGAGTCGATGCCGCCTACCATACAGGCCGGCGCGCGACGGCTCCCGATGAGATCGGCCGCTTGGCATAACAGCCCGAGGGCCCCATGATGGCCAGTGGCCAAGATTCGGCTATTATCGCGGTCGAGCGGGATCGGGAGCCCGGCGGCGAATCGGGTAACGAGGTCCGCATTCCGATCATCGTCCCAACCTGGCCGTTGCGGCGGCAGCGAGAGCAGGAGGGGGATGGAATCTATTCGTCCGGCACCAGCGCCACCTGACACCCGGAACGGCTCAAGACACTCGATCGCCGCCCCGCTGGCAAGCTCCAACATACGCTCCAGGACATCGGCGGCAGGCTGTAACTGCGCGTTGCGGGCAAGGCGCAACGGACGGCCGTCGCGGCGTGCGGGTAACCAGTCGATGTCGGCAAAGACGTTCAGCCCACCACGAAACGCCGCGGAATTCGCCGCAGTGGAAAATCCGGCGCCGGTCTGAAGGCCATAGCCGCATACCAACGGGAGCTCCGCTGTGGTCTGGTTTATCATTGCGAAAGCCAGGTGCCGCACGGGAGATCTACGATGCTCTTGGCGACGCTGCGGCCCTGTGTGCCGCAATTCAGGCTATACCGCCAAACCAGCAGCAATACACGCCGGTCCGGCTCGACGATGACGCGGTCCAGTTGCGCCTGGGCTCGAATCTTGTCGAATTGAATCCGGGTAATGACGACCGGGCAAATCCCCGGCAGGTCTATCGCTAAACTTCCCTCGGGTGTCAGGTTGAACAACTCCAGCCGTTCGGCGCCGCTCAAGGGAGCCGATGACATCAGACCGGGCGACGCGCACATCTGAAAACGCGGATCGTAGTCGATGGGCCAGAGCGGCAGGCGTTCCCGTCGCCACGTTTCGTCGAAGGTGCCCGCCAGCGCGCGCCGCGGCTCCCAGCCCGGGGAAACGGCACCGTAGCCGACGACGGCTCCTTCCGGACCCGGATGCAAGACCGGTTGTTGGGGGTGTTCCATGTTCGGTACTGGACGACCAATCATCTCTTCCCCGTCCACGCAATAGCCCCTCCCGACGGGGTTGTGTGGGGCCATCGCGATGGCCTCGCCGTTTGCTCCGAACGAGGTCCCGCCAAATGCCCGCTCGTAGCACAACGGCAGCGCGACGAACGGCTCGGGCTCCGAGGGGGCGAGTCGACCGAACCTTCGCTTCCAGACCCGATCGCCGACGACCGTGACCCGGGCCGTCAGGTCTGCAATGCGCACACCTGTGGCCAAGCGCGACACCGGTCTGCCGCCGGGGGCCAGCGCACTGGCATTGACAATGACATCGGTGCCTGGGTGCTCGGCGACGACCTCAGCCTCGCGCAGCAGGCTGGAGCGGCCCGGCGCTCCGCGATAGATCGGCGCCGTCGTCACCGGCTCCTGATCGCGGTGCAGAGCGAGTCCGCCGCCTTCTTTCATCAAGAACGTAGCTTTTACCACGACCACCCAGATATGGTTGCCGTCTCGATCCGAAAGCAGTGCGCGATCAGCTTCAAAGGGAGTAAAATTGGCGAGCTGCAACATGGTCAGGTGAATTCTATCGACGCGCCGCAAAGCCGCTGGGTTCCGCTGGAACGGCTGGACACGTAGTCGCCTTTAATCAATACCTTTCCAGCACGGGTCAGTGTAATGCTGGCCCGTCCGCAGCGCAGCACTACCTCTTGCTCGGCGCTGAGAACCAACTGCTGCCGATCGACAGTCGCTATCGTCATCTCGCGTGCATCACGGCGCTCGGGCCGCCGCACGACGCCGATCAGAACCGGCCTTTGCGGGTCGCCGCCCTCAAAGAGTAAAGCGACCTCGCATCCCAGGTCCGACGCGTCTGGTCGAGTCGTGAAGCGGGCTGCGAGCGCCTGTTCGCCAGGATTTCCGGAGAAGGCAACCAGCGGACTGCCATCGGGCGAGAACCCAAGCAGTATCCCGATGACAACGCCGTCCAGGGATCTGCACGGGAAACGATCGCTATCAATTGTAGCGGTCGTTTCGTCCGCTAGGTCGTTGTGCTTCATTGTCGTTCTCCGGCGGTTGTTGACTCAGTTCTCGGCGATCGTCTTGCCTTTGATTACGACGTCCTTTGAAGCCTTTACTTGAATGTTGCCCGAGCCCTTGATAGTAATGTCCTTTCCTTGGATGAGGATGGTGCCGTCCTTCTTCATCATGATGCACGCCTTGCCGGTAGTCAGGACGATCTCGTCGCCGACATTGATGGTCAGCGTCTTGCCGATGCTGACCTGCTGGCTCAAGCCCACGGTGACGGTGCGCATGGCACCGACGGCTACCTCTTGGGCCGCGCCGACGTTCAGCGCGTCATTGATGCCGATGGCGTGGGTACGGGTCAACGCGACGGTGACGACCTCGTTGGCGCCGACCGTCTCCGCGCGGTTGGCGCCGATGGCGATGGTCTCGTTGTGACCAACGGTCTCGGTGCGATTGCGCCCGACCTTGGTGGTCTCATCATGCTCGACCACATTGTCCTGATTCTTCTGGGCATGGATGTAGAGTTGCTCTGCCCCCTTGGCGTCCTCGAAGCGCAATTCGTTGGAGCCGCCGCCGCCCTTGCTGGAGTTGGATTTCAGCGTGCTCCGGGTCTTGTTGGCCGGCAGCGGATAGGGCGCCCGGTTGGTGCCGTGATAGACGCGCCCGGTGATGATGGGGCGGTCGGGGTCGCCCTCCAGAAAATCGACGATGACTTCTTGGCCGATACGCGGAATGACCATGCTGCCCCACGTCGGTCCGGCCCAGGCCTGGCTGACGCGGATCCAGCAGGAGCTGTGCTCGTCGCGGCGGCCCGCGCGGTCCCAGTGGAACTGGACCTTTACCCGGCCGTGCTCGTCGGTGTAGATCTCCTCGCCCGCGGGGCCGACGACGATGGCGGTCTGGCTGCCCTGGACCCGTGGGCGGGGGGTGACCCGTGGCGGGCGGTAGGGGACGCGCCAGGGGATGCACGCGAAGGTATTGGAGAATTCGTTCCCGCCACCGGCAGCGGTCTCCTCCAGCGCCTGGGGCTGGGCGCCGGTGGTGCGGACCTCGGTCAGCAGGTAGCGCTGGTTGAGGGTGTAGCGCAGGTGGCCGGCGAGGGTGAAGAATTGGCCCGGCAGCAGGTTGTGGCAGGTGCTCTCGCCCGCGGCGGTCTGGGCCGGGGTGCGCAGTTCTTGCAGGCGGATGCGGGCGAGCGTCTGGCCGAAGGCGGCGGTCTCATAGCTGCCGGGGTAGTCGTAGACCTCCAGGCCCGCGGCGCTGTCGCCTTGGTGGCGACCCTCCAGGTCTTGGGCGGGGCGCTTGAAGTTGTAGTCGCGCAGGGTGGCGGTGCCGGGGCGCAGGCGTTCGCGGTAGTGGAAGCCAAACAGGTGCTCATTGGTGACACGGCCGGCGTTGCGCGGCTGGTAGGGCAGCACACCACTGCCGGTGACGGGGGGATGGACCGACGCATGGTCGGTCATGACCAGCACATGGTTGTTCTCGGCGTGCTCGAAGTAGTAATAGATACCCTCCTCTTCCATCAGCCGGCTGATGAAGTCGAGATCCGATTCCCGGTACTGGACGCAATACTCGCGCGACGGGTGTGTGCCGTGGAGCACCTGGCGCGCTCGGTCGCCCCCCAGGCCGGCCTCGGTGAGGACCTGGGTGATGATCTCGGGGGCACTGCGTTGCTGGAAGATGCGGCAGGTGTGGCGATGGGTCAGCCGCCAGAGGGTCGGCACCAGTTCGGCCTGGTAGAGACAGAAGCGTTGCCCCGGCTCGCCCTGGCTGAAGGCGTGGACGATGCCGTTGATGTGGCGGCGGCCGTCCTGACCGATGAGGGTGAGGGTGGCGGGGCGGTCGATGACCTGGGCGAAGTCGATACTCTCGTCTTCGGCGGCCAGGTCGAGTTGGAACAGGAAGGGCCGCGAGAGGGCTTCATGGCCGGCGAGCCGTAGGACCTTGAGTTCGCGCTCCAGGCCGGCGATGGCGAACTCGAAGCGACTGGCGTTGGCGGCGGGCAGATCCATGGTGGCCGTTCCTCGCGGCGTTTCAATGCAGTGTGCGTGGCGCCCCGCGGTCGGGTCGGTAGCGGCGCCGTCCGTTATGGTCCTGTCGCACCATCGGGTACGCCGGCAGTTGAGCGCCGGCGCGTCGGCAAGGTCCTGTGCGCGGCTAGGCTTACCGCCGGAGCGCGCCCATGCAGAAAGCGCTGAACCAGGAAAAAACCGCGGCGCTCACGCATGATTCTGTGGCCATCCGTGGGCGCCGTCAAGCGCGGGTTCGGGTGCGCGCAGGGTCCGCGAGGAGGATGGGCACGCTGCGCTATGCCCATCCTACGGGCGAGGCTCCCGCGGGCCGGCATCGGTGTCATTCACCGCCGCCTCGCCGAGGACCCCGGCGATATAGGCGGCCGGCAACTGGTAGCGGGCGGCGAGCTGCTCGACACTCTCGGGGCCGGCGTGCAGGGCCGCCAACCAGGCATCCAGTCCACTGGAGAGCGAGACCCCGGCGCGCTCCCCCGCGACCGCAGCACCGTCGGCCAGGTCGTATTTGTTGGTATAGCCGCGCGGCGTGATCAGGAGCCCATGGTGCACCTGCGTCTGGCTGTTGCCGATCAGCACCGTGCTGAGCATCCCGATCTCGCAGCCGTCCAGCGCGGCCAGGGTCGTCAGCTCGAGGCGCTGGCGCGGCCGGTAGGCGGCCTGAACCAGGGCCACCGGGGTGTCCGGGCGGCGATGGCAGAGGAACAGGCGTTGTGCCTCGCGGACCTGGCGGGTGCGCCGCCCGCTCTTGGGGTTGTAGAGGGCGCACACGAAGTCCGCCGCCGCCGCCGCGTTCAGCCGCCGGGCGATCACCGGCCAGGGGGTCAGCAGGTCCGACAGCGAGATGGCGCAGAAGTCGTGGCTCAGCGGCGCCCCCACCAGGGCCGCGCAACTGGTGAGCGCGGTGGCCCCGGGGACCACCTCCACCGGAAAGCCGGTCTGCGGGGTCCAGCCCGATTGGAACAGCACCTCGTAGGTCAGCCCGGCCATCCCGTAGACACCGCTGTCCCCCGACGAGATCAGGGCCACGGTGTGGCCGGACTGGGCCAGGTCCACCGCCAGACGGGCGCGCTCGACCTCCTCGGTCATACCGCTCTTGACCACCTGTTGGTCCGTGACCAGGCCCGCCACCAGACGCAGGTAGGTGGCGTGTCCGATCAGGGTGTCGGCCAGCGCGATGGCCTCCCGGGCGCGCCCGGTCATGTGCGCGTGGCCCCCGGGGCCGAGCCCGACCAGGAAGAGTTTGCCCGGGGGCAGGGGTTCAGTCATCGTCGATCCTCGCAATGGACACCGTGGCGTGCTTGCCCGCGGCGTCCCGCAGTTTATGTTTTTCCAGCAGCAGGCGGCCGGCGTCCCCGCCCGCCGCCAGGATGGCCGCCGCCGCGCTGACGGACGGCGTGCCCGTGTGCCGCAGCACGGTCGGCGATGGGTTGGGCACCGGCACCAGCGCGAGCTGCGCGGCGCTGTAGAAATGCAGGGGCCAGCCGTGACCCGCGGCGAGCTGCAGGAGCCCCGCCTCGTCCGCCTTGAGGTCGATGCTGGCGGCGACCGTCACCTGAACCGGCTCGGCGCCAAGCCCGGCGAGCGCCTCGGCCACCGCCTGCTCCAGGGTCGCGCGCGGGGTCCCGCGGTCACAGCCCAGGCCCAGGGCGAGGCGAGGACGCTCGAGGGGCTGATTATCAGTCATCCGAAACCTGGAAATTAGTCCGCGAAAAACGCGAAGAACGCGAAAAAGACAAAGAGGCAACTGTGCCGATCCGCTCACCCCGCGGCGACCGGCTGCCAGGCTGACAATTCTCTGTTCTTATTCGCGTTCATTCGCGTTCTTCGCGGACTAATTGCTCTTTCCAGGGTCATGCATTTTCCTAAAGACTACGGAAGTGCGTCTTATTGTTCACGGTCGATAGACCACCACCGGCCCGTCAAAGCCCGTCGCCAGGCCCGTCGGCAGCGGGCGGCGGCTGATCCAGAGCAGGGCGCGATAGGGCGTGAGATCCAGCGCCGCCCCGGGGTCCAGGCAGTGCAGATTGCTCGGCAGGGGCCCGTCCCGGCCATTGGCGTGACCTGACCACCAATCCCGGCTGCCGGCCTCCTGCACCAGTGCGACCGGCTCCCCGTTGACCACCGCGGCGCTCGCCCGCAGCAGGTCCGCTGGGCTCGCCTGAAGGGTCCAGCCCAGTTCGCGCCCAAGCAGGTCCACCGCGAGCGTCTGCTGCACGTCCGAGGCGGTCGTCAGCACCGGCGTCGCCCCCAGGGCCCGCCCGACGCGCCCCGCCAGGGCATTGGCCCCGCCCAGATGACCGGACAGGACCGGGACCACGAAGCGCCCCGCCTCGTCGAGCACCAGCACCGCCGGGTCCCGGTACTTGTCGCGCAGGTGCGGGGCGATCAGCCGCACCAGGGCCCCCAGCGAAAAGGTGGCGATCAGCGCGTCCCAGTCCGTCAACAGCCCGGGGATCAGGTCCCGCGTCGACCCCTCGTAAGGCGTACAAGCGCCCGGGGCGGCGACCGCGCCCGCCGGCCCCAGGGCGGCGGGGACGAACAGGTGCGCCCCCGGCAGGGCCGCGACCAGGCGCCCCCCCAGGGCCAGACCCGGGCGGGTGATGGCTAGCACGGCGATCCGCTCCGCGTCCATGGCGCTTGCCGTGCGCTAGTCCGCGGTGACCGCGGGCGCGGCCACCGGGCGGGTCCCGGAACACCCCCGCTGCAGGACCCCGCGCACCCGCCCCGGGTTGTTGACCAGCAGCAGCGACAGATAGTTGACCTGCTCCCCGCGCAGGATGCCGACCCCGGTCACCACCCGTTCATCCGGGGTGCCGACCTTCTCCACGAAACAGGCCTGCGCGGTGAGTCCGCGCCGCTCCAGCAGGTCCAGAAGCGGGTCGAGCAGGGGCTTGACCTTGAGCAGGACCAGGGTGTCGAAGGCGTCGATCAGGCCCTCGATGACCTCGATGCCGTAGGCGGCCGGGATCACCGCAAAGGTCCCGTCCTCCTCCACCAGGGGCCGCGCCAGGCGCGCGGCGGCGGCGTTGAAGGAGGGCACCCCGGGGATCACCTCCACCGCCCCCCCCAGGCCCCGCACCACCCGCGCCAGGTGGCCGAAGGTGGAATAGGTGGAGGCGTCGCCCTCGACCAGGAACAGCAGGTCCCGCCCGTCGGCCAACAACTCGACGCACTGGGCCCCGGCGCGGGTCCAGGCCAGGGCCAGGGTCTCCGGATTGCTGGTCATGGGAAAGTGCAGCGACTGCGCGTCGGCCGGCACCGCAAGCCCCGCCCGGCACACGATGTCGAGCGCGTAGGAGGCCGCGTCCTTACCCTTGACCGGATAGACCCAGCGGCCCCCCGAGTGCAGGACCTCCCAGGCGCGGCGGGTGATGAGGCCCGGGTCGCCGGGGCCTAAGGAGACGCCGATCAGGCGGCCGAGTGGGCGGGAAAGAGCATCAGGCATCGGAATTTCCAAGAACAAGATTCAAGAGGATTGGTCCGCAAATGAACGCAAATAAGAAAACGATTGCGAGGCTCACGCAACCTCGCAAGCTGCCGCGACCTCGTAGGGTGGACAAGCGCAGCGCAGTCCACCACCGGCGGCGCGGGACTCGGTGGACTGCGCTATCGCTTGTCCACCCTACGACCGGAGTGATGCTCAAGGCCCGCGGCTCTTCTCCACCGTCCCACCTCCTATTTGCGTTCATTTGCGTTCATTTGCGGACCATAATGATTCCCAGGGCGAGTCGCACTAAGGATCCAGACCGGATTCAAAGCCGCCAGCCGGTGCAGGCCGAGGATGGGCTGGCTGCGGGCGACGGCGAGTTGGATCAGGTCCCAGGCGAGCCCCGCCCGCTCCAGGGTCGCGGTCGCCGTCGCCAGATTCTCCAGGGTCACGAGGTTGAGCACCAGGCGTCCGCCCGGCCGCAGGCGGACCGCGACCAGCTCGATCAGCGCCGCCAGGGCCCCGCCCGAGCCGCCGATGAAGACCGCATCCGGGTCCGGCCAGGCCGCGAGCCCCGCGGGGGCCTCGCCCTCGATGAGGCTGTAGTTGCCGGCCCGCAGGCGCCGCGCATTGGCGCGGGCGTCCGCCGCCCGGGCGGGACTGCGCTCGATCGCCCAGACGTGACCCGCGTAGGCGATCCGACCGGCCTCCAGACCGACCGCCCCGGAACCGGCCCCGATATCCCACACCTGGCTGCCCGGGGTGAGACCCAGCTTGGCCAGGCTGACCGCCCGCACCTCCAGCTTGGTGATGAGCCCGGCGCCCTCCCCCGCCCCGCGCCCCTGGTGGGCGAAGTCGGCGTCCGCCAGGCCCAGGACTGGCTCCGACTCCGCGCTCGACCCGGTCGCCCGCTCCAGGATCACGACGTTGGGCTGCGGAAACCCCCGCCCGGCCGCCTCCTCCAGGCCCAGGTCCGGGAACAGGGCCTCGTCCGGACCGGCCAGTCGGGCGGCCACCGAGAGCCGGACCTCAGGCCCATAGCCCACCGCCAGGAGCGCCCGGGCGATCCGGTCCGGCCCATTCTCCGGACTGGTGAAGACCGCCACCAGCGGGTGCCGCGCCACCGCCTGCACCATCGGGTACAGGGCATGGTCCGGCGTTGCCCCCGGTGCCCAGTCGCCCGACCCGGCGCCGTGACAGGACGCGATCTGCACGCCCTGCCAGGGCCGCTTCAAGCGCGCGCAGGCGAGTTGCAGGGTGGAGGGGGCCGGCAGGACCTCGATGGCCGCGGCCCCCAGGACCCCGATCAGCCGCCCGCCGATCCCGTGGCACAGGGGATCCCCGGTGGCGAGCACCGCGACCGGCAGCCCTTGAGCCCAGGCCTCACGCACCCAGCCCGGGACCTGCGCCAGGGCGCCGTCCATGGACAATTGCCGCACCCCGGGGACCAGGAAGGGCGCGACCAGACCCAGGGTGCGGGCGGCACCGATCACACACCCGGCCCCCGCCAGCCGCGCCCGCGCCAGGTCCGAGAGGCCGGACCAACCGTCGTCCAGGATGCCGATCAGGGTACAGCGGGGGTCAGTCATCGGCCGGGTCCGCGAGCGTAACGATCGGCTGACCCGCGAAGTCGCAGGCCAGCAGGGTGAGACGATAGGGCCCGGGATAGCAGCGGCGCAGGCTCGCTATCGTCTGCAGGCCCAGTTCCCGGTACAGCGGGACCGCGAGCCCCAGCCCCTCCAGGCGCTCGGCGGCGAAGCGGGCGGTCGCGGCGACGCGGATCTGCGCCACCAGGTCCGGCGGCGCCCCGACCCGCGCCGCCACCCCCGCGATCAGGTCCCGATCCAGGGGCGCCCGCCAAGCGTGGGTGACCGGCAGGCCCTGGGCCATCTTGGTAAGCTTACCCACCATGGCCCCGACGACGATGTGCCCCATCCGCAGCTTCACCGCACTGGTGAAGGCCGCCTTCACGAAATCGCCCATCTGGACAAAGCAGACCTCCGGCAGGTCCGGCAAGGCGGCCATGGCCCCCTGCTCGGTACGCCCGCCGGTGGTGAAGACGACCGTGGTCTGTCCCTGCGCCGCCGCCACCCGCACCCCCTGCACCAGGGCGGCACGAAAGGCCGCGGTGGAATAGGGCCGCACGATCCCGGTGGTCCCCAGGATCGAGATCCCGCCCAGGATGCCGAGCCGCGCATTCAGGGTCTTGGCCGCCATCGCCTCCCCGCCCGGGACCGAGATGGTCACCTCGAACCCATCCCCCGCCGCCAGCAGCGGCGCGCCCGCGGCCCGGACGTTCTCCTCGATATTGCGCCGCGGCACCGGATTGATCGCCGCGCTGCCCACGTCCAAGCCCAGGCCGGGTCGGGTCACGGTCCCCACCCCGGGGCCGCCCTGCAAGACCACGGCGCCGACGCCGCCGGGGACCCGACGCACCAGCGCGGTCAGGTGGGCGCCCTGGGTCGCGTCCGGGTCGTCGCCCGCATCCTTGACGGACACCGCCTGGGCCAAGTCGTCCCGCACCCAGCCCGCGGTGATCGCGAAGCTCACCCGTTGGCCGTTGGGCAACAGGCACGCAACGTTCGCCGGTACCCGGCCCTGCACCAGCCCCAGGGTCGCCGCGGCGGCGGCCGCCGCCGCGTTGGCCCCGGTTGTGAAACCGCTGCGATCACCGCGCCCGCGCCGGGCGTCGCCCTTGGTGGGCCGGCCCCTGGTTTCATGACCGAGGCTCATTTTGCTCGAATACCAGCTCGGGGATCCACATCTGGGGTGAGGCAACTGTCGCCGTTGACGGCCAAGTGCTCATGCTGCCGCGGGCACGGAAATACGAATATCGAGCGGCTCGGCCTCCCCGTGTTCAAGCCGGTCGGCAAGCACACGCAGGGCCAGGACTTCGGTCCTCGCCATGGCTTGGATGCATGAATCCCCGTATGCAAGAACGCCGGGTATCTCTGCGACTTCCGCAAGCCAGCGTCCGTCATCTTCCTGCTCGCATTCAAGCGTGAGATCCATAGCTCATCTCCGAAAGGGCGGAGGTTGCCGCCAAGGCGAGCAGCGCATGGATGGCCGCGACGACCAGGGTAGACCCGCCCTTACGCCCCTGCACCAGGACCCAGGGGACCTCCTGGACCGCGGCCAGCAGCGCCTTGGACTCGGCCGCCGAGACGAAGCCCACGGGCATGCCGATGACGAGCGCCGGGCGCACCCCTTCGTCGGCGATCAGGCGCAGGACCTCCAGCAGGGCGGTCGGGGCATTGCCGATGCCGACGATGGCCCCGTCGAGGACGCCCAGGCGCTGCGCCTTGCGCATCGCCTGCACCGCACGGGTGGTGCCCTCGGCCTGGGCCTGCACGATCACGTCCGGATCGGCGATGAACTGAAAGGGACGCACCCCGAAGCGCGCGAGCCGGGTCTCCGACAGCCCGGCCAGGATCATCCCCACGTCGGCCACCAGGGGCCGGCCGCCCGCGTGCAGCGCCGCCAGCCCGGCCGCGACCGCGGTTGGGTGGAAGGCGGTCAGGCCGTTGAGGTCGAAGTCCGCGCTGGCGTGGATCATGCGCCGCACGATGGCCCACTGAGCCGGATCGTAGGGGTGCGGGCCGGCCTCAGCATCGATGATGCCGAAGGACTCCTCCTCGATGGCGCGCCCGGCCCGAGTGATCTGAGCGGTCACGGGCGCGGCGCCCTGGTGGTCGACGGGTCTGTTCATGGATACCTGTGCAGCTTGGTGTCCCCCTGCGGGGGGCGGGGGGCGGGCCGTTGTCGTTGTCGTTGTCGTTGTCGTAATCGTAATCGTAATCGGAATCGGAATCGAGTTTATCGCTTAAGGTCTGCGTGCGCTGAGCGGGCCGGCGCCGCGGCGCTCGGGACCGGCTGGGGCGCCGCGACCTGGGTGTGCTCGTGGCCGTGCAGGTGCCCGGTCTCGGCCTCCGCCCGGTACTTGCAGCCGTCGCACTCCAGGATCTGGCCGGCGGGCTCGTCCAGGCCCCGGGCGCGCACGTCGAGCAGGTCGAAGATGGCCGGGTCGCAGTCGAAATAGTCCCCCAGGGCGAAGGCGACCCCCGGGTACTGGGTGCGCAGCCGCCCGACCTGGGCCGCGATCCGCTCGGTCAGCCGGCCGGCGAAGAGATAGACCGGCAGGATGGCGACCTGGGTCATGCCCAGGCGCGCCTGGCGCTGGATCGCGGTCTCCAGCCGCGGCCAGGCGATGCCGGTGAAGGCGAGATCCACCAAGTCGTGGTGATTGGCCTCGAACAGCCAGCGCGCGAGCCGCGCCAACTCCCCGTTGGCCCCAGGGTCGGAGGACCCGCGCCCCAGGAGGATGACCCCCGTGGTGCGCGGGTCGGGCCGGTCCAGTTCGTCCATCAAGCCATTGAGGCGGCCCTGGAGCAGGGTCAGGACCTCCGGCCCCACCCCCAGATGCCGGGCGACGGCAAAGGTCACCCCCGGGTGGCGCCCCCGCGCGGCCTCCACCGCGGCCGGGATCTCCATCTTCACATGACCGGCGGCGTTGAGGATAAAGGGGATCACCAGCACCCGGCGCGAATCCCGGGCGGCCAGGTCCAGGCCGGCGTCCAGCAGCACCGAGTCCCACTCGATGAAGCAGGTCTCGATGCGCCAGTCCGGATGGCGCGCCCGCCACTGCTCCGCGAACTGCAGGGTCTCGGCATTGCCCCCGTGGAAACGGGAGCCGTGGCCAACCAGCAACAGGGTCGTATCGTTCATCCGAATTCCGGCAACCGTTTACGCCAAGAACACTTCACCGGGTGCCGACGTATGTCGTTCGGATCCAGAAGAGTTTCACGCAAAGACGCAAAGACGCAAAGGAAAAAAGACGTCAAGCGCTGGAACCACATTAGTCTGCAAGTTGGTGGCAACAGCTCGCACCATCCCCCTGAGTGACAATTGCAGTTGTATTCTTTGCGCCTTTGCGTCTTTGCGTGCAATCTCTTCGCGATAGAGGTAAGGACGAAGTTGCCTACTCCACCCCCATCCCCGGCCGGATCAGTAGCCCGCCATCGATACGGCATTGAATCACCTTGGCGCGTTGGCGTGAGGCTTCGTCGCCCCGGATTCGCCGATCTCAATTTGCGTTCATTTGCGTTCATTTGCGGACCTATCCTCGCTATTCTTCCGGCGCCGGGTCCGTGGCCCGCCGGAAGCGGTGCCCGAAGCCCGAGTCATAGAGTTTGGAGGGGGTGATCTCCGGCCAGTCCCGGGCGCCCAGGGTGGGGCTCGCGATGATCATGGCCTGGGAGCGGATACCGGCCTCGCGACAACGCCGGTCGATATCGTCCAGACGCCCGCGCACGATCAACTCCGCCCCCGGCCAACTCGCCTTCTGCACCACCAGGATCGGGGCGTCCGGCGGCCAGCCGGCCGCGCCCAGTGCCTCCTGGACCTCCGGCAGCAGGGTCGCCGACAGATAGATGCACAGGGTACAGCGGTGCGCGGCCAGGGCCGCGAGCGACTCCCCGGCCGGCACCGGGGTGCGCCCGGCCGTGCGGGTGAGGATCACCGTCTGGGTCACCTCCGGCAGCGTCAGGCTCTCCCCGGCCGCCGCCGCCGCGGCCATGGCGGAGGTCACGCCCGGCACCACCTGCCAGGGGATCCCGGCTGCGTCCAGGGGCCTGGTCATCTCGGTCAGGGCACCGTAGAGCCCCGGGTCCCCGGTCTGGAGCCGCACCACCGTCTCGCAGTGCCCCGCAGCGCCCGTAAGCCAGGCGACGATCTCATCCAGGGTCATCGACTTGGAGTCCTGCAACCGGCAGCCGGCGGGTGCGAAGCGAGTCGCCGCCGCGTCCACCAGCGAGCCGGCATAGAGGATGGCCCCGGCCCGCTCCACCAGCCGCCGCCCCTTCACCGTGATCAGGTCCGGATCCCCGGGACCGGCGCCGACGAACCACACGCTACCCATGACGTGCCGGACCCGTCACGCTGAGGCCCGCCGCCGGACGCGGCGGCACGGCGCCGGGGCGGCGGGCGCCCAGGCTGGGATCAGGGGGCCGGGGGCGCTCGGCATGGTGTTGGACCTCGTGGCGTGATCGGGAACCCGCGGTGCCGAGCCGCACCGCCGGGTACCCCAAGCGAGACAGTAGGATAAGCCAGGCGCGGCGGCGGGGGCAAGCGAGCGGCTCAACCCGGGTTCGGTCGAAACCGATGTGAGTCGGCGGGAGTGTCGATCGCAGGATGGGCAAAGCCCGCCCCCGAGACTTGCGGACTGGTTGCGGCGGTGGGCGGGCGTGCCCATCCACCAACCTCGGCGCGGCCTGAATCGTCACGCGGCCTTGATCATCCTTCTGGCCAGCGGTGTTCTTCTGGAGTCCAACGCTTCAGCCTTGGGCTTGCCCATCCATGGCTGAAGCCTTGGCCTCCGTCCGGGCCGTGGTCGGAACGATGATCTAGCGCAAACGATGGGTTTCGCTGCGCTCTACCCATCCTACGGGAGTGCTTGCCCAGTCTCGGGAGCAAGGGAGCCGGCAACGCTTAACTTAACGGCATTGGGCATTCGCCCCGTCCGGGCCGAGGCACCGGGCCAGGTTGCGCCGATACCGCTCAACCCGCAGGTGGGCGCGACTGCCGCGGTTGGTCGCCGAGCAGGGCATCCAGGGTCGCAACCTGGAAGAGGCCGTCCAGCCAGGCGTCCAACTGGCCGAGGGTCGCTGCGTCGATGCGCGCCTGCGCCCAGGGGGGCAGATCACCAAAACGGACCCGGAGCAGGCGTTTCAGCGCATCGCTCTTACCTTCCAGCTTGCCTTCCCGCTTGCCTTTGCGCTCGCCTTCGCGCATCCACTTGCGCGTCCACTCGTCAACGTGTTCGGAAAGCATCGTCTCGACCTCCCCTAAATCGTGCAGTTGCGGTAGATTCTCACCCGGCAGCAGGCGCCGCAGCAAGACCCGCGCGAACCAGACCGTCAAGGCCCGGCGCAGGCTCGCGTAGCGCGGGTCTTGCAAGCGGGCGCTGAGCCGGCGCAGGATCGGGCGGAGCCCCGCCGGGCCCTGGGCGGCCAGGGTTTCCAGCCGCACCAGCTCGGCCGCCACACTGGTCGCCTGCCCCAGGGTTTCCTCTGCAATACGGCCCTCGTCGATCAGATGATAGCGGTGTTGAGGCCGGTAGCGCGCCAGGGCGTTGGGCAGCGGGACGATCAGCTCTGCGATGTCGCGCGCCGCCGTCCAGCGCCCGCTACCGTTGTAGAGCACCAGCGGAAACACCGGCGGCAGGTGTTGACCCGCCGCCACGGCCCCACTCTTGATCAGGTCCTGATACAGCAGCCCGGTGTACACCATGACCCGCACCGCCATCCAGGGGTCCACTTGGCTTTGGAATTCGATCAGGAGGTACACATAGAGCCATTCCCCTGCGACCCGCACCCGCCAGATGATGTCGTCCTCGCGCTCCCGCAGGTCGTCGGTGACATAGCTGCCGCCCTGTTTCTCCAGGGTGCTGAAGTCGATCAGCGCCAGCCAGTCCTCATGTACGAAGTCGCGCAGCAGCCCCTCGACCATCTCGGGGTGGGAAAACAGGTGTTTGTAGGAGCCGTCCTGCGGCGCCCGGGTCCGCCGGACGGACGGGCGCGCTCGTGGACGCCGGCGTGGGGGGCGGGGCATGGCGGTGGGGCGCACAGGCCGATCGGATAACCGGGGGTCTAACGTGAAGTGTTGCACGGGCGGGGTCAGCGGGCAAGGTCGGCGATGCTGAAGTGCAGCGCCAGGATAACCACCCCGTCCGACCCAGGCTCCGGCGTCCCGCCCCAGGACCCATTGGCGGAACCCTTCGGCGATGTCCCGCGCCGCCGTCCAGCGCCCGCTGCCGTTCTGGAGCACCAGCGCGAACACCGGCGGCAGGCGTTGACCTACTGCCACGGCCCCGCTCTTGATCAGGTCCTGATACAGCAGCCCGGTGTACACCATGATCCGCACCGCCATCCAGGGGTCGATCTGGCATCGCAAGCTGCCGGACGGGGCATCCGCCCCGTCCGAAACGTTCCCTCCGGACCTGCGGTCCCGTGCCAATGATCGGCAACGGAAGCGTATCGAGTCGGCCAGGAACGGCCGGCGGTGGTGGCGGTCGAACAGGTCATACCAGCGCTACACCGTGAGAGTCAGGAAACAGGTCCCGGCATTCAGGTCCAGGCACGCGGCGTGAGGGAATAACGTTTACTGTGGCTCGGGTGAATGACGTTCAAGTGAATGACGCTCGATCAGGGAAAGGGCCATCGGCAATGGCCGGACGGGGCATTCGCCCCGTCCGAAACGTTTTCCCGAACCTAGCGGCTCCAATCAACGGTCGGCGAGGGATCAAACGTTCGGAACGGGGCGAATGCCCCGTCCCGCCGCGCTTGATGGGGTAGACGCCGTCCGGCTCGAAGATACCCCGCCCCGCATTGACGTACGGCGCGCCCATCCACGGCGTCCGGCGGCACGGTGGTGAATACCATCATCCAGCCAGTCAGAAAGAGGGCCGCGGCGCTCGGCGTCCAGCCCTTGCGCTTGGCGACCTTGCGGCAGCGCTGACGCGCCGCGGCGGCCGCGGCCGGCGGCAAGCGCACGGCGTGTAGCCAGCCCGGACCACTGGTCTGCTGGCCGCGCAGCCACACGGGGACCGTGACCGTATCACCCGTCGCCGCGCGCAGGTGCGCGGCGACGTCCAGCCGTGCCGCGGCGGGATCGCGTTGCGCCTCGTCCATCTCACGCAGGTATAACGGCATGGCCGTCGGCATCAGACGCACGACCACCCACACCTGACGGGCGCTTAGTTCGAGGATCACCTGCGGCTGATTGTAGCCCCGATCGGCCAGCACGATGTCGCCGGCCTGCCAGGGGTAACGCGCCAGGCTTTCCGCCCCCTCGACCCCAGTCACTTGCACTACATGCAGGGTCAGATTGGTCAGGTCCAAGACCAAGTGCACCCGGTAATCCGTGCCCGTCGCACCCGGTCCTTGCAGCGACGACCCGTCCACCACCAGCAACCGGAAGCCTGTCACTGCCGTCATCGCCGCCGGCAACATGCGGTGCAACAACGCCTTCAGCCACGGACCGCAC
>Ga0247841_10005070_pt1 | contig 21786 bp, 19 predicted proteins | sample LaCruzMarch2015__2_FD_192410 | JGI IMG/M metagenome (GOLD analysis project Ga0247841, IMG submission 192410) | Freshwater microbial communities from meromictic Lake La Cruz, Castile-La Mancha, Spain - LaCruzMarch2015_18m | ecosystem: Environmental > Aquatic > Freshwater > Lake | place: Spain... | reverse complement strand
CAAAGACCAAGAACAACTATTTCAATTCAACTTTGGTCAAAATTTCTGATAATTCCTTTAGATTGCACCACGTATCCCCTATAATTTTACCGCTTGATCAGTTTAAAAATTTCACTCATTCTTAATAAATTGGAGATTAATTTAACCATGAAAACAAAAATAGCTTTATTTATAGGACTATTGCTATCAACAACTAGCTGTTTTGCCGAATTAAAAATTGGATTTGTTGATATGCGCACGGTTCTTGAAAAAGCACCGCAAGCGGAAAAAGCAACAAAACGCATGGAACTAGAATTCTCACCACGCCAAAAACAATTATTGGCGCAAGAGAAAGAAATCACTAGCAAAGAAGAACGTATGGCACGCGATGGTGCGATTTTAGGCGATGCAGAACGCTCTAATCTTGAAAAAGATATTTTAAATAAAAAACGCGACTTTAAACGCTCACAGCAAGAATTAGGCGAAGATTTTAATGTCCGTCGCAACGAAGAATTGGGTAAATTGCAACGCCGTATCATTGAAGCCTCAAATGCCATTGCTAAAGAACAACATTTTGACTTATTGCTTTATGATGGGGTTATTTATTCAAGCGACAAAGTTAATGTAACGTCACAGGTGCAACAAAAACTGATGTCAACGCCAGAATAACTCACGGGTTCCATCACTAAGCCTACACTCTAACCTTTTAATACAGTCAGTTAAATATGTCTATCACTTTAGATATTTTGCAAATTCAAGAATTTTTACCACACCGCTACCCTTTCTTACTTGTTGATAAAGTGATTGAATGCACTCCTGGGGTTAGTTTAGTAGGCGTAAAAAATGTAACGTACAACGAACCTTTCTTTCAAGGGCATTTTCCCCAAAAACCCATTATGCCAGGTGTTCTTATTTTAGAAGCCTTAGCCCAAGCGACCGGCTTACTGGCTTCTGAAACTGCTGGCGATGAACTAGATGGCATGATTTATTATCTAGTAGGCATTGATAAAGCAAAATTTAAACGCCCCGTAGTGCCAGGCGATCAACTGATGTTGCTGGTGCAATTTGTCAAAAGCAAACGCAATATTTGGGCGTTTGAATGTCGCGCTGAAGTGGATGGAGATTTCGTTGCCAGTGCCGAAATTCGTTGTGCTGCCGTGGTAGATTAAGATGATCTCTGCACACGCAATCATCGATGCCAACGCACAGATAGGTGAAAATGTCACTATCGGTGCGTATTCTGTCATTGGTGCTAATGTCAGCATTGGCGAAGGTACGGTCATTGCGCCACATGTAGTGATCAAAGGACCAACCAGCATCGGCAAACATAATCGTATCTATCAATTTTCATCGATAGGCGAAGATCCACAAGATAAAAAATATGCTGCTGAGATTACTCGACTTGAAATAGGCGACAGAAATATCATCCGCGAGTATTGCTCGCTTCATCGCGGCACGGTTCAGGATCATTCAGTTACGCACATTGGCAGTGACAATTTATTTATGGCGTATACCCATGTCGCCCATGACTGCATTATTGGCGACCATGTCATCATGGCAAATGGTGCGTCTTTAGCTGGGCACGTTCGCCTAAACAGTCACGCTATTTTAGGTGGCTTTACCTTAGTCCATCAATTTACCCAAATTGGTCAATACAGTTTTGCGGCAATGGGCAGCGCCATTACGCAAGACATTCCGCCTTTTGTTATGGTAGGTGGCAAACCTACAAGCCCTCATGGTATTAATTCTGTAGGCATGGAACGCAACGGCATTTCTGCTGAAGATATTCGCCTCATCAGAAAAGCCTATAAAATCATCTATAAAATGAATTTACGTTTAGAAGATGCTATTGATCAAATGGAAGATTTAGCAGGCGACAGTAAAGAGTTATCTGATATGGTCAGTTTTTTACGCAATGTCACGCGCGGCATTTTGCGTTGATTACACGCCACTAAGCAATGTTAATAGCCGGCGTTGATGAAGCGGGACGCGGCCCCTTAGCTGGCCCAGTGGTGGCTGCTGCCGTTATCTTAACTCCACATACGCCTATTTTAGGATTAGCCGACTCAAAAAAATTAACTGCTCGCCAACGCAACACACTCTTTGCGTTAATTCAACAACACGCCTTAAGTTGGTGTATTGCTGAAGCCTCGGTGCAAGAAATTGACACACTTAATATTCTGCAAGCAAGCTTATTAGCTATGCAACGAGCCATTTATGGCTTGTCTGTAGTGCCCGAACATATTCTGATTGATGGCAATCAACTCCCTGTACTTTCAATTTCTGCAGAAGCCATTGTTAAAGGTGATAGTAAAATTGCTGAAATCAGTGCCGCATCCATTTTAGCCAAAGTCTCTCGCGATAATATGATGGTCGCCTATCAACGCGATTACCCTGAATTCTCCTTTTTGCAACACAAAGGCTACGGCACAGCAAAGCATCTTGATGAAATTAAACGCTTTGGCTACCGCGATATTCATAGAAAAAGCTTTAATCCTATCAAAACCATGCTAGCACAAGGTCACTGCACCTAAACTTATGCACATTTCGCTGTTAACGTTAAATTTACATACCTATCAACAGCATCCGCGCTCTTGTCCATTTGACGCAATGCATTGCCATGAGCGCGAGGTAACACTCATTGCTGAAGCTATTTTACAGCAGCATATTGATATTATCTGTTTTCAGGAAGTAGCTGAATATTTACACGACCCTATTGCATCACCTTACGGAGAAACGCCTTCAAATATGGCGTATCGTATTCGTCAACGCCTACAGCAACAGGGGCATTGGTATCATTTACATCAAGATTGGAGCCATATTGGTTTTTATCGCTGGCGTGAAGGCACAGCAATATTAAGTCGTTATCCGATGCAGCATAATTACTCTGCGTATGTTTCGTTAAATCAACGCAAAGATTTTTATATGTCTCGCAACGTGACGGTATCTTGTGTACAGGTTCCACACTTTGGCTTGCTGCATATTGCCAATGTGCACCTCAGCTGGGCGCATCATGGCTTTTTTGAAGAGTATGCACGGCTTAGAAAATTAATTGATTCACGTCTACATTTTGGCGTTCGGGCTGATCTTATGCTCGGCGATTTTAACTCTCCTGCTGGTGAACACGCTTATCAACATATTGTTGGTCAAGGTCAGTATATTGATCAATTTTATGAACTTCACCCGCAGCGTTTCTTTGAGCCCAGTTATCAAGGACAAATTGATGGCTGGAAAAATAGCCCTCCCAAACGCATCGACTTTATCTTTAAGCGGCAAGGCAATCCACTTCGAATTTGCCAGATGGACAGCATTTTTAATGACCATTTTTATCCCCGCGTTTCAGATCATTTTGGTTATTTAGCCCGCTTTCAATTGTTTTGATTAGCTGTTTTGACACTGTGAGCGCTTAATAAAGGCAACAAATACGAGGCTACCTGTTTTGCGATAATCGGTTGCGCCTGTGCATTTGGATGTAACCCATCGGCTTGCATCAAATTTTTATTTAACGCAACATCTGCCAATAAAAAAGGTACCCAAGGTAACGCAAAGGTATTGGCTAATTCTGGATAAATGTTATAAAAAGTATCAATATAACGTTGCCCATAATTAGGCGGTATTTTCATGCCCAAGAGCATGACCTTGGCACCTGCTTGCTGGCTACGCTGAATGATTTGCGTTAAATTATTTTTTAATAACGCTGGCGATAGCCCCTGCAAACCATCATTAGCACCTAATTCAAGCACTACCCACGCAGGTTTTTGGCTACGCAGAATGGTATCAATTCGTTGCAAACCACCCGAACTGGTTTCACCACTGATGCTTTCATTGCTGACAGAAATGGGCAACTGCTGTTGTTTTATGAGGTCGGCTAATAAGCTTACCCAGCCTTGCCGTGTTTCCATACCATAAGCAGCACTTATACTGTCTCCCAAGATGACAATACTAGAAACGGGTTGTGCCATTGCTAGCGATGACACCAACATTAACACTACTGCACAAAAAATATTAATCATGATAAGCAACGACTCCACTCAGGTTAAAAACATCATTGTAACGGAAAATCTAACTAAAACCGTGCCGACACCTCATGGTGAGCTGATTATTCTTGAGGCGATTAACTTTACTATTGCGACGGGCGAAAGCATTGCTATTGTTGGCGCTTCTGGCTCGGGTAAATCAACATTACTGGCGTTATTGGCAGGCTTAGATAGCGCAACGCATGGACAGATTATCATTAATGGTCAGCGCTTAACGACGATGACCGAAGACCAACGCGCCACATTACGCGCCACCACCATTGGCTTTGTCTTTCAATCGTTTCACTTATTACCCAACTTAACCGCCTTAGAAAATGTCATGCTTCCCCTTGAACTAACGGGTGTAAAACAAGCAAAAACTATCGCACAAGAACTTCTTGACCGCGTAGGACTTAGCGCACGCCTACAGCACACCCCAAAACAGTTATCTGGAGGCGAACAACAGCGCGTAGCCATTGCCCGCGCCTTTGTTGGACAACCCAAAATTTTATTTGCTGATGAACCCACAGGCAACTTAGATAGCGCATCCGGTGCGCAAATTATTGAACTCTTATTTGACTTAAATCAAGCCCACCACACCACCTTAATTTTAGTCACTCACGATCACCAATTATCTGCACGTTGCCAGCGAACACTCACCTTAGCGGCAGGGAAATTACTATGAATTACTGGCGTTTAACGTGGCTAATGTTATGGCGCGACGTGCGTGCCGGCGAAGTCAACTTACTGATTAGTGCATTACTCATTGCCATTAGCAGTTCCACTGCCATTAGCTTATGCACCGATCGACTACAACAAAGCTTTCAAAGCAATGCCGCTGAATTAATTGCTGCTGATTTAGCAATCAATAGCAGTTCGCCCGTTGCTCCAGCATGGCTAGAATACGCTCAGTCACACGCTTTAAATACTGCCCAAGCAACTGAATTTTCAAGCGTATTAATGGAACATGAGGAATTATTACTGACCAGTGTTAAAGCTGTCAGCCAACACTATCCACTAAAAGGCGCACTTAAAACCTCGGCTTATAATCAAGACATGAGTCAACACCAAGGACCACTCCCAGGCATGGCATGGGTTGATCAACGTGTACTGAGCGCCTTAACACTGTCCTTAGGTGAGTCGATTACCATTGGTGATAAAGTTTTTATACTTGAAAAAATACTCACCAACGAACCTGATAGACAAGGCAATTTTTTTCGCTTTGCTCCACGCGTACTGATTAACGAACAAGATCTTAATGCCACGCATAGCGTACAACCAGGCAGCCATATTCATTACACCTATTACTTTAGCGGCAAACAAGATGCACTACACGTGTTTAATCAATGGCTGCTGCCGCAACTACAGCCTGATCAAAAAATAATCAATGCCCATGACAGTCGCCCAGACATTGCCAACGCCTTAGATAAAGCTCAGGATTATTTGCAACTCGCTAGCATATTAATCCTTATTATTTCTGCTGCCGCCATTGCTTTAGCCACGCAACGTTACCATGAACGCCATCGGTCACATACCGCCTTACTGCGCTGTCTAGGCTGCTCTCAACACGAACTATTTAGCCTTTTCGTTATGCAGTTTTGCCTGCTGGGTATCCTGACCAGCTTTATCGGTACCGCCGTGGGCGCATTACTACAACAATTCATGAGTCCCTTTTTAAGTCAGTATTTAAGCACTGATCTAGCCTCACCCTCGTTATTATCCTTTGGTTCTGGCTTTATTCTTGGTCTAAGCTTATTACTAAGCTGTGCCTTGCCACCGTTATTGCACTTAAAACACGTCTCTGCTTTAAGTATTTTCCGCCACGAACTAGGCCCATTACCTACTACAGCATGGCTAAGTTACGCCTTAGCATTAACGCTTATAGCAAGCCTGTTATGGCAAAGCTCTCACAACTTAGCACTCACCGCACTACTGCTAAGCATCGGACTATTATGTACCTTAATTTTTGCAGCCCTGCTGTGGCTCTTATTAACACAACTACACCATTTATTACCCAAACTAAGCCTGACTTATCGCTTAGGCTTACAGCATTTAACCCAACATCCAGCACTTACCATTGGGCAATTGCTCGCGTTTACAAGCTTATTAATCACCTTAAATTTAAGTATTAGTTTACGAAATGATTTATTAACAGAATGGCAACAACAATTACCTGCTCACGCCGCCAATCATTTCGCAATGAATATTTTTCCAACGCAACTGCCTGTTTATGAAGCGTGGCTGCACCATGCGGAGCTTATCGGCAATACTGTGTATCCGATTGTCAGAGGTCGCTTAATCGCAATTAATAATCAACCACTTACCAGTCTTGCGCCCAAAAACAGCTTAGAAGAAAACGCTAAGCATCGTGAATTAAGTTTAACGTGGAGCCACGATTTACCTGACGATAACCTGTTAAGCGCGGGTGCGTGGTGGTCGGCACAGGACGCTGCGGGGCTTGTTTCTGTAGAACAAAAACTTGCAGCTAATTTAGATATTAAGCTTGGCGATATGCTAACGTTCTCAGTAACCCAACAACGCTTTACTGCTCGTGTGAGCAGTGTGCGTAAATTAAATTGGAATAACATGAAGCCCAATTTTTATATGTTATTTTCTCCAGGAACCTTAAATGCTTTTCCTAGCACTTATCTCACCAGTTTTTATTTAGCCGAACATCAAGAAACGCACCTGACTAGCCTAATAAAACAGCTACCAAATGTAAATTTAATTGATATTGATCAATTACTTAAACAAATTAAAACAATTCTTGACGCGCTCAGTTACATTGTTAATTTCATTCTCTGCTTTGCTTGGTTTGCGGCAATCTGCTTATTTCTTGCCGCCCTCAGCGTTCGTCTCCGCACTCGACAGTATGAAACCGCCCTATTACGTGTCTTTGGTGCTGACCGTCGCCTGCTTAAACGCGTGCAAACTATTGAGTTTGCTTGTCTAGGCGCACTGTCAGGAATTCTAGCCATAGCCGTATCAAACCTACTGTTAAGCCTTTTATATCGCTACACCTTCACCATTGACTATCACCCAAACTGGTTTTTATGCATAATAACACCTTGTTTTTCAGTCGTATTTATCACTGTTTTAGGTAATATTAGCTTACATAGGCTGCTTAATAAGCCGCCCTTACAGACTTTACGAGAAGAATAAAATGCACGCGCGCGCACGTTAACGCTATCACTAAGTCCATATCAGAGCGCGCCAGTGCGTGCTAAAATAATTATTTTTTTTCTAGCACCTAATCATGCAAATTACCCGAGGCTTAACGCATTTAAATCCCTACCCCCAAGGCTGTGTGTTAAGTATTGGCAATTTTGATGGCGTACATTTAGGGCATAAAGCCGTTATTAAAAAAGTAGTCGAACGAGGACAACAATTAAAATTACCTGTTGTCCTCATGATTTTTGAACCCCAACCTTTAGAGTATTTTTTAAAAGATAATGAACCACCACGGCTAATGCGTCTGCGTGAAAAAATCCTCCAATTTGCTACTTTGCCTCTTGATCAAGTCATTATCGTGCGTTTTAATCGCCACTTTGCTAATTATCAGGCTGAGCAATTTATCCATGAAATTTTGCTAAAAAAACTTAATGTTAAACATTTAGTGATTGGTGATGATTTCCATTTTGGTAAGGCCAGACAAGGTAATTTTGCGTTACTGACTGAGCAAGGAAAAATCCATGATTTTACTGTTGAAGATACGGGCTCATTTGAAACCGTAGGGCTACGCGTCAGCAGTACGCTGATTCGCGATGCCTTACGCACGGGGAACTTAGCCCAAGCGGAACGCTTACTAGGTCGTTGTTATACTATTTGTGGGCGTGTAGCGCATGGCCATAAGCGCGGACGATTAATGGGTTTTCCCACTGCTAATATCATGATGGCACGAAAAAATACCCCAGTAAATGGTGTGTTTGCGGTATTAATCACGGGTATTGATGAACAGGTTTATCAAGGCATTGCCAATGTAGGGACGCGCCCCACTTTCTCTGGTGGCAGCAAAGTTATTGTAGAAACACATTTATTTAATTTTAATAAGGACATCTATGGTCATTATGTTGAAATTCATTTTAAAGAAAAAATCAGAGATGAACTGTGCTTTAATTCTATGGAAGATCTTAAACAGCAAATTGAATGCGATATACTTACTGCACAAACAATTTTTGCTGCACCTTCTATCCTATGACCCTAAGCCGTCATCGTAAATTATTTAAACATGAGTGCCCGCACTTAAGCACAACCATCCCCCAACACTTATCATGGTGAGTTATAACAAAGCCAACACGTTTTGCTGCCACAGTTAGCTCACTTCTGTTATTTTTTGCTGTACCTACACTTCTCCAACAGAGCCTATAAAAATGGATTATAAAAAAACCCTAAATTTACCCAACACCGCCTTTCCAATGAAAGGTAATTTAGCTCAGCGTGAACCTGAACGTCTTAAAAAATGGCAAGAGATTGATCTATACGCGCAAATAAGAGAAGCCCATCAAAATCACCCTGCCTTCATTTTGCATGATGGCCCACCGTATGCCAATGGTGAAATTCATATCGGTCATGCAGTCAATAAAGTATTAAAAGACATTATTCTTAAAGCAAAAACCTTAAGTGGTTTTAACGCACCTTATGTACCAGGCTGGGATTGCCACGGCTTACCCATTGAGTTAATGGTAGAAAAAAAAATCGGTAAAGCAGGCAATAAAGTGTCCCCTGCCGAGTTTCGTAAAGCCTGCCGTGACTATGCTCAAAAACAAGTGCTCTTACAAAAAGAAGCCTTTGTGCGCTTAGGTGTATTGGGCGATTGGGCGAATCCCTATTTAACCATGGCGTATTCTTTTGAGGCCGACACCGTCCGTGCTTTAGGCAAAATCAGCCAAAATCATCATATTAGTAAAGGTGCAAAACCCGTGCATTGGTGTACCGATTGCGGCTCAGCACTGGCTGAAGCAGAAGTGGAATACGAAGACAAACATTCACCTGCTATCGATGTGCGCTTCACTGTAGTGGATAGTGAAGACTTTTTGCAACACTGCCATCACCTCCCAGAACATGAAGGACGCGGGCCTCTTTCGATAGTGATTTGGACAACCACACCATGGACCTTGCCCGCCAACCAAGCCGTTGCCTTGCATGCAGAAATTGACTATGCAATTGTACAATGTGAAAAAGACGGTGTTGATGAACGCTTAATGGTGGCTGAGGCCTTATTAAAAACCACCATGCTACGCTATGCCATTGAAAATTATCATGTTATAGCGCGCTGCAAAGGTGCTGATGTAGCGCTGCAATTACTTCAACATCCTTTTTATGAGCGGCACGTTCCCATTGTTTTAGGGGATCATGTTACCGTTGAGGCGGGTACCGGCGCAGTTCATACTGCACCAGGGCATGGTCAAGATGACTATGTAGTTGGACGTAAATATAATCTGCCCATCGATAACCCCGTGGGCGGCGATGGTGTATTTTTAGCCAACACAGAATTATTTGCTGGTCAGCATGTCTTCAATGCCAACGCCCAAGTAATTGAAGTGTTAAAAGAACGCGGCAAATTATTACATCATCATGCCTTGTTACACAGCTATCCGCATTGCTGGCGTCACCATACACCTATTATTTTTCGTGCAACGCCACAATGGTTTATTGCCATGACGCAAAATCATTTACGTGATGATGCACTTGAAGAAATTAAAACCGTACAGTGGATTCCAGAATGGGGACAAGCACGAATTGAAAGCATGATCACTAATCGTCCTGATTGGTGTATTTCCAGACAACGCACGTGGGGCGTACCCATTACTTTGTTTGTCCACAAAGAAACGGGGGAACTTCATCCCAAGATGCCTGAAATAATCGAAAAAATTGCTCAACTCATTGAACAGCAAGGCATTGAAGCGTGGTTTGAATGCAGCACTGAAGCGTTACTTGGCGCTGATGCAGCCCACTACGACAAAACCACCGACACCTTAGATGTGTGGTTTGATTCTGGTGTAACCCACGCAGCGGTGCTGGCTCGCAACCCAGCGTTACAATTTCCAGCCGATTTATATTTAGAAGGTTCAGACCAACATCGCGGTTGGTTTCAATCATCGTTACTGACCAGTGTTGCCATGCACGGCCATGCGCCTTATAAAGCCGTGTTAACGCATGGTTTTACGGTGGATGCCAAAGGCGAAAAAATGTCTAAATCTAAAGGCAATGTCATTCCACCGCAATCAGTCATGAAAAACTTGGGCGCAGATGTATTACGTCTATGGATTGCCTCCACGGATTACCGAGGTGAAATGCGAGTGTCTGATGAAATTTTAGAACGCACTTCAGATGGCTATCGCCGCTTAAGAAACACCGCACGTTTTCTGCTTGCCAACCTCAATGGCTTTGACCCTACCCAGTTAGTTGCACCCGATGAGTTATTAGCACTAGATAGGTGGTTGGTTGATCGTGCGTATCACTTACAAGAAGAAGTAAAGTCTGGCTATGATGCCTATCAATTTCAAAGTGTGTATCAAAAAATTCATCATTTTTGCGTACTTGATTTGGGTGGCTTTTATTTAGATATTATTAAAGATCGTCAATATACCGCTAAAACCGATAGCTTAGCGCAACGTTCTGCACAAACAGCAATGTACCACGTGATCGAAGCATTAAGCCGTTGGCTAGCCCCTATTCTTAGCTATACAGCCGATGAAATATGGGAGTATTTACCTGGTGAACATAGTGTGTCGGTCTTCTTAAGCACATGGTATGAAGGCTTATACCCTGTAGCGACTGACTCACCTTTCGACCACGCCTTCTGGCTAGACATTATGGCGATTCGTACTGAGGTCAGTAAAGAATTAGAAAAATGTCGCACCCGAGGTGAAATTGGCGCATCACTTAATGCAGAAATTGAGCTTTATTGTTCTACCGAAAAATATGCCCTGCTCACGTTAATTGCCAGTGAATTGCACTTTGTTTTCATTACCTCAAAAGTCAGTTTATTTACTGAACAGCATTGCCCAGAAAATGCACTGTCAACAGAAATTGAAGGCATTCATATTAAAGTGAATGCTTCAACACATTCTAAATGCATCCGTTGCTGGCACCAACGTGACGATGTTGGACACCATGAAGACCATCCCGAACTGTGCGGACGTTGCCTAGAAAATATCATCGGCACAGGTGAAGTGAGGCTTTATGCTTAAATGGCTAGGTTTATCGTTATTAATTTTAGTTTTAGATCAAGCTAGTAAATTAACCATTGATGCTACGATGCCTTTATACAGCTCGATTGCTATCCTGCCTTCATTTAATCTCACTTATGTACGCAACACTGGCGCAGCATTTAGTTTTTTAAGTGAAGCAGGAGGGTGGCAACGCTGGTTTTTTGCCGCTTTAGCATTAAGCATCAGCGTGAGCATTATTATCTGGATGAAGCGTTTGCAAAAACACGAAACACTCTTAGCCGTCGCCTTATCGCTGGTTTTAGGTGGCGCTATCGGCAATCTTATAGACCGCTTAGCTTATGGCTATGTAATTGACTTCTTAGATATATTTTATAATACCTGGCATTGGCCTGCGTTTAATATTGCTGATGCTGGCATTACTATTGGGGTAATTTTAATGCTCGCAGAATCACTAGGCCTCACTAAACATCAAGATCCTATAGCGACTGATATTCAGAATTAACCGTTGATGTTACGTTGCTATTCTGCGCGTTTAAAATTAAGAAGAATTGTAGGGGCAAGACCGCGTGGTTGCCTTGATAACAAGCTGTTATTAAGGGCTGGCACAAGGTCGCGCTTCGTCAAACAAAAGTAAAGCAACGTTACTGCAGAACGTCAGTGTTTAAAAATAAACAGAGTAGACGTATTATTCAAGTGCCAAATTATTTTCATCTGCATAGCCACAACACTACCGCTCCTTTTTTCTAGCGAATTCTATGAATAAAGCTTCGTTTCAACCGACAACAAACACACCCGCCATCTTGTTTGTAGATGATGAGCCCAATATTTTAAAATCTCTACAGCGCTTGTTTCGCAGTGTAAATTATGATGTCTACACAGCTGAAAGCGGTATGGCCGGCTTAGCTATCGTTAAGCAATATCCCATTGATGTTATTGTCTCTGACATGCGTATGCCACACATGGATGGTGCGAAATTTTTGGAGCAGGTTGCCAATGATTCGCCCGATATTATTCGGATTTTATTAACTGGGTATTCAGATATTCAGTCAACTATTGCAGCGGTAAATAAAGGTAAGATCTATAGCTACCTAAGCAAACCTTGGGAAGACAACGAGTTAAAAATTCAGATTGCAAATGCCATCGAACAAAAACGCTTACGCGAAGAACGTCAGCAGTTATTCATTATTATCAATCAACAAAATGCTGAATTAAAAGACCTCAATACTAATTTAGAAGAAAAAATTCTTGCCCGTACAGCCCAATTAAAAACCACGCTAAATCAACTTGATAGCGCACATAAACTCTTAGAAAAACAATACACTGATACGGTAGTTGCCTTTGCAAAGATTATTGAAATGCGCCCAGGTATTAAAAGTGGACAATCAAAATACATTGCTGAAAAAGCGGTTCAAGTCGGTCGCGAATTAGGTGTCGCTGTCGATGAATTAAAAAACTTTCTTTACGCTGGCATGTTAAAACAAATTGGCAAAATGAGTTTATCCGATCAACTCTTAGCAAAGCCATTTTATGCACTAAGCACCCAGCAAAAAAAAGAATATCTGCTACACACCATTGAAGGCGAAACATTGCTTAAAGATTTACAGCAATTGCACCCAGCGTCAGTATTAATTAGACATCAACATGAACAATACGACGGTTTAGGTTATCCAGATGCGTTAAAACATCACAATATTCCTTTAGGCTCACGGGTATTAAAAGTTATCAGTGATTATGTCGCCTGCCTTGATGGTTCGCTTACTGGCACACAAATGACCGTTGGTGCCGCACTGAGTTGGATTAATATCAGAAAAGAAAACCACTATGATCCCATCGTTATTGATGCTTTTATTAAGGTTCTTAAAGAAACAGAGCCTGAAACAGACTTTGAGATTGACCATCTAGCCCTTGATAAATCATGGAAAACCAGTTCTGTGATTACTGAAAACCACCATAACCCCGTTGTTTCCCGCCCAGTTTTAGAAATCAGCTGGTCTGAACTTAAAGTTGGCATGGAAGTCGAGGGGGTGTACTTTGATGGAAAAGCCTATATTAAAAACTGTATCGTGACAGAGAAAATTCTACAAGGCATCACCAAGCTCAAATACAACTTAGACCTTAATCCAAACATAAAAATTCGCATTGGCAAACAGCCCTCCTCTGAAAAATAAACTAATACCCTCACACAGGTTACTTCAGTCCATTCACCAATTCAGTGACTAAACCTGGCCCTTGATAAATCAAACCACTGTAAATTTGCACAAGGCTGGCACCTGCGGCTATTTTTTCGCGAGCATCTTCAAGCGTCATAATACCTCCAGCCGCGATAATAGGAATTTTCCCTTGCAGCACAGCAGCCAAGTGCTGCACCACCCACGTAGCGTGTTGCTTAACCGGCGCACCACTTAAACCACCCGCCTCGCGTGCTAAGGGATGCGTGGCGATAGACTCACGAGCTAGCGTTGTATTGGTGGCAATCACGCCATCGATAGCAAATTCTAGTAATAAATGACCAATATGCGTAATTTCTTCCTCGCTTAAATCGGGCGCAATTTTTAGCACTAAGGGTACATATCGACACTGCTCTTGCTGCAAACGTAATTGCTCTGTTTTTAAGCGTGCCAACAACTGTTTTATCTCATCACCCTGCTGTAATTGCCGTAAGTTTTTCGTGTTAGGCGAGGAAATATTAATCGTGACATAACTGGCAAAGGGGTACACTTTTTGTAAGCCCTGTACGTAATCATCTGCTGCATTTTCCAAAGGGGTAGCCGCATTTTTACCTAAATTAATGCCAAGAATACCTTGATACTGACTAGATTTTACTTGCTCGAGAAGGTGATCTACACCTAAATTATTAAAGCCCATACGATTAATAATCGCTTGATGCTCGGGTAAGCGAAATAAACGTGGCTTTGGATTGCCAGATTGTGGGCGTGGTGTCACCGTACCCATCTCAAGAAAACCAAAGCCTAAACTTGCCAAGGCATCAATGTAATCACCATTTTTATCCAAGCCTGCCGCCAATCCTACCCGATTAGCAAAATTCAATCCCATCACATTTATTGGTTCAGCCTTGGCTTGCGGTGAATGTTTGCCTGTGACGAGAGCCTTTATGCCGTGCAATGCCGCTAACCCTTTTAAGGTCAGTTCATGGGCTATTTCTGGATCGAGTGAAAATAATAACGGACGTAAATAAGGGTAAAGAGTCATCATAAGCAGCGTTGAGCAGTTAATTGATAAGGTTCAGGGTTAACCTGAGTGGGTCGATTGCTGAGCATGGCAGATAATAATTGAGCAGAAGCTGGCCCCATCACTAAACCATTTCTAAAATGACCAGCATTAATACTTACATTGCTAAATTCAGGGTGCCGACCTATGTAGGGCACGCCAGTGTTCGTGCCAGGACGTAAACCCGCCCACTGACTCAGCACTGGATAATTGCAAAGTTCAGGTAACAAATTTAACGCAAAATTATATAAGGTTTGTTTGGCGGCATCGGTGGTGTGTTTCTCAAAACCATGATGCTCAACCGTGCTGCCAGCAAGAATTTTACCGTCACGTCGGGGAATTAAATAATGCTCACCCGCTAATATTATTTTAGTTAAGGTGTCTGGTTTAGCATCAAATAACAGCATCTGTCCTTTAACTGGCTGAATCGTAGGGTGCAGTTGAGCACTTGGCAACACCGTGTGTAATAATTTATGCGTCCATGCTCCTGCGGTTATGATCACTTCATTAACGGCAAAGCTTCCAGTCGAGGTTGTCAATGAATGTAGCCGATGCTGCGTTGTTATTGCCTCATGTACTTCGCAGTGCTCAAGGATACGAACACCTTTGTTAAGAAGATCCTGACGCAATGATTTCACTAAACGTGGATTACGAATCTGTGCGACTGATGGCATCCATAAAGGCTTATTTAACACTGTTGGTAATGACGCTAGCAATGCTTCAGCAACTGTTTGATAAGGCATTTGATACGTTTCGCACCACGCCTGTGCTAACTCATAATCTGGATTTTGAGTAATAAGCAATCCACAGGGATTCCATTCTGGATCTATCCCTGTCTCCGTATGCAATGCCAATGCTAAGTCTGGATACAACGCTAGACTGTGCTTTACCAGTGCACTGATTGCAACATCTTGTCGCCAAGGATACAGCGGTAATAAGATACCTCCGCCAGCCCAGGAAGACTCCTGCCCCACCAGCTGTTTTTCTAACAAAACAACCTGTGCCCCTGCACTGTGAAACTCCCTCGCGGTCAACATACCGATAATGCCGCCACCTATAATTGTAATGTCTGGAACTGTTGTCATGAATGAATGTGAATATAAAAAATGCTCAATTAAGGGAATCAACTACAAGATGAATAATCAATGCTCAACAACGCCGAATTAAAAATAGTCTTGATAGATTTTTTTAAAATATCAAGTAATTTTTTGTGTGGGCAAAATTAATAACATTACAAAATAAACTGTTGTTTTATACATACAATTTTAAAAAAATTAGCTTAGTTATTGATAACTAAATAAATATTACATTTAGCAGCACAGATAAAAAGTTGTAGACAACCACCTTTACTGCTATTATTCCACGTGCAAGACACGTTTTGTTGTATAAAAACAATATAAATAAACAAAGCAGTAAATCAAATCTACACCAATCTAGGCAGAATTTTTTAACTATCTTATTAAGATTGTTGCTGTTTTAGAAACGTAGAATTTCATTTACTACCCAAAACCACAACTAAAGGGTAACACGATGATGAATAAAACTACATTAGCCTTAGCCATCAGTACAGCCATTTTTTCAGTTTCAGCAGTTGTACTTGCTCCACAAGCAATGGCGCATCCTAAAGCAAAAAAACACGCAAGCGTTGCATATAATTCAAATGCTGCAGAACGCTTAGCAGAGTCTGCTAATAGCAGAGTTGAAGCTTTAGAAGCACAATTACAAGCCATGCAATATGAATTACAAAGCTTACGCGCTGAAGCCAACCGTTCTTCTATGAACAATGCGGATTCTGCAAAAGTTCAAGAGCTTGATCAATGGATGGCTTCAGTTAAATCTGAACCTACTGCCTCAGGTAGCAAAGATAATATGGTGTTCTTCCGTGGCGGTTATGGTTACGCAGACAGCAAACGCGGCGGCACTGTAGATCCTACAGCGGCTGGTGGTGAATCAGGTGGAGCTCTTAACGGCGCTATCGGCGGTCAAGACGCATGGTATTTTGGCGCAGGTTTTGATTGGAGCTTAAATGACAACCTATTTGGCATGATGAGCGGCACTGAAGTATTTGCTGAATTAATGTTTGATTACAAAGAATTAGGCGAAAGAGCACCTAATGGTCTAACAAGCACTGTCACTGGTATTGTTGCAAATCCTGGCACATTACCTGCTGGTACTGCGGTCAATAGCGAATCAGCTACTGTCAACCAATTAACCTTAGCCGCTTCACCAAAAATCAAATTATTTAAAGGTCAAGCCTTCCGTCCTTGGTTAATTCCAATTGGTTTCGAATTAAGCGTAATCAGCCCTCCATCTGATGCCATTACTGTATTAAACCCAGGTATGCAATTTGGTTTAGGTGCTGACTACAAAATCTGGAACAATTTATACGTAGGTGCTGATGCACGTTACCACTATGCTCCAGACAATATTGACGGCGTTAACACCAACGGCGTAACTGCAGGTGGTTATGTTGGTATTGGCTTCTAAGCTGAATACATAAACAAGATCGACCACAGCAAGGGAGGGCATAAAACCCCTCCCTTTTTTATACCTAATTTTTCATAATTCACAACTATAATTATCAACTATCCAATTAAAATAGCGTCAACATAGTAAACTTATCGGTAATTCTTTCCAGAAATACTTGACCATTACACTCCTCACTATGAAAACTCTGTACCCTGAACTTCAGCCCTACCATACTTTTTTTTTACCAACCGACACTGCTCATCAGGTGTACGTTGAAGAGAGCGGTAATCCCAACGGTTTTCCTGTTATTTTTTTACATGGCGGACCGTGCTCTGGCACTAAACCCGATCATCGACGTTTTTTTAATCCACAACAGTACCGAATTATCTTGTTTGATCAACGCGGCTGTGGACAATCTAAACCTTTTGGACTTTGTGAGAACAATACCACACCCGCATTAATCGCTGATATGGAACGTATTCGTTGCCAACTTAATATCACACAATGGCTGGTCTTTGGCGGCTCATGGGGTGGTGCATTAGCCTTATTGTATGCACAACAACATCCCCAATACGTGGCGGGGTTGATCATTCGTGCGGTATTTTTGGCTAGACAAGACGATCTTAATTGGTACATTAAGGATGGTGCAAAGCGAATTTTTCCTGAAGCATGGCAGACCTTAATCAGCAGCTTAAAACAGTCACCAACGGACGACCTGCTTGCCCACTTACTTGCTGCTATAGAAAGCACTGATATAGCTTTCAGAGACATCGTATTAAGCGCTTGGCTTAATTGGAGCGCCCAAGTAGCCTTAGGCGTAAACTATCAGGCTAAGTCAACACTGGCCATAACAGAAAACACCTTGCACCAAGTGCGCATGGAATTACATTACGCTAAGCACAGCTATTTTATTACTGAGAATCAAATTTTAGCGAATTGTCCAGTATTACAAGAAATTCCAACACACATTATCCATAGTCGCTTAGATTTACTTTGCCCATTAGAGGCGGGCTATCGTTTACACCAAGCCTTACCTAATGCCAAGTTTTGTATCTTAGATCATGCAGGACACATTGCTCAACATGAAGAAATGATTGATGCGCTAGTCACTGCCACCGACTTATTTGCACATCAACGACACGTTAACCACCACTTATAAATACCAACATGACCCCAAAAAAACGTTTGATTATTGCTATGACCGGCGCAACTGGTGCTATTTATGGCGTAAGAATATTACAAGTCTTACAACAACAAGAAGAATGGGAATCACATCTGGTGATTTCTCCTTCAGGCATCGTAAATTTAAAACACGAAATGGATATGAAACGCTCAGCACTATACGAGCTTGCTGATGTAACCTATAAAATTGATGATATAGCCGCCAGTATTTCCAGTGGTAGCTTTAAAACCGAAGGAATGATTATTGCGCCCTGCTCAATGAAAACACTTGCCAGCGTAGCCCACGGTTACGGCGATAATTTAATCACCCGCGCCGCTGATGTCGCTTTAAAAGAACGTCGCACCTTTATTGCCATGCCCAGAGAAACCCCACTTAATCTTGTTCACATTCGTAACATGGCAATCGTGACGCAAATGGGCGGTATTATTTATCCACCTATGCCCACTTTTTATAATAAAACAGATTCCATGGCGAGTATGGTTGATGAAACCATTGGCAGAATATTGGATAAATTTGGCGTAGACGTTAAGGGACTTTATACGCCTTGGGAAGGCATACAAGCATCAAAATCAAACTAAGCACTTGATAGCGCACCATAACGATGCGCTATTAAAATACAACCCCTTGTTACAACTAAGTATTAAAATTCATCACGCCTGAGCGCACCATTAAGATGCAATCGCCACAAACTAACTGCAACTTTTAAGCATCCACAACCGTCCAACACGCTCGACCTCTCAAACAATAACATCAATAAGCTCAGGACAAGTATGTGTGGTGATCCCACCCCCCAATAGTCCCCGATTAACCCCTAGCAATCAGCAGCCCAACAACCTGAATAACAACACCTAAATAGGCGATGAAATCACACTTTGGCTTGCTAATTGCTGATAAATTTATACCTCTTTGTTTTTTAACTATTCATCACCAATGTATAAACGAATACTGGATCACCTTACTAGTGCCATTCTTTTATTTAATTCAGAGCTGAAATTACGCTACATCAATACTGCGGGAGAAATGTTACTTGCTGATAGTGCGCATCATCTTATCAACCAAAGTGCACACGACTTATTTAAATCTTCAGATCCAGCACTGCTATTAAATTTAAGACAAAGCTTAGCAATGGAAGAACCTTTAGTTGAACGCATGCTAACACTCAATCGTATGACCCAATCCTTAACCGTAAATTTAAGCGTAACCCCGTTATTAAAAAATGAAAAAGTCACTGAATTACTTATGGAGCTACAGCAAGTGGATACGCAAATACGTATTTCAAAAGAAGAACGCTTATTAACCCAACAAAATACTGCTCGTTTATTAGTGAGAGGCTTAGCTCATGAAATTAAAAATCCCTTGGGTGGTTTACGTGGTGCAGCACAATTACTCGACATGGAATTAGACGATCCTGAATTAAAAGAATACACCCAAATTATCATTGCTGAATCTGATCGCTTACAAGGTCTCATGGATAAAATGCTGGGCCCTAATAAATTGCCTAATAAAAAAAGCATCAATATTCATGAAGTATTAGAACGCGTCAGACAATTAGTGCAGGCCGAAGCCAGTCGTAATCTTATTATAAAATGCGATTACGACCCAAGTATTCCAAGCCTTCAAGGTGATAAAGATCAACTCATTCAAGCCATCTTAAATATCACCAGGAATGCCGTGCAAGCTACCGAAGGCAAAGGTCAGATTATTTTTAAAAGTCGTATTCATCGTAATATCACCATTGGTCGTAAAACCTATCGACTAACGGTAAAAATTGACATTATCGACAATGGTCCTGGTATCGATGTCGACATGATGAATCAAATTTTCTACCCAATGATTACAGGACGCGCAGAAGGTACAGGCTTAGGTTTATCAATCGCACAATCGCTAATCAATCAACACAATGGAATAATTGAATGCACCAGTGAACCTGGCAATACAGTATTTTCACTGTTTATTCCTATCGAACCCATTACACTTAAAGAGGAGTCCACAAATGAATAAGCCTGACACAATCTGGATTGTTGATGATGATAAATCGATTCGCTGGGTCTTAGAAAAAGCCTTACAAAAAGCTGAAATACACACCCGCAGCTTCTCTAGCGCACTACAACTTTTACCGGCGCTACATACTGAAACCCCTGACGCATTGATAACTGACATCAGAATGCCAGGCATGGATGGCTTACAATTATTGGAAAAAATACAGCACAATTACCCAGAACTGCCCGTCATTGTCATGACAGCTCATTCAGACTTAGAAAGCGCCGTCTCTGCATTTCATGGCGGAGCTTTTGAATACATGCCCAAACCATTTGATATTAAAGAATTAGTTGATTTATCACGACGTGCCTGTTTGCATGGCCGACAACAACAAGAACGCTTACTAAACACGGCATCAGGCAATAAAGAACTGTCATCTTTACAAGAAACTACACCAGAAATTATTGGCGCTGCCCCGGCAATGCAAGAAGTATTTCGCGCCATTGGTCGTTTAGCACGCTCACCTATTACCGTCTTAATTAATGGCGAATCGGGGACTGGCAAAGAATTGGTTGCTAAAGCCTTGCATCGACACAGCCCACGAGCAAATAATCCCTTTATCGCACTAAACATGGCTGCTATTCCTAAAGATTTAATGGAATCAGAATTATTTGGGCATGAAAAAGGCGCGTTTACTGGTGCCAACACTCGCCGCGCTGGACGCTTTGAGCAAGCCAATCATGGCACCCTATTTCTTGATGAAATTGGCGACATGCCCGCAGAATTACAAACTCGCTTATTAAGAGTATTAGCTGATGGTGAGTTTTATCCTGTAGGTGGACATACCTCCATAAAAGTCGATGTGCGTATTATTGCCGCCACACATCAGCATCTTGAAAACTTAGTCGAACAAGGACGTTTTCGTGAAGACTTATTTCATCGCTTAAACGTTATTCGTATTCATATTCCACCACTACGCGAACGACGCCAAGATATTCCCCTGTTATTACGGCATTTTTTAACCCAAGCCAGTATTGAATTAAACACTGAAATTAAAATTCTAAAACCTGAAGCCGAAACATTTTTAAGTACTTTAAATTGGCCTGGCAATGTACGTCAAATGGAAAATACTTGCCGCTGGTTAACGGTAATGGCCTCGGGCAGAGAAATTCACTTAGACGATCTACCTCCAGAATTAGTCACCCTTCCCGTAGAAAAAAACACCGTAATCAGTGACTGGGAAACCTTATTACGCGCCTCGGTAGATCAAAAATTACTTGCCCAAGAAAGTGAAATAGCTAAACACATCATCCCATCTGTAGAAGCGATTTTAATTCAAGCTGCGTTAAATCACACGCGCGGAAAACGTCATGAAGCAGCCATATTACTAGGCTATGGACGCAATACCCTCACCAGAAAAATCAAAGAACTAGGCTTAGAAAACTGAATAATTAACTAACCGGCTACCCGACTATTTACACATCTGATTTGAGCTGTTTTTAGGCTTAAAAATCACTACAAACCCAGCAATTATAGCCCCTGCAGCGATTTTTAACGGTAAAATAGCTACCATAAAAAGTAAGCTACCAACTATCCATCATTATCATCCCGTGTGTTAACGTTTTCGACTGGACGAACAAATGGCAATAGTTCGTCGATACGGCTATTGGGTCAAGTGGGTAGTTTTTCCAGAGTATCTCTTAGCCATGCTGCAGGGTCTATTCCGTTAATTTTTGCTGTACCCAATAGCGTTTGA
>Ga0247841_10005069_pt1 | contig 21787 bp, 15 predicted proteins | sample LaCruzMarch2015__2_FD_192410 | JGI IMG/M metagenome (GOLD analysis project Ga0247841, IMG submission 192410) | Freshwater microbial communities from meromictic Lake La Cruz, Castile-La Mancha, Spain - LaCruzMarch2015_18m | ecosystem: Environmental > Aquatic > Freshwater > Lake | place: Spain... | reverse complement strand
TCCCGAATTTTTTGTTGTAGTTAACACTAAATTCCCATCCTTTATTTAGTACTTCACCAACATTGTATTCAGGAGGCGATGCAACACCGGCAACTGATGCCACTGGTCTTGATTCAATAAGGTCTTTGGTTTTTTTGTTATAATAATCAGCCGAAATGTTTAGTGCATTCTTCAAAAAAGCTATGTCAATCCCATAATTCATTTGTTCAGTTCTTTCCCATTTCAAATCGGGATTGGGTATTGTAGGCTGAAAAATTCCATATGCCTGCACGTTACTGTTTGTTCCCAGAAACAAAGGCCAGCTTGTAAGTTGATAAGGTGGGGCATAAATAAACCTGCGCACCGAATTGATGTTACCTACTTGTCCCCAACTTGCCCTTAATTTTAAGAAACTCACAATTTCCTGTGATTTCATAAACTCTTCTGAGGATATTTTCCACGACCCTGAAACTGAGGGGAAGATATCAGAATTGTTGTCAGGACTCAATTTCGATGAAGCATCCCTTCTTACACTTGCAGTAAGGAAATACCTGTCGGCAAACGAGTAGGAAGCTCTTGCCAACAATGAAACCGAACTTTCTTCCCAAATTTCTTCACGAGGTTTTACGGTTGTCCAGTCGGTTCCATTTAGAAAAATCGTATAATGCTCATCTTCAAACGAATAACCACGCATTTCGGTATAATTGTAACGGCTTGTACGTTTCATCATTGTAAAACCACCAACCAGCGAAAGCTGATGCTTTTCTGCAAAGGTTTCTGAATAGCTGATAACATTATCCCAAACCCACCCCTGGTAAAGCGTATTTGATATTTTTCTGTAATTCTGGTCTATTGTACGTCCAGGTTCCAGAAACCGTTTTTGAAAAGATTCATTTCTCGAATTATTTATATCAATTGAGAAATCAGACCTTATTGATAATTTGGAAATCGGTTTAATCTCTAAAGAAGTTGAAGAGAACAGGCGGTTTCCGGGATTAAACTGGGAAATTTTCTCAAGCATTGCAACCGGATTTCTAAGGTCGGCCTCAACGCTGTAACCTTCTGCAAGTGCCCAACGAGGTACTGTTCCACCATACATTCTTATCCCGTTTGAATCATAAACTGGATTTCCTGCTTTATCAAACTCATATACTGTAGAAAATCTTGGATATGCCATTGCGCCGAATATAGAGCCTGTGTGACCATCTCCAATGTCGCTTTTTCCATTGGTATAATCATATACAAGCTTTTGTTTTAAAGCCGTCCATTTATTAACCTGAAAATCAACATTGAGTCTTGTTGTTAGTTTTTGGTTATAAGTATTAATTAATGTTCCTTCCACATTATCATAACTTACTGAAGCAAGGGCTTTAAGGTCTTTATTGCCACCTTGTATGGTTACATCGTAATGTTGCATTGCACCAGGTCTGAACAGTTCCTCAACCCAGTCAGTACGGGTAACATTACCATACGGAAACTGAACCGGATCATAAACTTTTGGAACAGTCTTACCGGCAGCATCTGCCGCATCTTTTCTAATCTTATTATATTCTTCTGAAGTAAGAACAGTGGGTAATTTCCATGCTTGCTGAGTTCCATACCAACCGTTAACATTCACCGAAATTTTTCCGGCTTTTGCACTTCTTGTGGTAATCAGTATAACGCCACCCGAGCCAGCGTAAGCACCATAAATGGCTGCCGAAGCCGCATCCTTTAGTACGGTAACAGTTTCAACATCGGCCATATTATAAGGCGCACCTGGAACACCATCAACCACATATAAAACAGCATCTCCACCTTTGTTTCCTTTTCCACGGATGTTGATTTTTGCTGATTCAGTAGGATCACCACTTTGAGTTACTGTTACTCCCGTCATTTGTCCCTGTAGCAAATTACCTAACGACGAGGGTCTTCCTTTAAAACTCTCACCAACCTTAACGGTTGATACTGCAACCGACAAATCCTGCTTTCGGGCCTGTGCATAACCAATTGCAACGACTTCGTTAAGTAATGTTGTTTCTTCGGTTAAAACAATATCAATAACCGACCTGTTTCCCACAATTTCTTCAAATGTTTTATACCCAACAAATGAAAAAATAAGTACCGCACTTTCATTGGTTACCTTAACTGAATAATTGCCATCAATGTCAGTTACGGTTCCAGTTGGTGTGTCCTTAACCTGAATGCTCACACCAGGTATAGATTCCCCTCCGGTTTCTATAACCTTTCCGGTGATTGTTAACTCCTGCGCAAATAAATGAATACCTGCAAATAAAAAAATTAAGTACAAAATAACTTTTCTCATAGTGAAATTATTTAAGAATTGTTTGTGCTCCGCATGATTAAATCATAGTTTTCAAATTAAAATATTCAATCGGATTACCCATATTTTGCAACCCTGATCGTTTCATGCAAAGAAATATTATTTCACAGCAAGAAATATTACAATACTGTCAAGTTTCTATTAAATACCATACTGTTGGTCTTGACAGTAGCATTGGAAAAATATTATATGCATTTAAATCAATGAATATCTGAGGATTAAATATATTTTTTAGATTATTTGCCCTAAAAAGGTATGTACAATTGTTTCAATCATCCCTCAGGATGTGAATAAAACCAGATTTAATTATTGAAGAAGTAAATTACGATATAGCTTGCTATATGATTTTTTTGATTTAATGGAACATGAGGTATTCTTCCGTCAAAAAAAAGCGAATCACCCTTTTTAAGTTTTATTAATTTATCATTCAGATAATAATCAATCTCACCGTCGAGTATATACATAAATTCGAAAGCATCGGTTGTTACTTTTGGTCGCTGGTTTTGCGGCTGCAATGTAACATGAGTTATTTGATATGAAAATCCCTCTAAACTGTGTTCCAATATTGATTTATACAGAAAACCAATTGCGTTTTCTTCTTTAATATACTCTTTGTAATCTTCTGATGCAATATACTTATATTGGTCAAAATGTTGCTCACTGTTAAGCTCGCTAAAAAAAATCTGTGGTTCAATTTTTAAAGCCTCCAATAATTCGAGTAATGAAGGTAATGTGGGAACTACTCTGCCATTTTCAATTTTTGAAATCATCGGAATACTAAGTCCACTTTTTTCGGAAAGTCCGGTGAGACCAATATTCCGTATTTTCCGAAGTTCCCTTAATTTAGAGCCTATTTGGGAAATGATAAAATTTGCACTCACTTTCTATTTTTAAATTTAAAATTGGCTATTACTGTACTTAAAACCCGACTAATATATTAAGAAAGAAGGAAACAATATAATTTTAATGGAAAAGCGGTAAACTTAAACCTGGAAACTGGCAGAAAAAACAGTTGATTAATTTGTAAAGTTATTTTTAACAAACCGGTGTTGGTAAAACGGGTCATTCTTTGTTTTTATTTGCCTGAACAACGGAAATCCATTTTCGCCCTGGTGATGGACAATCAATTTGAAATTTTGTTACAAATTAACCCTGATAGTTGCTTAGGATGGAGGAGTTGAAAACATTTCAGAACCATTTCAAAACTTATTCACCCGGAATTATTTTGCCTGGATTGAATTTTATTTTTTTGTAATTGCAAGGTTGAGCCCACTCCGAAAAGTAGTAAATTCAATAATTTTCAGATGTTTGACCCCTACCCCCAAAGGGGAACACCTGAAAATCATTGAATTAGGAAGTCCCCCCCTTTGAGGGATAGGGGGTCAAAGGACTTTTCGGAGCGGATTCAAGGTTGTTATAAGGCGAAAGGCAAAGGGCAGGAAAAAGAGCGGCAGCAGGCAGTAAACGGGGAGTATTCAGATAAGTGTGCCATTTCCGTTATCCAATACCATGAATCAAGTATCAAAAATAAAATCGGCTGAAAATAATTATCAAACCATGAAATACTAAACATTAACAATATTCGTTTTTAATCCTGAAGGCAACACATCATAATCATTTAGTTTATTTAATTCGGTATTGTCTTCTGAAGAGGGATGATTAGCACATCCCTCTTTTTATTTCAGTTTCTTATTTCTTATTCCTTATTCCTTATTTATTATTCCTTATTCCCTATTTCTGATTCCTTATTCCTTATTCCTTATTCCTTACTAAAACTATTTTGTAATATATTCATTTGGTTTAGCAGAAATTCAACCTTCGACTCCGATTTGGGTGACCGTCAGACTGAACGAAGTCGAAGTCTTTTTACCTAACAAATTAGCACTGAATCCGATATTTTCTACTTTTATCAGATGAATAAAATTCAAAACGAAAAGTTCAAAAATCTTTGCGACTGGTGTACCAACATCGAACCAAAGCTAAAACCTGTTATCGAAAAATTTGGCTATCCACCATTTTGGCACCGCGAACCTGATTTTGCAACTTTTATTCTAACCATTCTGGAACAGCAGGTTTCGCTGGCTTCTGCAAAATCTTCTTTCAATAAACTGGTTGAAAGAATTACAAACGTTACTCCTGAAAATCTCCTGAATTTATCAGACGATGAATTGCGTGCGTGTTATTTCAGCAGGCAAAAAGCAACTTATTCCAGAATACTTGCCAACGAAATTATTTCAGGAAAACTCAATATTGAAGACTTAAATGTAAAATCAGATGAAGAAATCCGTTCAACTTTAATCAAAATCAAAGGAATCGGACACTGGACAATCGATATGTACCTGTTGATGAGCCTTCATTTTTCCGATATTTTTCCTCCCGGCGATTTAGCAACAATAAAATCGGTTTATGAACTGAAACTGTTACCAGCTACTGCTTCAAAAGAAGAAATCGTTAACTTTATGACCAGATTCTCTCCTTTTCAATCAGTGGCAACCTATATTTTATGGCACAGTTATATTGAACGGAGGAACCTGAAACTGGAATAAATTACAACGGGATGAACATCGATAACAAAATTCAGCAAACCTTTAATGGCCCAGTCATTTTTATGGGAATCACTTTCGCACTAACAGCAATTGCATTGGTTTTTGGCAGTTTATGGTATTTGGGAATCCTGAGCTTTATTATTGCTTGTTTTTTGCTTTTCACATTTTCGGGAATGGAAATCGATACCGAAAAAAGAATGATAAAACCTTATTACATGCTTTTTGGACTTTTAAAAAACGGAAAATGGCAATCGCTTGAAAAATATGTTGGTTTAACTTTGGTACCCATGCGAAAGGTTCATTCGGTTTTCAGCCGGTCGAACAGAAGAAACGATACTGAAATAGATGATTTCAGGGTTTACCTTGTCAACCAATCGAAAAAACCGGCTCTCCCGTTAAAAAGCTGCCATACCCGCGATGCCGCTCAGGATAGCATGGATGAATTTTCGATCTGGTTAAAACTGCCCGTATATTCGGTAAAACGACGTTAAAAAAGTAAAGATAAGAGAGTTATTTCAGATTTCTGTACCCCAAATTACATCACATAAATACAATTTTTCCTAAATCGCACGTTTATTTCAAAACTACAATTTTTAGCCATGAAACAAATTCTGAGTTTAACATTCATCCTGTTAATTTCTGTCGCTGTTTTTAGTCAATCTAAAAAGAGCGGAAAAGTTAAACGTAAATACCGCGATGTTGAACAAATAGCACAGACTCAGCAGCCCGTATTTTTAAGAGGATCTATTTATGATGAAGAAGAGATTCCGGTTGCCGGCGCTTCAGTAACCATCGATGGTACGGTAAAAGGGGTAAACACCAACGAATTTGGTGAATTTTTAATCGAAAACCTGATTACGGGAAAAGCCCGTATCCGTGTTTCGTTTGTAGGTTTTGCCACCAAAACCACCGATTTGGAGTTGAGAAATGGTGAAAACTACAAGGATATCATGCTTACCAAAGAAAACATTCATATTGAACCTGTTACAGTGAATGCCCAAAAACGGGAACAGCAAATACTTGATGTTCCTTCAGCTATTTCGGCAGTTACAGCAAATAAACTCGAACGTTTAAACATCACCGAACTGGGACCGCTCAGCGAATTTGTGCCAGGATTATACATCCGCGAGCAGGGAGCAAACCGCCCGAGCTTTGTAATTCGTGGTTTAACCAGCGACGAAGTGAGCGCCAGCGCACAACCCCGGGTTTCGGTGTATAACAATAATGTGCCCATCAATCGCGCAAGCGGCGCATCGGTCGAACTGTTCGACATGGAGCGGGTTGAAGTTTTAAAAGGACCGCAAAACACGCTTTTCGGTCGGGGTGCACAAACCGGGGCAGTGCATTTTATCAGCAAAATGCCGGGAAATACAACCGAAGGAAATATTTCTGCCGGGTTGGGTAATTATAACCAGAAAGAATTCCGGGCAGCAGTAAATGTACCTTTAATCGAAGATAAACTTTTTGTCAGGGCAGCAGGTATTTACAGTGCCCGCGACGGTTATGTGGAAAACACTTTCGGTGGCACACTGAATGGAAAAAATACAATGGCCGGTCGCTTTTCAGCACGTTATTTACCAGCCTGGAACCACAAAATCGATTTGGTTTTGAATTACCAGAAAGATGAAACTCCCGGAATAGCTTTTATGAGCAAACAATTCCCGAATACCAACGGAGTAGCCGGTGTTTTTAGCGGAATTGCATCGCTTGAACAGGGCGAAAATCTGGGAACCGGAAAAGATTTTTTTGATGCCACTTTAAACTATAAATATTTTGTAAACGAACATACTTCATGGTCGTCAATTACATCATACCGAAACGGAAATTCAAATGCCCGGTGGGATGGCGATGGAACTGCATCGGCTGCAATTGATATGGCCGAAACTGCCGGAGCCAAACAGTTTTACCAGGAAATCAGGGCTAATTTTTCACAAGACAGCCGGTTAATTGGGTCGCTAGGAGCCAGTTACTGGTGGGAAAAAGCCGACCAAATGTATTGGTTCTCACCCAACGAACAGCATTTTGCCAGCCTGTTTTTAATGCAGCCGCCCATGCCGGTATATCCAAACGGTCAACCCATTGTAATTCCTGCTCTTCCGAATATTCCGCAAATGGGACCTTTGGCAGGAATGCCGCTTCCAACGAATCATCAGGAGGAAACCAGAAGTGCAGCGACTAACCAATCGGCTGAGGTTTTTATGGATGTAACTTACCAGCTTACCCATAAATTTTTTGTAACCGGCGGTGTTCGTGGAGTTTTCGATATGTATAAACTAAATAACGAAGCTGAATTTACCGGGGGCGATCCTTCCACTTTGGGATATTTGACTGGAAATGCTCCCAACCTGTTTTTTAAACCATCAGCCAACCAGGAAATCAGTAAAAACACACTATCATTCACCGGAAAAGCAGGACTGCAATACAAGTTCAACGAATATGGAAATGTATTTGCCAATTATTCGCGTGGCCGCCGCCCCAATGTTTTGCAGTTTACATCAACTGGAGAGGAACAAATTCTCGATGCAGAGGTTTTAGACAATTTCGATGCAGGTTTTAAAGCTTCTATTTTCGAAAGAGTTTTTATTGATGCTGTTGGTTTTTACCAGAAATACAAAAATTTTCAGAGCAGCGCGTGGATAGCCAATCCGGAGTCGGGTGAGTTTAATTACCTCATTATCGATGGCGGAAAAGCCACAACTTACGGAGTAGAAACATCGGTGAATGTGGCAGTTATCAAACAATTGGAACTCTTTGGGAATTATGCATGGCTTCATTCGGCTTTCGATTCGACCAACACCGATGGACAGGCGCAGCAATATTCCGGCAACAGTTTTGCCCTTGCACCCGAACACAGTTTTACCGCCGGATTCAATGCACAGGTAAATATTACCAAAAACATGCAAGTCTTTGTTTCTCCATCGTATTCTTATAAAACCCATATTTACTTTACCGATGCCAACACCGCAGGACTTGATCAGGAAGCTTATGGTTTGCTAAATATAAACGGCGGACTAAAACTTGCCGAGCCTAAATTGATGTTATCGGTTTATGCAACCAATCTGCTCGGTGAAGAATATGTTACCAGTGGCGGAAATACAGGGAGTTTATTTGGTGTGCCCACATTTGTACCCGGCTCTCCAACAATGTTTGGGGCGAAGGTGACATGGGCGTTTTAGTTTTTTTTATTCATCCGAGGACTTAAAGTCACCGGATGAATAAAACTTATTTGACTATAATCATAAAAATCAATCACTTTTTTCGATAAAACAAATCCTCTTTAGCAAAAAATGTATTTGGATATTTCTAAATTTGCTTTCCTAAGAAACGTAATTAACAACCTGTCGAATTATTAAATCAAATTAAATCTACTGGAATGAAAGCCTTGCCAATTCTTGTCTTTAGTGTGTTTGCAGTTTTAAATTCTGTTGCCCAGATAAAAAACAATTTACAGCATTATCAGACATTGTCTGAAGTAGAGAATTCCCAGACGAAATCAGAAAATTACAAGTCGGAGATTACCACAAGAGTCCTGAATGAAACGCAACATTCTCAATTCCCGGAATGGATTCTTATGGAAAGTCAGCTGAAAGAGATGCGTTTTGCAGACCCAAACAAAACGTACAAAACTTCGCACAATCTCAAAAGTGCGGTTACCGAAATGCAACGTCTCGACAGCTTTGTAGTTCAAAGTTACAATCAGAACTCCGGTACTTGGATTAACAGCTATAAATATGTGGCTGAATACGATTCAACAGGTATTCAAAAAACCTTCCTGACTTTAAGATGGAATGGTATAACCACTATATGGGAAAACTGGTCAAAAATCGACTTTAAATATAATCCTTACGGAAAATTACTTTCGGAAATTAGATTTGGATGGGATAAAATCAACAATACATGGATAAATAAATCAAAATATGAGTATGCATATGATCCGGAAGGAAATATGATACTTAATGCTTATTACAACTGGGTTGGAAATCCTGCTTTTTGGAGAGGAGAAAACAAAAGCGAATTTGCTTTCGACTCTTTTGGCAATCAAATATTAAATGTCTCATTTGTATGGAACTCCTATGATAATGTTTGGGAAGGAAAAGAGAAATATGAAAAAGTTTTCGATGCAACCGGAAACAAAACAAGGGAAGCCTTTTTTAAGTGGAGATTTTCTGATTTTGGTGACCAGGGATTTACTTTTGGCTGGGCTAATGGATATGTTGACACATTCGCTTTTAATGAAAATAAGTTGTTACAAAGATATCTAAGAGGACACTGGTCTCCAGACAGCACAACGTTTTATTACCAAACAAAAAAGGATTATGAATATGATGCCAAAGACAGCCTTACACAAATCACAACTTTCAATATATACATGACTGACAACTCATGGAAAATAGAAAGCAAAGAGGAATATATTTATGAATCCGGCAAAACTACTTACGCATACTACTATATGGACAATGCATCGGACTCATTGAGAAAAACCAATCTCCGGGAAACTTTTTACAATTCAAACGGATTTATTACTTCCGAAACAAAATATTACCGGCCAACTTATTCTGATAGTTTTGTGGGAGACACAAAATATGAATATACGTATCATGCTGATGGGATTCATTTATTCGAATCGCAATATTACAAATTTAATATTGCTCAAGCCAAATGGATTCCACAGGAAAAAATGAAGTATCCGACCTATGACAGTTTCGGAAATAAAACCGAAATCATTAAATCAATATGGGATGTAAGTTCAGAGAACTGGAAGTTTTTCTCAAAACTGATTAACAATTATAACTCAAATAATATTGCCACTCTTTTAAGTTCGTATTCATGGAATGAGAGTACCAATGACTGGGTAGGTTATAGTAAATACGAATATAAATATGATGAAAATGGCAACTTAATCAATTCATCAAATTACTCCTGGGATACAGTTAGAAATGACTGGAAAGGAAAATCAAAGAGAGAAAACCTGTATGACAACGCATTTACTATTGACAATTTAATTTTACCTGCTTGGCCTTCCACCGTAAATATGTTCAACAAGCCTATTAAGTTTGTAGATTACTCGTGGAATCCGAATTCAAATAACTGGATTGAATTTCAGTTACAAACCATGTATTATTCGGACGTTGTAATAAGTAAAGTTTCGGATCCGGTTCTCAGTAACGTAAAAGTTTTCCCGAATCCTGCAACCGACAAAATTTACATTACCAATTTGGATAATTTTAGAAAATACTCCATTTTAAATATACAGGGAATGACGGTAAAATCAGGGATTCTGAATGATTATAGCAACACCATTTCTATTCTTGAATTTACACCCGGCTTGTATTTCGTTCATCTAAAAGGTAAAAATCGTGTTCATTCAGCAAAAATCCTGAAACAGTAAGAAGCAAAGGATGCCATCCGTTTCATTAGATGGAAACACGGATGGCATCCTTTTTTACTTAAAATACTGTTTGATTTTATGTTAGGATTTTGGCTACGAAGGTTAAGAAACAAACAGAATAAGTTTTTTCTTTTTACGCCTCACTTGATGCTATTTCCAAAAAAATCACAATCAATCTCTACAAATAACCCCTTTCTACATTCATGCATTCATTCATGCTCTTCTGAACTAATCATTCGGGCAGGCATTCATGCATTATAGCATTTTCGCATTATAGCATTCACGCATTACTTCTGTTTAAAAACCTTCACATAATCGATATAATACTTCTGCGGAAAAATCTTGTCATCTATTCCTTTTTGTCCTCCCCAGCCTCCACCAATGGCAAGGTTGATTAATAAATAGTGTGGTTTGTCGAATGGCCACTCATCGTTTCCTGTTTTTTCATTCTCAAATGTAAAGTACTTCTGGTCGTCAACAAAAAAATCGATATGGTCTTCGTACCATTCAATGGCATAAACATGAAAATCGAGAAACGGATTTTCAATTGTAATTTTATCGCCCTTGTTTGTTCCCTTTACATGGTTGTATGATTTGGTGTGTACGTTGGCATGAATGATATCGGGATCGTAACCTACGTTTTCCATAATATCAATTTCGCCACAGGCAGGCCATCCGGTTCCTTCATTAAAAACATCGCCAAGCATCCATATGGCAGGCCAGGTTCCAACTCCTGTCGGAAGTTTCGCTTTTACTTCGACACGTCCATAAAGTATGCTTTTATTTTCGTAGGTATTAATGCTGGCTGCCGTTATTTTATGACCATTCCAGTTATCATTTCGCGCTTCAATAATCAGGGTTCCGTTTTCAACCCGCGCATTTTCCATTCGTTCTTTTGTATAGTATTGCGCTTCGTTGTTTCGAATAAAACCTTCCTCGTAGTTCCAGATTCTTTGATCGGGCAATCCGTCAACATCAAAATTATCTTCCCAAACCAGTTCCCAATTCGATGGAGCATTTGTTGCCAAATCACCTTTTTTGTCAACTTTTAAATCTTCCTTGTGAATAGTTCCGGCGAATGACGCCAGAAAAACCAGACCAACAACTAAATATTTCATTTCTTTAAATCTAATATTAACCTCAAATATATTTCTTTTAACTGATTTTTAAATATCGCTGAAATGATTTGGTAAAAACCCTTTTTCGGTTTCAGAATGTTACTTTCGCAGCAAATTACTGATAATGACATTAAAAGTTCAACCAAAAGCGAAAGCGCTGATTTTTGATTTAGATGGTACTTTATCCAATTCGCTGCCGGTTCACCTGGCAACATGGAATATAGTTGGTGAAAAATACGGATTTGTTTTCGACCCAAAGATTTTATATGAAATGACTGGAAGACCAACTATAGAATTTGCTGAAAGAGTTGTAAAACAATATGGACTTTCAGCCGATCCGAATGAAATTATGCTTTTGAAACAAAAAGCGTTTTGGGATATGGCACATTTGCTTGAACCGATTGATAAAGTTGTTTCGATAGTAAAAGCATATTACGGGAAACTTCCGATGAGTGTGGGTACCGGCGCCGGTAGAAAAAGTACTCAGGTTCAGTTGGAAACTCTGAATTTGCTGAAATATTTTGATGCAATCGTAACCGCCGAAGATGTTACCAGTCATAAACCAAAACCTGAAACTTTTTTGGAATGTGCCCGCTTAATGAAAGTCGATCCTCAATATTGCCAGGTTTTTGAAGACGGTGATCTGGGAATTGAAGCCGCAAAAAAAGCGGGAATGATGGTAACCGATGTGCGGCCATTTATCAATTATGGCGAATGGATTCTTTCTTAATTTCCGTTAAAACGATACTCCCGCTTTTCCTTGTTATTTTTATTGGGATTTTATTTTCGCGTACCAAAGCAGCTTCAATCACATGGGTTGATATTTTGAATAAATATGCTCTTTGGATTGGACTTCCTGCACTGGTAATCGCCTCTTTAATGCACCTTGATTTGAAAGGACATTCGTATTCCAGATTAATATTAATCAACTCGGCTTATTTTATATTCTGTATGTTGCTGGCATTTCCTATTTCACGGATTTTCAGGTTATCGAATCAGGTAAAACGATCATTGTTTCTGATTTTGTCGTACGGAAACGTTGCATATTTGGGAATCCCGGTACTTAGCACAACCTATGGTGAAGAAATTTTACCAGTAGCATCAGTAATTGTTGCCGTTTATGTCTTCTGGCTTTTAACACTTGGAATTGTTTTAATTGAAATCACCGGTGAAGAGCGGATAAATGGTAAAAGATTTATTTTAAACCTGCTTCAAAATCCATTGCTATTATCTGTTATTGCCGGGATTACAATTGTTGTTTTCGATATTAAACTGCCTGAAATTGCAGAAAAAACGATTTATCTTTTTTCCGGATCAGTTACTGCAGTTGTGCTTTTTTCGTTAGGTATTTTTCTGGGCTTGCATAAAATCGGTAATCCGGGTGATTGGTTAACAGCTTTAATTTGGTCAGCAACTATTTTACTGGTTTTACCCTTTTTATTATATATGGCTATTAAAAATATGGTGATAGATTCGATGCTATTAAAAGCGACCATACTTGATGCGGCTATGCCACTTGGATTAACGGCTTACGCGCTTGCGTTGCAATATAAACTTGAAGTACCACTTGCGTCGAGGATTGTGGTTGTTTCAACATTACTTGCTATTGTTGTTATTCCGTTTTGGATGGTTTGGCTGGGGTAAAAAAAAACTACCAATGAATTTCATCGGTAGTTTTTTTTAAAAGCGTCCTGTAAATATGAACTCTTATTTTAACACAAAATTGGGTTTGTATCGAGAATTTTGCCCTCTTAAATTCTCCATCATATTTTTAATATTAACCAATATTTCTGCTCTTTATTTACATTTCAAAGTAAGTAACAAAAATCGATTCTATTGTCTAAATTAATTCTTGATTGCATAGTATAAAATGCTGAAATAAGAGTAATACTTTGAACCGTGTAATATCAGTAAAATACAAATAGTTAAGCTTATTATTACTATAATTGGTTTCGACTGAGTGTTAACCTGTTTTAAAATTCAAACTTAAACCCTGAAGATTCCCAATAAAAACAATTTCACTTTTCAATTCTGAACTTAAATCAGACCCCTCCTCCATTTCAAAACTCCCGCCCACTCCCTGCAAAATATAATCATAAAGTTCGTTTTCGAAACAAAGAATTCCCTTAACCCGGTAAATTTCGGTTTTGTTTAAATCGAGTGTGTAAGCAAGCCATTCGGTAAATTGCTCTCTGTTAAGTGGCTGGTTAAATTGAAGTGTTTTTGCTAAAAGATGGGTATGAGAATTTGAAGTACTGACAAAATTAAATACCGATCTCTTTTTGCTCTGCAAAGAATGATGTTTAAACAATTCTCTGCCCCCCAAACTTCCCGATAAAGAATCGGGACATGAACCAAAGGGGGCTAAGAAATCAGATCCAGCAAATTGAGTAAATTGAATTTCAGCAAAAGGATTGACTGTTCTGAGATTTTCTTTGAATGTTACTTTTTGAATATCAGAAAGTTGTTCTGATTTACTCACCACTATTAAATCGGCAACAACAATCTGTTTTATTGTGATTTCCTTTTCAGTCGATTTTTCAAAATTGATTGCATCCACCAAACAAACCGTTCCGTTAAACTGATAAATTAACTGCAAACTTTCATCCCTGAAAAAAGGCCGGATAACCAGAGCAGGATCTGCAATTCCGGTAGTTTCAATCAGCAGGTGTTCAACATTTGGAAAACGTTCGGCCAATTCCTGTAAAACAAGTTCAAATTCGTTGGATATTGTGCAACAGATACAACCTTGCCTGAGTTCGAACATCTGGCTGGCATCCAGTCCTTTTATTAGTTTTGTGTCAATTGAAACATCACCAAATTCGTTTTCAACCAAAGCAAATTGTACATCAGGATATTTTTTTAAAACCGAATTGATAAAGTTAGTTTTGCCTGCTCCCAGAAAGCCTGTGATTACGGTTACTGCTATTTTGTTTTGCGAATCATTCATTTTCACCTTTTTCACCCGTTGACTTTCTGTCACCGGGTGAATACTATTAAAGGTTTCTAATTATTCATCGGGTGAGCTGAAAGTCACCCGGTGAAACACTAAGCTCTTAGTAAGCAAACAGCGGAAAATCCTTCATCATTTGATGCACTTTTTCGCCGACTGATTTTAATGTTTGTTCATCATCAATATTCGAAATTACCTCGTCGATAAGCTGAACAATAACAGGCATTAAATCTTCCTTTACGCCGCGGGTGGTTATTGCCGGGGTTCCAACTCGGATACCTGAGGTTTGAAAAGGTGAGCGGCTATCAAACGGAACCATATTTTTATTTACCGTAATCTCGGCTTTCACTAAAGTATTTTCAACTTGTTTCCCGGTGATATTTGGGAATTTTGCACGCAAATCAATCAACATCGAGTGGTTATCGGTTCCGCCCGAGATTACTTTGTAACCCAAATCTACAAACGCTTTTGCCATTGCTTTGGCATTTACAATTACCTGTTTCTGGTATTCCTTGTATTCCGGTTGGAGCGCTTCGCCAAAAGCAACTGCTTTCGAAGCAATCACATGTTCGAGGGGACCACCCTGCTGACCGGGAAAAACAGCCGAATCCAACAATGACGACATCATTCTGATTTCGCCTTTGTTGGTTGCAATTCCCCATGGATTTTCAAAATCCTTTCCAATCAGAATAATCCCTCCACGCGGGCCACGCAATGTTTTATGAGTAGTTGATGTTACAACATGAGCATGAGGAACAGGATTGTCTAGCAAACCGGCGGCAATTAATCCTGCCGGATGCGCCATATCAATCATCAGCAGCGCGTCAACTTTATCGGCAATTTCTCGCATTCGTTTGTAATCCCAGTCTCGACTGTAAGCCGAAGCACCACCAATAATCAATTTTGGTTTGTGTTCGATTGCCAGCGCTTCCATCTGATCGTAATCAACCAAACCTGTATCTTCCTTCACTTTATAGGCAATTGGTTTATAGAGAATTCCCGAAGAATTTACCAGTGAACCATGGGAAAGGTGTCCGCCGTGCGATAAATCCAATCCAAGAAACGTATCACCGGGATTTAAAATCACACTTAAAACCGCTGCATTTGCCTGGGCTCCTGAGTGCGGTTGTACGTTTGCCCATTCGGCGCCATATAATTCTTTGATTCGGTCAATGGCCAATTGCTCAGTCATATCTACAAACTGGCAGCCGCCATAATAGCGTTTCCCCGGATAACCTTCGGCATATTTGTTGGTCAATACAGAACCCATGGCTTCCAAAACCTGGTCGCTCACAAAATTTTCCGAGGCTATTAACTCGATTCCTCCCAACTGACGCTGGCGTTCTTTCTCAATGATTTCGAAAACCAAATTATCTCTCTTCATTTTTGAATTTATCTTAAAATTTGAATGCGCCAAAGTTAATATAATTTGATCCAGCAAATAACTGATTACGTCTTGAAAAGCCCAATAGTTTTTAACATTTAACGCACAATTTTGATATGCATAAAACTTTTGATTCGATTTTTATAAAACAAAAAAATCTGTCCCTGTACGAAACAAGAGACAGATTTTACTATACTAAAAAACCCTGTTTTACTTTTCAAGTAAACCGTCAGCAACCCATTTTTCAAGAATTGCAATTTTATCTGCCGACAGTTTGGTGCCATTTCTTGGCATAAATCCGGCTGTACCTGGCTCGCGTTTAACGCGGTCGATAATCGTGGCAATTTTAGTTTTAGTAGGTGTGTACTCATCCCATTTATTTGGATTTGCACCGCCAGCAAGGTGGCATGCGCCGCAAGATGCTGTCATAATTGGCTTTACATCGGCCAAATAGGTAATTTTTGCCGCGTTAACGGTAATTACTACTGAAATAGCGCTACCGGCTACTCCGCCAGCCGTTGGAATAACAGTATAAGTTGCAGTACCCACAGCCGCACCTGATAAGGTTAACGTTTGTGCAATGGTTGTTCCGCTGCCGGACACTGCTCCAGTAACTCCGGTTTGCACAACTGTCCAGGAAAATGTAGTTCCTGTTAAGCTACTGGAGAGGGCAATTGAAGTAGCGCCTCCCGAGGTAATAGCCTGCGATGCAGGTGTTGCCGTTGCTATCGGCGCTGGAAGTTCATCGTCTTTACACGAACTAATAAAAAGAACAACAGCAAAAAGACTAAAAATCAAACTAAATTTTTTCATAATATAATTTTTAAATGGTTTAACAATTATTTTTAACGGGACTAAATTAATATAATAAATTCAACAAATCAGTAACTATTGTCACCACATCAAAAAATTTCAATACAATTTGAAAGTTGTTTAATTTTTCCCTCATTTTCGAGCTTTTTCATAACCCGGCTGATAACCTCACGTGCAGTACCAAGTTCGACAGCAATTTGCCTGTGCGAAATTTTTAATGGATTTGACTTTGTTAATCGTTGCTTTTCCTCGAGGTAGTTGTACAACCGCTTATCCATTTTATTAAAAATCAGGTGATTGATTGTTTCAAGCAATTCGCTGTAGCGCAGGTTATATTGCTGGTAGAAAAAGTGATTAACATCGGGAAACCGTTTAATCCATCCTTGCAATTTGTCAACGGGGAGAAGCAAAATATCTGTGTCTTCCTCGGCAATGGCAAATATTTTACTGGGTTCGTTTTCCAGACTTGCGGCAAACGACATCGAACAACTTTCGTTTGGCCTGATGTAATATAATAAAAGGTCTTTATCGTCGTGCGTTGTAAAAACTTTAACCAATCCATTTAATACAATCGGAATTACTTTTACATACTGACCATCACGCAGCAATATGGTATCTTTTGGAATTGATTTTACTAAAGACTGACTTACGATTAAATCGACTTCTTCCTGCGGAATATTCTTAAATAACTGTTTGATAATATCGGTTTGTTTCATATAACTAATGTTGAATGTTATAAAAATTGGTTGACAACTCTATTTGCAGATTTCCATTATACTATTATATATCGTATAATTTTAACACATTACCAATAACAAGCTCTGTTAATAAAGGTTGCGGTTGTTGTAAAAAAAACCTGAAACCCTCCACAATAAATATTATCCAATGAAATCTCGTCTTTGGGCTAATTTCGTCAACTAAATAACAATGATTTGTAACATGGAAATAAAACAAACTTATTTTGCAAATTTACAGCAATCACAAAAGGTTGAATGTGTTATAATAATTTCTATTTTACAACCGATTTAATTTCCGACATTTCGGTGGGAATAAACCCTGTGATAATGTGTTTTACAATGTAAAATGATATAATAAATGAAAAAAACTGCTGCACTCTTAACCATTTTTACCCTCATTGCCGGCATTTCAAACGCCCAGGTCGACATCACTTACCAGTTACCAGTAAAAGAAATTCTTGAACTTGCCGATGCGCCAATGGCTCCGGTTGTTCAAATCGACAAAAAAACCGAAAACATAGTTTTACTGCACCGCAACAGGTACAGCAGCATTGCCGAACTTTCGGAAACGGAACTGCGACTGGCCGGGTTGCGCATTAATCCGGTTACTAATATCGATAGCCGGGTGGCCTACGTCAACAATATTACATTGATGAAAGTTGGCGAAAAAGAACAAAAACAGATTGCCGGACTTCCCAACGAACCAAAGTTGACCAATTTTAACTGGTCGCCCGATGAAACTAAAATTGCTTTTACACATACTACCACAACCGGTATTGAATTATGGATACTTGACATTGCTTCGGCATCCTGCAAAAAGATTACTGAAGCCGTTTTAAATGCAAATATTGGCCGGCCTTTTTCATGGTTTGCCGATGGAAATTCGTTGCTGGTGAAATTTCTTCCTGCCGAAAAAAAACCTTTAATTGCTAAGGCAGAATCAATTCCGGTCGGGCCTACCGTTTCGGTAAGCGACGGCAAAAAAGCGCAAAATCCAACTTACCAGGATTTGCTTAAAGATAAAGCCGACGAATTTAATTTCGAACAATTAGCAATGTCAACCCTTTTTAAAGTGGGTTTAAACGGCAATATAACATTGTGGAAAGAAACCGCCATGTTTACTCAGTCCGATTTCTCGCCCAATGGTGAATATGTGTTGATTACAACCATTCAGAAACCATTTTCATATTTGGTAACCCTCAACCGGTTTCCATCGAAAACCACTATTTTCGACAAAAACGGAAAAGAAGTAAAGGTTTTGCTTGAATCTCCGCTGATAGAAGATTTACCCAAAGGTGCCAACGCCACGGTTAAAGGAATGCGTTCGGTAAACTGGAGAAACGACGTACCCGCCACCATTTATTATGTTGAAGCGCTTGATGAAGGTGACCCTGAAAAAGAAGCAGAATTCCGCGATGAGGTTTTTTTGCTAATGGAACCTTTTAACGGTCAACGGGTTTCGGTGGTTAAAACAATTAACCGCTTTGGTGGAATTACCTGGGGAAACAATCAGGTTGCAATTGCACGCGACCGCTGGATTAAAAACCGGAATACCAAAACTTATCTCTTCAATCCTTCGGAACCGGGAGCAAAACCCACCATTTTATTCGATATGAGTTATGAAGACAATTACAATAACCCGGGTACGTTTGTTACCGCAAGAAACCAGTTTGGCGAAAACACGCTGGTAATTAACGGCGACAAAATGTATCTTACAGGGCAAGGTTATTCTGCAGAAGGAGTTCGTCCGTTTTTTGATGAATTTAACCTGAAGACAAAAACTACGAACAGGTTGTGGCGTGCCGATGGCAAAGAAAACCTCGAAAATATTTCAGAGGTTATAAATGCCCCGCAAGGAGTACTTTTAACCCGGGTGGAAAGCCAGACTGTATTTCCAAATTATTTTATCAGAAACACGATTAAACGGATTGCACCACAGCAAATTACTTTTTTCGAAAACCCGGTAAAAAGTATCAGCGGAATCCATAAAGAAGTAATCAAATACAAACGTGCCGATGGAGTTGAACTTTCGGGAACTCTTTATTTGCCTGTTGGTTACGACATGGAAAAGAAAGAAAAACTGCCAATGATATTATGGGCGTATCCACAGGAGTTTAAAGATGTTTCAACGGCAGGACAGGTAACTTCGTCGCCTCATACTTTTACTTTGCCATCATATGGTTCACCGGTTTTCTGGGTAACACGAGGATATGCTGTTCTCGATAATGCGGCTTTCCCAATTGTGGGTGAAGGCGATAAAGAACCCAACGACACTTTTGTTGAACAGTTGGTAGCCAATGCCAAAGCGGCAATCGATGCGGTTGACAATTTGGGCTACATCGACAAAAACAGGGTTGGCGTTGGCGGACATTCCTACGGAGCGTTTATGACTGCCAACCTGCTTTCGCACTGCAATTTGTTTGCGGCTGGCATTGCACGTAGCGGCGCATACAACCGCACTTTAACCCCGTTTGGGTTTCAGAACGAGGAACGCAGTTATTGGGAAGCACCCGAAGTTTACAATACCATGTCGCCGTTTATGAATGCCGATAAAATGAAAACCCCGCTTTTGCTGATTCATGGTGAAGCCGATAACAATACCGGAACGTTCCCGCTGCAAAGCGAAAGATATTTTAATGCTTTAAAAGGAATGGGTGCACCGGTTCGTTTGGTTTTGCTGCCAAAGGAAAGTCATGGTTATTCAGCCCGCGAATCGGTTTTGCATGTTTTGTGGGAACAGGATCAGTGGCTGGAGAAATGGGTGAAAAATAAGAAACAGTGAATGCGTGAATGCGTGAATGAAGAAATAAAAAATGAATATTGACAAATGACATTTAGATTTTGAGTTAAATCAGATAAATTCAATTGAGAATATACAACAAATTTAATACAGACATTATACTCAATAAACGATACTACTTGAAAGACAAAGAAATAATACATAACAATGGATAAAGAAATACCAAAATTTCATGAGACTTTTAATCCCATTCTTGACATTTTAAGTGATGGCGAAATAATAAATAGCAGAGAACTTCTAAATAAAGTCATTGAAAAGTATTACAATAATTTGCCTCAGGAATTATTAGAACAAAAAACGAAAAGCGGCAGCCCTCTGTTACAAGATAGAATCTCATGGGGAAAATCGTACCTTAAAAAAGGTGGATTTGTAATATATCCCGAGAGGGGTATGGTTCAGATTACCGAGAAAGGCAAAAACTCGATAAATGGTAAATTAGAATTAAAAGACGTAGAGGGTTCTTCCAATTTCATGAACTTTTATGCTCATGAGTCTGATAAAAAAGGAATTTCCAATGATACGGAAATAAAAAACTCAACACCACAAGACCTAATAGACAGTGGATTTGCAAAAATAGAAGCCCAGGTAAAAAATGATTTGCTGGAGAAATTAAAAACCATCGATCCCTATTTTTTCGAAAAAGTAATTCTCATCTTGTTAAAAAGAATGGGTTATGGAGACTTTATAGAGACAAGTAAAACCGGGGATGGAGGAATTGACGGTATAATAAATGAAGATAAATTAGGATTGGATAAAATCTATATTCAGGCAAAACGTTACGGAGAAAATAAAGTCAGAGAAAAAGATATCAGGAATTTTATTGGGGCAATGAGTGGAGATACAAGTAAAGGTGTTTTTGTGACAACCACCAATTTTGATCAAGGAGCAATAAAAAAAGCACATGATGCTCATCATACGATAATCCTGATAGATGGGAAGAAACTTGTAGATTTAATGCATGAATATAATGTTGGGATTCAGATTAAAGAAACTTATGAAGTAAAAGAATTGGATGAAGATTTTTTTGTAGGTGAATAAAAATGTAAGCAAACATTCTTTTACTTCGTGCAGTCTGTAAAAACCAACTTGAATGGTTAAAATACACCGGAAAAAGTTAACCTGTTCCTTCAGTTTCTGGTTCTCCCGTCATCTTTAATTTTCTGAAAAAGAGCTTCCAGTTCTTTTAGTTTTTCAGGATTTTCTTTGGCAAGATTTTTTGTTTCGCCAAAATCATTGGTAAGATTATAAAGTTGAGGTTCGGGATCGGTACCCATTTCAGTATTGGTGTTTATATTCATTTTTGGCTTGTCGCTGGGTACTATGTATTTCCATTCACCCTGAATGAGCGCATTTGTACTGATTCCCTGATGAACGAAATGCTTGCGGTCAACCTCCGATTTCCCGAGCAACTGGTCGAGCATTTCTTCACTGTCAACCGCATCACTTTCTTTTAAATCCAAATTCAGCATTTTGGCAAACGAAGCCATAAAATCAACCTGTGAAATCAGAACATCCGATGTACCATATTTGATTCTGCCTGGCCAGCTTACAATAAACGGCACCTGGGTACCCGCGTTGAAAGCGCTGTATTTTCCACCACGCAGAGGTCCTGCAGGTTGGTGGTCTCCAAGCAGTTCAACTGCCTGATCCTTGTACCCGTCATCTACAACAGGGCCATTGTCGCTGGTAAAAATTACAATGGTTTTTTCAGTTAACTGCAGCGATTCCAGTTTTTTCATGATTTC
>Ga0247841_10005067_pt1 | contig 21788 bp, 15 predicted proteins | sample LaCruzMarch2015__2_FD_192410 | JGI IMG/M metagenome (GOLD analysis project Ga0247841, IMG submission 192410) | Freshwater microbial communities from meromictic Lake La Cruz, Castile-La Mancha, Spain - LaCruzMarch2015_18m | ecosystem: Environmental > Aquatic > Freshwater > Lake | place: Spain... | reverse complement strand
CTCGGAAGTTCACTCGGCGTACGGTCATCATAATGAAAAACTGCAATCTCTGTAAATACAGCAAGGTCTGTAACGATCTGCCCGGTGTTTGTATTCTCCTGCCCTACCTGGCGATCACCGTGGTGGTCGTGTCACTGGGCTATCTGTTCGTCACCCAGGAACTGATGTAACAGCCATCGCGTCGCCGCGCGGTGTCCGGTTCAGCCGCACACCGCGTCGCCGACCCTGCCATGCGACCGCATGCTCATGCCGACACCTGCGCAGATCGCCCCCGGCTGTACCCTGGTGATGCACTTGGAAGTGCGTTTTCACGACGGCTTCGTCGGTTTTTCCACCTTCGATCAGGAGCCGATCACCTGTCGTCTCGGCGACGGCACCCTGGCCCACGGGATGGAGACCGCGTTGCTGGGTCTCGCGCCGGGTGAGGACCACCTGATCCTGGCCAGCGGTTCCGAGTTGTTCGCCGAGTATGACCCGGACAATCGTCACTGGTTGCCCGTGAGCGACTTTCCGCCGGAGCTGGACCCCGCACCGGGCCAGGTGGTCGCCTTCACGACCCCGGCCGGGCACGAGACCAGCGGTCTGGTGCTCGAACGGGAGGGGGAGAGTAGGGCCGGGCGGGTGCGGGTCGACTTCAACCACCCCTTTGCCGGCCGCTCGCTGACCCTGCGGGTGCGTATCCTGTCGGTCACCTGACCGCGGTCAGCGGTTGATCGTGGATGCGCTGCGCTGATCCACCTGACGAAACCGGCTCCGTTGTAGGGTGGATAAGGCGCGCCGCTCGGTGTCAGGGGCCCGGCACGTCAGTCGCGCGCGCCGCATCCACCAGAGGTCGCGCGATGCCGTCCGAATTTGCAATTGCGCCCGCGAGCCGATGCGGCCGCCCGCGGCGGCCGGATTGCCCCATAATGTCTGACTTCTTCTCTCACCCAACTTTCGCCTATCCTCTGCTGCCATGGATATACTCCTCGCCAATCCCCGCGGTTTCTGTGCCGGTGTCGACCGCGCCATCGCCATCGTCGAGCGCGTGCTCGACCTGTACGGTGCTCCGATCTATGTGCGACACGAAGTGGTCCACAACCGCTTCGTCGTGGACGGGTTGAAGCAGCGCGGCGCCATCTTCGTCGAGGAACTGGATCAGATTCCGGACGGGGCCACGGTCGTCTTCAGCGCCCACGGGGTCGCCCAGCAAGTGCGGGCGCAGGCGCAGGCGCGCGGGTTCCGGGTCTTCGATGCCACCTGTCCGCTGGTGACCAAGGTCCATCTGGAGGTGGCGCGGCACTGCAAGGCCGGCGATGAACTGGTCCTGATCGGTCACCGCGGGCATCCGGAAGTCGAGGGCACCATGGGCCAATGCCAAACGGACGGCGGGCTCATCCATCTGGTGGAGTCGGTGGAGGATGTCGCCGGTCTGCCGGTGCGCAATCCGGAGCATCTGGCTTACGTGACGCAAACCACGCTCTCGGTCGACGACACGACGGAGATCATCGCGGCGTTGCGCGAGCGCTTCCCAAAGATCGAGGGTCCCAAGCGCAGCGACATCTGCTATGCCACCCAGAACCGTCAGGACGCGGTAAAGACGCTGGCGGCGCGGTGCGACCTGTTGCTGGTGGTCGGTTCAGCCAACAGCTCCAATTCGAACCGCCTGCGGGAACTGGCGCACAAGCAGGGCTGCGCGGCCTATCTGATCGACGGCCCCGACGACATCCGCCGGGACTGGCTGGAACAGGCGCCGCGGGTGGGCCTGACCGCCGGCGCATCCGCCCCCGAGATCCTGGTGGAACAGGTGATCGCCCGTCTGCGTGAGTGGGGTGCCGGGAGCGTGGAAGAGCAGTCCGGCATTCGTGAACAGGTGGTCTTCAGCCTGCCGCGCGAACTGGCGGCAGCCGGCGCGGCCGAGGGCTGATGGTGGATGCGCTGCGCTTATCCACCCTACAAGGCCGGCTCCGCTGTAGGGTGGATAAGGCGCGCCGCTCGATGTCCGGATCCCGAAACATCGGTCGCGCGCGCCGCATCCAACAGGGGGGCGCGCGATGCCGCCCGAACTTCGAATTGCTGGTACTGATCCAGGCGTTGGACACTGATCGATGAGCGATATCCTGGTCATCGGCGGCGGCATCATCGGTCTACTGACCGCCCGCGAACTGGTTCAGGGCGGGGCCGCGGTCACCCTGGTCGAGATGGGCCGGACCGGGCGCGAGTCCTCCTGGGCCGGCGGCGGCATCGTGTCTCCGCTCTACCCCTGGCGCTACCCGGAGGCGGTCACGGCGCTCGCGCGCTGGAGTCAGCAGGTCTACCCCGACCTGTGCGCGGAGCTCCATGAGGCATCCGGCATCGACCCCGAGTTCACGCCGAACGGGCTCCTGATCCTGGACACCGAAGAACGCGCTCAGGCGCTCGCCTGGGCCGCCCGCCAGGGCGACGAGGTCCAGGTCATCGATGGCCCGGCGGTCCGCGCGCTCGAACCTGAACTGGGCCTGCGCCCATCCCAGGCACTGCGCTTCCCGGCGGTCGCCAATGTCCGCAATCCGCGTCTGGTCAAGGCCGCCCGGCGGGCACTGGATGGGTGCCTGCTGCTGCGTGAGCAGGAAGAGGTGCTCGACATCCTGGTCGCGCATGGACATATTCAGGGGGTGCGCACGACGCAGGGCGTGATCCACGCCGATCAAGTCATCGTCTGCGCCGGCGCCTGGACCGGGCGGCTGCTGAGCCAATTCTGCCGGCCGCCTGCCATTGCCCCGGTGCGCGGGCAAATGATCCTCTTCCAGGCGCGGCCGGGCCAAGTGCGTCACACCACACTCTACCGTGATCGGTACGTCATCCCGCGTCGGGACGGGCGCGTCCTGGTCGGCAGCACACTGGAGCACACGGGCTTCGTCAAGGCGACCACCGCCGAGGGCAGAGACGCGCTCCACCGCAGCGCCGTCGAACTGTTTCCCTTGCTCGAACAAGCGCCCATGGAAACGCACTGGTCCGGCTTACGCCCCGGCGCCCCGAGCGGCATCCCCTACATCGGCGCCTACCCCGGCACCACCGGGCTCTATGTCAACGCCGGCCACTATCGCAACGGCGTGGTCACCGCCCCGGCCTCCGCCCGGCTGGCCGCCGACCTGCTGCTGGGGCGCGCGCCCATCATCGACCCCGCGCCCTACGCGCTGGAAGCCTCACGCTGAATCACGATGTGAGCGTTTTCGGCTAAGCGCTTCGCAATCAGGCCAGAGCAATCGTCCTCCGGTCGCGGCGCACGGTAGCCGCGTATCCATTTTTCGCAACGTTTGCCGGTCTTCGTGGTTGTCCAGGTGCGCCGCTTATAGACTACGGTGTAAAGCTGCTCGCCCATCTGGCCCGCCTGGGCCTGGTGCTTGACCTCGTCGCCGTCCACCACCCGATCGCAGTCCGGGAAGGGGCAGTGGGCATCGCCGCCGGTCACGGTGCCGCCCGATTGCTCCTTGGCGCGGGTGACGATCTCGAATCCGCAGCGTCGATGCCCGGTCTGGGTGTCGGGGAGCAGCCGCACGCCAGCCCCGTCTGAGGCCAAGCGCCAGTTGGGCGAGAGTGGAATGAGCCCGTCACAGTAGGGGCAGCTGACAGTGCGAGCCCAGAGGTAACCGTCTGGACGGCAATCCTCGGAGGGCTCAGACGGGAAGGCCCAAGCCAGGCGCTCGCGTACCTGAACGGCCAATTCGGCGCCAAAGCGCTCGAAGGTCTCCTTGACCTCCAGACCGAACGCGAGCGGCCATTCCACGGTCGCGCGCAGGATCAGAGCCGCGACGGGGTTGAGGTCGTTGGCGACGGTCGTCAAGCCAAGCCGGGTTGCCTCGTAGGGAATGCTGCCGCCGCCGGCCGTCGGGTCCAGGACCGCGGGGCCGCGAATGCCTATACGCGCTGCTTCGTACCTCAGCCACTCCAAGTCTTCTGCCGATGGGAGGTGTGTGAACGCGCGGGGGTAGCCGTAGGCGTCCGCCCCTAAGCGCTCTCCCGCGCGATCCGCCTTGGCAATGCGGACTTTGGCGGCCACCGGGTCCCCATGAATCCCCAGAACGTGCATGAACCGCTCCCGGTCCGCGTCCGCCGGCAGCAGTGCGGCCAGGATGGCGGCACGCGAGGCGATCAACGGCCGGCGTGCCCACCAGACGTGCAACCGGTTGGGTGCCGGAAAGGGGGTCATGGGCGTGCGCTCGCACAGACCCTCCAGGCCGATCTCGGCGATGGGCAACCAGGTCTCGATCAGGCGTGTTGTCATGACGTGTGCAAGCCGGGCTTAACCACCCTTTAACGGTCACTCAAATGCTCGCGCGCAATTGCGCGCGCATTCTTTCCAGGAATGCACCCGCCGCGCTTGCCCTCAATCAAACCCGGCAAGACAAGCGCAGCGCGGATTGCCGCCGCGGGCGTCTTGGCCTAGACTGGCAGCGTCACGGTCGGTTGCGAGGTCGGGATCTGGCTCAGCAGCAACCGGCTTGGATCGGGGCGAGGCCCCGCCCCTGATCCCGCCTCCCGTCCCACATTTCCCCAAGCGTATTTTGCCGCAAATCCCGATGCTCGTTACCCACGAACGCGAAAAGCTGATCAACGCGATCCTGTACTTTGCCCACACGACAAAGTACCTGGGTAAGATCAAGCTTTTCAAGCTCCTCTTCCTGCTCGACTTCGAGCACTTCCGGCAGACCGGGCGCAGTGTGACCGGTCTAGACTACCAAGCCTGGAAGTTCGGTCCGGTGCCGCTTGAGGTGATGCAGGAGTGGGAAGCTCCGGAGCCCGACCTGGCTGCCGCAATCACCATCCAGCCGGAAAAGGTGATCGACTACGTTCGCGAGACCGTCGTACCCCTGGTTCCGTTTAACGACAGCCACTTCACCAAGCGCCAGCTGCGCATCATGTGCGAGTTGGCGGAGCGCCATCGCGATACGCGCTCCCCGGGGATGATTGATGTCACGCATGCGGAGAATGGGGCTTGGGCCACTGTGTGGAAGGACGGCAGTGGCATGAGCCAAGAAATCCCGTACGAACTGGGATTGGAACCGGACAGCCCATTGCGCGACTCCGTTCTGGAGATTGCGCGCGAGCAAGCGGCGATCCGGCAAACCTACCGATCTCACCCCTGACATGCCCGGCGTCTTGCCCGCGGGGATTGTGCCCGGCCAGACTTGCCGTCACGTCTGCTACTACCGCACCCCCGAGGGCGAGCCGAAGAGCAAGTACCTGCTGATCCTGGCGGGTGCTCCAAGCGGCGACGTCATCTATCGCCTACTCACCAGCCGGCCGCATGGCCGGCCCAGGCAACCGCCTTGTTATCAAGGGCTGCCCTACCCCGGTTTCTACCTCGGACTCCTTGGCGGTCCGTTGACCGCCGACAGTTGGCTCGATCTCCAACAGGCCGACGATTTCGACTGCCCGGCCTTTTCGACTGGCGTGCAGGGCGGTCTGATTCAGCCGATTGCCACCTTGCCGCTCGCGTTGCTCTGCCCCGCGCTGGATTGCGTCGCCAATGCTGACGATACAACCCGGCAGCAGGAGCGCTGCATCCGGGATGTACGAGCCGGCTTGAGTTGCTGTTAGCACCGAACTCCATCCGCGCCGTTCGGGGCTCAGCCTTTGGGATCGATCAGCAGGAAGCGCAGCGCCATGAGCACGCGCCGGGGGTATTTGCGGTGCATGGCCATGCCGAGCCAGTAGGCGGCCTCCTCGCGGCCCATCTCTTCGATGCCTTCGGCGCAGGCGCGCATGTATTCACGATTGCGCATGGGGGCGAGGATGCGGAACAGGAGCCCCAGGTTGAGCGCGAAGTCCTCATCCAAGGGGAAGGTTTGGCGTTCGCCGACCAGGCCGCCGCCGAGCTTGATCCGGGCCTTGGTCAGGCGCCGCAGCACGCGATTCTCCACCAGGGCGAGGTTGCGCCCGCGCAACCCGGCGATGCGCACCGGGGTCTTGATGTGGGGGGTGGCCGGGCCGGTACCTGCCAGACCTCCATCTCCAGGTGATCCGACCCGTGGGAGCGGACCCACAACTCATATCTGGGCATGGTGGCAGCCGGCCGCTCATCGGGCAATCGAGAGGGCAAGGCGCTCATGCACTGCCCTCGGCGGTGATGGATACATAGGCCGCCCCGGTGCCGAAACGGGTCAGGCGCTCGGCGAGCTTCTCCGCGGTATCGCCCGCGAGAGCCAGTCCAGCATCGTCGAATCGGATGTCAAAGCGGGCGGAGATGTCCTTTTCCTTGGCCGCACGCAGCTGGGGGTCCAGGAAGTCCTTGATCGGTTGCGCGTCCGCGGGCGGGCCGGTGAAGTCGAACTCCAGGCTGCCGCCGTCCGTGGTCACATAGCCGCCGCTCAAGGCGACCTGCTTCGCGGCGCCCTGGATGGCCGCGACCAGACCCAGGAGGCGGAAGGCGTCGGTGGCGTCGAAGAGCCGCAACTCGATGGCGCGGATGTGGGTGAACTTGCGCGCCCGCGCCCGCTCCCAGAGTTTGGTGAGGGCCTCCTTGAGGACGCCTTCCTCGGTCAGTGTCCCATCCGGCGGCGGCGGCGGCGGCGGCGGGGGTGGCGGTGGCGGAGGTGGCTCGGCCACCTTGGGCCAGATGCCGTTGGTCTTGGCGTAGGCGGAGGTATGGACGAAGGACTGCTCGTCGATATGGATGCTGGCCCAAGGATCGCCCATGCCGCAGGTGAGTTTGCCGCTTTGGTAGACGTACTCGCCCAGCTCGATGCCGCGGCGGATACCTTTCACGAAGCAGTCGTCGCCGACCAGGATGGGCAGCGCCGGGTCCCGCCGGAACTCGGCGCGCAGGGCGGCGGTGGTGATGGTGCCTTTCTTAAGCGGGGTGCGGTCGCGGATATAGGTCGGCGAATCCGGCTCGTCCTCGGGCAGGCGCAGCTTGTTGTTGGCGCGCAGCACCTCGATCACCTGCTTTTGGCCCAGGCCGGGCTTCTCGGAGGCACCCTGAACGTCAATGGCGGTGTGGGCCAGGTCCAGGTTGGCCCCGTCGATGCGGTGCTTGGAGGCATAGAACACGTGTCGGTAGCACTGCTGGATGGCCAGGGCCAGTTCCTGCTCGGAGCGTTGGTACCATTCCCTGATGCGGTCTTGCTGGTGGTCCGGGAATTCGTTGAGGCGTTCCGGGCGGCGCAGCTCGTTCAGTGCCAGGCGCCGGACCATCTTGTGCTTCATCTCCTCCTTGCGGGCCTGATCGGCCAGCAGGAAGATCAGGTTGTTGCGGTTTTTCCGCAAGCCCCCGCCACGTCCTTGTACTCGTAGATGCGGCCCACCAGTTCCGGGTGTGGAACAGGATCGCCCGGCCCAGGTAGGAGCCGTAGGGGACGAGCCCTTGGTAATGTTCGGCATCGAGCTGTTGGGCCAGGGCGCTCTGATCCCCATCCACGGCGGCCACGTCCGATTTGATGGCCGGCACGAACTGGCGCTGGCCCAGACGGGTGACGATCGCCTGGCGGATGGGCTCGAAACCCAAATCCAGGTGGTGCAGGTGAATGGCGTAGGCGTCCGCGGGGCGCTGCTCCCACACCCTGGCCACGCTCCTGGCGAGCAACCTGAGCATACCTCGCACCCGTTGGAAATTGCCCAGAGTGGACAGCTTCTCGCGCAGGGTGTCGATCAGCTCCGGGTGCAGAGGGTAACCTGCCGCGAAGGATTCAAGCCGGGAATCACCGCTGCCGGCCGGCGGCAGTTGGTCCCGATGTTGCTCCCAGAGTTGGCGGTAGGACGCGATGACGGCCGCGGCCCGGCGTCGTCGATCCGGGTGAAGAGCCGGCGGCGGAGGATCTTGACCGTCTCGTCCTCCTCGGTCGGATCGAGTAGCGTCGCCTTGCGGGCCGAGACGCTCTCCGCCTCCTCCATCTTGTCGGCGATGAACTGGTTCTCGTCGGTGTAGGCGTCGGTGGCCTTGCCGCCTTTGCCGATCGCGAGCGTGTAGACCACGACGGCATTGGGCGAGCTTTCCACGGCCTTGAAGAGGGCCGTGAGGAAGGCGGTGAGCTGACCGCCCGCGGCCTCACGCTCCCTGACCTTGAGCTTGCGCAGGTAGACCGACAACTCGTCCATGAGGATGAGCGTCGGTGCGCCCCCAAACAGCTCCTGGATGGTGGCGGCACCGGGCGCACCGCCCTCCTCGTCGCTGCGACGCACGCGCTCGTAGCCTTCCCGGCCGGCCAGGGCATAGGCGATCTCGCCCCAGGGGGTGTAGGCCCGCAGATCGGATTCCAGGAGGCGCCCGTTCAAGGGATCGGCGTTCTCGCCATCGAACGCGGCGATGCGGACCTTGCCCGTTGGCAGCAGGTCGGGGTCCATGAATTCGGCGGCGTTCGGTACGCCGGTCATGCCGTTGATGGCGTGGGTCAGGGCGATGAGTGAGTGGGTCTTGCCGCCGCCGTAGTTGGTGTCCAACCGAAAGATCGATGCCACCTGGTGGGGGTTGCCCGTCAGGCGCAGGCAGACGTTGCGCAACAAGTCTTTGAGCCCACGGGTGGGATGGGTGTTAGCGAAGAACCTGACCGGGTCCAGACACTCTTTAGGGGCGTCGCCCCGCAGGACCTGGGCGAGATCCGCGGCGAAATCCGACTCCGAGATGGTCCCCATGAGCACGTCCTGGCGGGGTTCGCACAGATCGAAAATGGTCGGCAAGGTCATTGTCCGTAAATTCCTGCAAGCGGCTCGCGAACTCGGCGGAGGTCTATGGCTATGATACCTCTCAATTTCAGGCAGTAGCGATCGCGCCTGCATTTGCCCGCTTCGCCAAGGGCGCCGATGGGCACCAGTGCCAGATCTCAATCAGGCGCGTTGCCCTGGCGTCTGCAAACCGGGCTTGGCCGCACATATTAACGGTCACTCAAATGCTCGCGCGCAATTCCGCGCGCATTCTTTCCAAGCAAATGCGCAAACAATGCGTGCCACTCATTTCCGTGCGGGATCGAGACGGTAACAGGCCGAGCGCCCCGCGCCGTCGAGCAGGATCTCCGGGGTCTCCGCCCGCAGCTCCAGCATCAGGCGCACCACCTGGTTTCTGTCGTAGTGGGTGATCTGCCGGATCTCCTGATTGCTGAGTCCAGGCCCGCCGCGGCGCGCGCGATCCTTCAGGACACTGAGAATACGGGTCTTGGCCGCCTCCCAGGCGATGCGCCGGTCGCGCTCGGGATGGCCGGGGCCGGCCAGTTGACGGTGCAGGTCGGGACGTAGCGCCCAGTAGGTGCCGCGCCCGGTTCCGCCGCGCTCCAGATAGCCCAGGCCGGTCTCCATGTCGTTGAGCAGGTCGCGGGCCTCGGGCTCGGTGCGCTGGCACAGGCTGGCCGCGGTGGCCGTGTCCAGCTCCGGATGGCCGAGCAGACATAGCGCGGCAGGTAGCGGCGCAGGGCGTCGGGGTGTCCGGCCAGGAAGAGACCGGCGAAGGACAGCCGGCCATCGCGGAGCAGGTCCAGGGCGGAGAGGTGCCGCAGGTCCTCGGGGCGTTCTCCCGGCGCGCCGCATCGCGCAAGTGCTCCATGGCGGCGGCCGAGAGCAGGTCCGCCGGGCGGCCGTCAACCTGACCGGAGGTGAAATCGGACTCCCCGGTCTCGACCAGCACACGGCGCGCAGGCTGCCGGTCAGGGGCAGGCAATCCTTGCCGACGCGCACCTTGGCCCGCCCCTGGCTGTCGGTATAGGGCGGCAGGCCGCCGTAGACCTGCATCAACAGCAGGCGCCCGGTTCCTTCCGGCACCATCAATTCCTCGAAGACCGGCGTGAGCCGCGGGTCCGTGCGGTCATAGACGGCCTTGAGCAGCAGGTTGATGTCGATCTCCGCGGGTACGCCCAGGAGGGCACCCGCGCGTCCCACCACCCGGTCGCGCACCCCGAAGACCACGGTGCCACCGCCACCGTTGGCCATGCAGACGGCCATTTCGACCACCTGGTCCACGGCCTTCTCGCGGCTGCGCTCGGGCCATTCTTTGAAATCGAGGTCCTGATCCTCCATGGCGTCGGCGGGCGCCGTGTCCAGTTCAGCCAGCAGGGTCTCGATGTTGGGTAGGGTGCGGGGCATGACGACCTTTACGCCTTGGGATCGATCGGGAGGACGTTGAAGGCCGGAGCGATGGTCGGCGCGGCGCAGGCCATTGCCAGACTGCTCCATGGCGACAGCACGGCCGGCGCGCGCCCTCCATCAACACTAGTGGTACCTGGCGGGAAAAATCGCTCTGTAAGTCTTTCAGTTGAAGTAAAAAGTGGGGACTGAAAATCCCCGTGTCGGTGGTTCGATTCCGCCCCTGGGCACCATAGAAGGAAACAAAGACGCCAACCCGCAAGGTTGGCGTTTTTTGTTTCAGGGGTCTTGAGTGTGGATCATGCCAAGGTCGGCACCTCCCCGAACGACCGCCATTTGAGCCCGTCGAGTTGCTCCAGGATTTGGGTCCGACGCTCCTGGTCGGCCGCCCGGTACGCTTTCCAGACTTCGAGCATCGCGTCCTTGAGGATGCCGGTCAGCTCTACCGCGCTCCCCACCAGCGCGCCGCCACCCATGAATGCGGCCAGCGAGCGGGTCCCGGGCGGACCGGCCTTGGGCAGCACCCGCTGGTCAACGAAATCCGTGAAGGTGACCCGTTTGTCCGAGGCCGAAACCAGGCTCCGCGTCAGGTCCGGCGAATCCGGCAACCGCGCATCGGCGATCAGCCCCGCCTTCAGGCGCTCGATCAGTGCATTGAAGTCCGCCTGGGCCGCGGCATAAAGCTGGATGCCCTGGGCGAAGGTGCCCACATCGCCCTTGCCGAAGGTCTTGAGCAGCCCGGCCCCGGCCTCGCCCGCGGTCTGCTCGCGTTTCATGATCCCGACCGCCTGCGGGTAATCCAGCGGCTCGGCCGCGCCGGCGAGGAACGCTGTGACCAATAACAGCAGTGCGGCCAGTCGGGTGGCCAGGGCGGCGGGGCGCGGGTGGTGGCGGTCGGTCATGCGGGGTGTCTCCTGTGCGCTGTGTAGGTGTGCTGGGTGCGATTCATCGGCCGTCGTTCTTGTCGGGACGGCCGACGCATGAATCCGGGCGGCGACTGCTTCGGACCGCCGAATCGCGAACGATGCGGTTCGTGCCTGACACTGGTGGCGAATTCGCTAACCAATTGAAATCCCGCGTCTCATGAACATGCTTTCAAGGGGTTACGGGGTTCTTCCGGCATTGCGCCACCAGGGGGGAGCGTTAGGGTTCGCTCTCACTCCAACCTCCGGGCTCTCGCCGAAAAAGAAGATGCTCTCACAAAGACACAAAGACACGAAGAAGAAAAGAGAGATAAGAAGCCATGTAAGACTTCTCTATCTTCGTGTCTTTGTGTCTTTGTGAGAGGATTTCTTCTCTTTCTTCCGTGTCTTCGTGAAAAACCCTTGATCGGGCTCCCAGGCTCAAGCGCGTAGGATGCGGTGAGCGCAGCGAACCGCATCACTCTGGTCGATCATTGCGCGACCTTGAGCAGCCGATAGTTCTCCACCGCCTGCGGCTTGGTGGAGACCGGCCGCTGCTCGCCCCCGGTCAGCGCACTCACGCGCTCGGAGAGCCAGGTGTCGAGCTCCGAGATATACAGAAACCAGTCATTGGTATAGTCCGCCTGACCGCCCAGGCCCTCCAACAGCGCCTTGGTGAATGCCCCGTGGCGCCATTCGTCGCGCTCCTGGCTCAATTGTTTGCCGGTGCTGGAGGCGAAGACCACCACCCCGGACTGCGCATCGGCCAGCTCGTTGGCGAAGCGGGTGGCATCGGCGCGCGGGTCGGCGCGGTTCTGCCCAGGCACGGCGCTCAATCCGCCTGAATAGCAGGTGTCGAGGAACAGCACCTTCTTGCCCGAGACCCGGCTCAAGAAGCGCCGGAAGTCGTCGCCGTTCACCGCGCTGCGCAGTAACCGGTCCGGGGTGCCGTCATAGGGCAGGAAATAATATTCCCCGACCGCATCGGTGAACCCGTGCCCGGCGAGAAAGACCATGGCCACGTCGCGTGCGTTGGTGTTGCGCTCGATCCAGTCGAGTCCGTCGAGCACCGCCTCGCGGGTCGCCTCCCCGTCCGGCAGCAGCCGGACATGGACCTTCTTATAGAGCCCCTGGTCGCCCTCCTGAGTGCGCAGGCGCTCGACAAAGCCCCGCGCATCATCGGCCGCCCACTTGAGCCGGGCGGACTCGACCGGGTGTGCGCTGATCCCGACCGCGAGCACCCAGAGCTCCGGCTTGCGCCAATCCTCAGCCCCCGACCAGTTGAGCACCACGCCGGCGGGCACCGATGCGCCGTTGCTGTTATAGGCGATCAGCTCCAGGGTCAGGTTGACCGGCGGGACCTCTAGGGTCAGATGGCCGGCCAGCTCCCGCCCGTCCGCGCTCGCCAGATCCCGAGTGTCTTCGAGCACCTTGCCCGGCCCGCCGTCCACCCTGGCCTCCACCCTGGTCACCGCACCCTGGGGCGAGTTGGCCTTGTAGAAGACCTTGATCCGGCCTGAATCGATAGAACTGCCGTCGGCCGGGTCCAGGATCGCGACGGTGGGCGGCAGCAGATCGGCGATGGCGCGGGTGCCGGCGCCCACCCCGCGCGCCTGATCGGCCAGCCGCAGCGCCTCCGCCGGGTCCGCGGTCTCCAGCACCCGGGCGATCATGTCGGGCCGATAGAATTGCTCGCGAAAGCGCGAGGCCGGGTAGAAGTCCGGTGCCCGGTCCGGCCCCCGATTGACCTGCCAGCCGATCAGGTCCTCGCCGCCGGGGGAGGCGGTGTAATGGCCGTCCGGGGTCCAGAGCACCCAGCGGCGACCGTCGGTCTTACCTTTCGGGTCCGGCTCGGCATAGAGCGCCAGAACCTCGGCGCCGTCGGTCATCCGGTGCCAGCGGAGGGTCCCGTCGCCGTAACCCGCCACCGCGTAGCGTCCGTCGCCGGTGAGGTTCAGCGCCCAGACGGCGCCCGGGACCGGCTGGGGCGGCCAGAGTGGACGGCCTGTCGCGTCATAGGCGCGCAGCGACCACTCGGTGCCGAGGACGAAGCGCTGGCGCTCCGGGTCCAGTGCGAGGCTGCGTGCCCGCTCGAATTCTATCAAGGCCAGTGGCTTGCCATCGAGCTTGGGGTGCTCGCTGTTAAACCAGTCGGTGACCGGCAGGCCCTCCCGTGGTCCCTCGTCCGGCAGCGCGAGCCCGCTCATTGCCGCATTGATCGGTGCGGGTTTCAGGGTCAGGTCCGGGAGCGAGAAGAGTGCCGGACGTTCGCCCCATTGGGCGAATCCGAAGGCGATCCGATCCCCGGTGTGTGAGACCCGGATGCCCTTCTCGTGCAGTTGACCGCGCAGGTCCGCCGCGGCCAGCGGCCTGGACCAGAGGGTCTTTCCGGCCTGGTCCAGCAGCAGGACGGCATCCTGTGCGCCGACCGCGAACCGGCCGTTGCGCAACGGGCGGATGACCATGACCGTATCGGTCGCGGGGCGGATCTCGGTGAATGGGCCGGTGCCCTGGCCCTGGATTTGCCAGCGTCGGATCGGGGACCAGTCGCCGTCGGCATAGCGCCCGCCGGCCAGCAGTGTCTTGCCGTCGGCGGACCAGGCGACCCTGCCCAGATCGCCGTTGTCCGCACCCTTGGTGTCCGCAGCAAAGCGCGGTGCCAGGGTCTGTCCGTCGAGCACCTCGACCGCCGTGTTGTCGTCGTAGCCCACCGCGAGCCGCCGGCCGTCCGGCGAGAAGTCGAGTCCGTAGGGCCGCTTGCCACCCCGGGGCTCGGTATCGGCCAGTCGCTCGAAGCCGCGGCCATAAAGCCGCACCCGGCCGTCACAGCTGCTGGTCGCCAGGCGTCCGTCCTGGGCAAAGGCCGCCCAATAGCTGCGGCTGCCATAGCCCGGATCGGTGAAGACCTGGGGCCAGGGTCCGTCCCTCTCAGTGGGGACGCCATAGACCCGCAGTCCGTTGGCCCCGCCCAGCATGGCGGCCAGCGAGCGACCGTCCGGGCTGAATGCCAGGTGGGTGACGACGTTCGGCAGCCCCGGGATGCGGTGGCGCAGCCGGCCGTCGGCTCGATCGAAGATATAGATGTTCTGCTGGTCTGCCCCGGGGCCGGTCCAACCCCCAGCCACGACCAGCCCACCGTCCGGCGAGATGGCCACCGCAAAGACCTTACCCAGATCGCCCGCGCCGGCCGGCACCCGCAGGATGCCCTCCAAGCGCCCGTCCGCCAGCCGCCAGACCCGGACCGTCTTGTCGTCCGAGCCCGAGACCACCCAGCGCTCGCCCGCATCCACGTCGATCCGCCAGATCCTGGCCGTATGGCCCCCAGGGTCCAGCCGCAGGATGGGCTCGGCGGGAAAGGGGTCCGGACCCGCGTCCGGTGCGGCCAGGGCCAGGCCCGACAACGCCGGCATGGCGAGCGCCAACAGCAGCACGGGCAGCGCCCACCGGCCGCGCTGGGTGAAAACGGACAGGCATGAATCCATCTGACGTGCCCCGTAAGTGAAGTCGACGCGGCGATTGTAACCCGCGCGGGCTGCCCCTGGCCGGAGCGGGGCGCAAATCGGGGCCTTCGGCGATTCTCGGGAATAAAGACCCCAACTGCAATGCCCGCGAACTCCTCAGGGGCTGTAAGGGCTGTAGGGGCGACTGAAGTCGCCCCTACAAAACCCACAGTTTTTTTGGCTCCCACGCTTTCTGGCTCCCACGCTCCTGCGTGGGAGCACGTGCGGGCGCTCCGCGTCCGGCGCCAAGACCGGACGCGGAGCGCCCGCCCGGCATTCCCACGCGGAGCGTGGGAACGAGAAGCCACGCCGTCGGCGCTTCACTTAATGGCATTGACGCTCCAGCGAGGGAGCAAGTCGGGACGCTCCAGCGTCCCGTGGTACCGAGACAGGGTTCGTGCCGGAATGACGGGACGATCCCGCGCGGCCCCATCGCGGCCGCAGGCCGCTCCCACGGGGAACCGCGGGATGGGCATCAGCGAATCTCAACCGGTTGCAGCCCATCGTCGTGCTCGCGCAGCGCCTCCCAAAGCTGCCCTGGTCCCAGCAGAATGTCCTGGAGACCGCGGCGAACCCGCTCGGAGTCGAGTGCTTGCTTACTCATGGCGCCATGGGCGGCACAGGCGTCGATGATCGCGTTCAGCAGCGCGTTGGCGAGGTCCGGCGAAGTCGCGAACTGCTCCTTGGTGTTGCTGCGGGCCTGCTGGACCAGGGTCGCGGACTCCAGCAGCTTGCCCTTGAGCACGTTGTTCACATAGACCAGCTTGTCGTCGTCGGTCAGGGCGCCCTCGAAGAGGTCGTTGACCGCCGCAATGATCTCGGCGAAACGCGCCCGCGCCTGCTCCCGCACCTCACCGCTGCCGGCCTGCGTCATCGGCGCCAGCCGCTCGCCGCCGGTGAGCGGCAGGTGGCGTTTGCCCTGATCGTGAAGCCCATGGTGGGTGAGCCGCAGCTTCGACAGATCCACCCCTTCGCGCGCGCGCCCGAAATCCAGCAGCGGCAGCAGGCGCTTGTAGAACAGTGCCCGCTTCTCGATGGCGGTATTGCCGTAGTCGAAGATCTGCGAGAGGAAGGCGTAGACGCGCAGAAACGCCCCCAGGTTGCGCTTGAACAGGAACAGCGCGTTCATCGCGTCCTGGGCGGACTGCGCCGCCGCGGTATCCGCCCTGCCCTTGGCGGCATCCAGCGCCTCACGTTCCGCCCTGAAGCGCCGCAGCAGCCGATCCGCCACCGGCTCCAGTGCCGCGATCAGTTGCCGCTGGGTCGCCCTGGGGTCCAGTTCCACGGCCACCACGCGCGCGATCTCGAAGTCATCATAGTAGCCGGCGGCATCCAGCCGGGCGCGCAGGTCGTAGACCAGATTCGGGTCGGTGACCCCGGCCAGCGCCGCGGTCTCGTAATAGGGCTTGAAGGCGGCGAGGATGTCGTCCGGCTCATTGACAAAATCCAGAATGTAGGTCGTGTCCTTGCCGGGATGGGCGCGGTTCAGCCGCGAGAGGGTCTGCACCGCCTGGATGCCGGCCAGGCGTTTGTCCACGTACATGCCGCACAGCAGCGGCTGATCGAAGCCGGTCTGAAACTTGTTGGCCACCAGCAGCAGGTGATAGGCATCGGTGGCGAATGCTTCGCGCAGGTCGCGCCCGCGCAGGGCCGGATTCAGGGCCGCGCTGCGCTCGGTGAAGGCGTCCGCTCCGGACTCCGGGTCCGACACCTCGCCGGAGAAAGCGACCAGTGCGCCGATCGCATAGCCCTGATCGCGGATGTACCGGGTCATCGCCAGTTGCCAGCGCACCGCCTCCACCCGGCTGCCGACCACCACCATCGCCTTGGCCTGGCCGTCCAGGAGCGGGGCGATGGTCTCCCGGAAATGTTCCACCACCACCTGCACCTTCTGCGCGATGTTGTACGGATGCAGCCGGACCCAGCGCAGGACGCCTTTCAGCGCCTCGTCGCGGATCACATCCCGCTCGTCCAGTTCGCGGCCGAACGCCGCGAGCCGGAAGGCGAGCCTGTAGGGGGTGTAGTTGCGCAGCACGTCGAGAATAAAGCCCTCCTCGATCGCCTGGCGCATGGAATAGACATGAAAGGCGGCCGGCAGATTGTCGGGGCCGGGCGGCCGGGCCGGGTCGGGCCGCCGGCCGAACAGCTCCAGCGTCTTGGCCTTGGGTGTCGCGGTGAAGGCGATGTAGGTGATACCGGCCGCCGCGGCACCCGCGCCCGCTCGGGCCGTCATCTGCGCCGTCAGCAGATCCTCGGTGCTCAGCTCGCCGCCGTCCGCCAGTTCAGCCAGCTCCTGCGCGGACAGCACCTCCCTGAGTTTGGCCGCCGCCTCCCCGGTTTGCGAGCTGTGTGCTTCGTCGACGATCACGGCGAAGCGCTTACCCTGGGTCGCCGCCAGCTCCCGCACCGCCGCGATGGCGAAGGGGAAGGTCTGAATGGTGCAGACCACGATCTTCTTACCCCCGGCGAGTGCCCGTGCCAGCTCGCCGCTCTTGCTGCCGCTGTCGCGGGTGATGACCGCCACCACGCCGGCGGTGCGCTCGAAGCCGAAGAGCGCCTCCTGAAGCTGATCGTCCAGCACCCGGCGGTCCGACACCACCAGCACCGTATCGAACAGCTTCGTGTTGTCCGCGTCGTGCAAATCCGCCAGAAAATGCGCCGTCCAGGCGATGGAGTTGGTCTTGCCGGACCCGGCGGAGTGCTGCACCAGATACAGGCCCCCGACACCCTCGGCCAGCACCGCCGCCAACAGCTTGCGGGTCACATCGAGCTGGTGGAAGCGCGGGAAGATCACCGTCTCGATCCGCTTCCGGCGGCCGCGCCGCGCCACCAGATAGCGACCCAGGATCTCCAGCCAACTCCCCCGCTCCCAGACCGACTCCCACAGATAGGCGCTGCGGTGCCCGTCAGGGTTCGGCGGGTTGCCGGCCCCGCCCGCGTCGCCGCGATCGAAGGGCAGAAAGCGGGTCTCCGCACCCTGGAGCCGGGTCGTCATGGCGACCCGCGAATTGCTGATCGCGAAGTGGATCAGCGCACCGCCCGGAAAGGACAGCAGCGGCTCGGGTTGGCCCTGGCCTTTCGGCTTGGGGTCCCGGTCGAAGCGGTATTGATCCACCGCATCGGCCAGGCACTGGGTGAAGTCGGTTTTCAGCTCACCGGTGCCGACCGGCAGGCCATTCAGAAAGAGCGTGAGATCCAGGCTGTTCTCATGGTGCAGCGAGTAATGGACCTGACGCACCACGCGCAGTCGGTTGGCCAGGTAACGGGCCTCAAGGGCCGGATTCATGGCGAGCGCCGGCTTGAATTGCGCCAGTTGCAGCGGTTTGCGCAGACCCAGCAGTTCCACCCCGTGGCGCAGCAGGTCCAGGGTGCCGCGGTCATCGAGTTGGGTGCGGATGCGGTCGAGGAAAACGGTTTCGGTGGCCGCGCCATGAGTCTTGGTCAGCGACTCCCAGGCGCTTGGCTGAGTGTCCCGGACCCAGGCGATCAGGTCCGGCGGGAACAGGGCGCGGGCGCGGTCATAACGCTGCGCGTCGCCGGGTTCATAGAGCCAGCCGTGGGCGGCCAGGTGGGCGCAGATGTCGTCCTCGAAGGCGATTTCCTGATGCAGACGCATTGCCTATTGCTCTCAGTCAACTGTGCAGGTACGACCATGAGGCACTGCTAAATCCAGAATAGGGTAGCGGTCTCGGCCCATCGCACCAACTCCAATGATGGCAGCTATTCTCGATGACGGGACGCTGGAGCGTCAATACCACTAAGTTAAGCCATTCTGGCTCCCACGCTCCTGCGTGGGAGCACGTGCGGGCGCTCCGCGTCCAGCGCCAAAACCGGACGCGGAGCGCCCGCACGGCATTCCCACGCGGAGCGTGGGAACGAGAAGCCGCGCCATCGGCGCTTCACTTAATGGCATTGACGCTGGAGCGTGGGAGCCGGAACGGAAAGCTACCGACCGGTGCCGTGGTCATCGCAGCAGCATCATTTCAGCACGGCCTGGACGACGATCGGAGAAAGCAAGCGCTGAAGGTCCTGCGGATCGATGCCCACCAGATAACCGCGACGACCGCCGTTGATATAGATCAGCGGCAAATCCAGGATGGTCTTTTCAATATAGACCGGCATGGCTTTTTTCGTTCCAAATGGGCTGGTTCCGCCAACCAGGAAGCCGGTATGGCGGTTCGCCACCTCCGGCTTGCAGGGCTCGACCTTCTTGCAGCCGATCTGCCGCGCCAGTTCCTTGGTCGACACTTTGCAATCGCCGTGCATCAGCACGATCAACGGCTGTTCCGACTCGTCCTCCATGACCAGCGTTTTCACCACCTGATGCTCATCGACATCGAGCTCGCGCGCCGAGACCTTGGTGCCGCCGTGCTCTTCGTAAGCATACAGATGGCTGGAATAGGTCACCTGGTGCTTGCGCAGGAACTTGGTTGCTGGTGTTTCGGGGCCGGTATTCGCTTTCATCGGGAGTCCCCCGCCTGCTATATCAATCCGCGTACGTCAATCTTGCCGGTGACGGCATCTGTCAAATCGACCGACCTGTCAACGTTACTACTCAAACGGCCTCGCGGCAACAGCGTACCCTGTCGCGCTTGGAGGTCATGAGGTCCGGGTCCGGAGTGCTTGCGTCATAAGAGTTTGCGATCATAGATCCTGTTCAAGCAATTGCCCGTTCTCCTTGAGCCACGCCTTTGCTTTGTCCATCTGGACCACCGCGGTCCGGACGATACTCCAGAATCGCGGAGAATGGTTGGGCTCGATCAGATGGGCCAGTTCATGGGCGATTACGTAATCGATCACGAAGAGCGGCGCCTTGATCAGCCGCCAGTTAAAGTTGAGATTGCCGTCCGGGGTACATGATCCCCAGCGGCAATGTCCGTCGGTGATCTTGGCCTCCCCATAGGTGACTCCCAAGGTCTGCGCCTGCTTGCGCACCCGCGGGAGGATGCGCTCGCGGGCGCGTGCTTTGAGCCACTCCCGAAAAACCTCACCGCAGCTCTCGGCACGCGCCCGCGGGATGATGAAGCGGTTGCGGAATTCGATGGCGAAACCCACCCGGTCGACGATTTCGATCAGGTAGTGACGTCCGAGATAAAGGATGGACTCGCCGGAGACCAGTTCCTTGCCGGGCGGATGGGGCGGCTCCCGGTCCTTTTGCGGATGGCGGGTCTTGGCATAGAGCCATTGCTTCTTTGCCTCGATCGTGCGCCGGATCATTTCCGGATCAGTCCCTTCCGGCGCATGCACGACCACGGAACAATCCCGCTCGACGGTAATACCGAGCGTCTTGCGCTTCGTGAAAACGGTGCGATAGGTCAGTTCCATCTCAAGCCGCGTAGAGAATCGCGTCGTTGTTGCGCTCTGCAATCTCCAATGCCCGACTGATGAGCGCGTCCCGCTTGGTGACGATACCGGTAAGACCCTTGAAACGCGGTGAGAGAAAAAGCATGAGCAGCTCGGCGCGCAGCTTATTACGGGCGGGTATGCTCTCCCAAAATCCGGTCAGTTTCAGCTCACGCTCGACCGCGTTGAAAACCTGCTGCGTGAGGTCCACCAGGCCGGCAATCTGATCGTCGTTCAATGTTGAACCCGTCGACCATTCGCCGTGTTCCTCGCGCACCCCGGCCGGGACATCCGCAGGCCCCGGCGCGCCGAATAGTTCACCGCGAAACATGCGAAAGAACGGCATCTGTTTCTTCTTGTTGAGTCCATAGGTCTCTTCGCGTTCCGCGGCGCGCATGCGTTGACGCAGTTTCTCCAGTGCCTCGTAGATCTTCTGCCAATTGTCGCTGAATTCGGTAAAGATGGCCGCAAGCGCCGCGGCAAACGAGGCCTGCAGCTCGGGGTCATCGTTCAGCTCGACCTCGATATGGTGACGAATGGCGTGCTCCACCTCGGCCGCCTTGGTCTTGGTGCGTTTGTGCTTGCCGACCTCCGCCTCGAAACCCTCATCGAGGATCGAAATCGGTGCAACCTTCTGATCGATCCCCTGTGCCTTGAGGTGCGCATCGGTGAGCGCACGGAGCTTCTGTGGAATGCCGCGCATACTCAGGCGTTCATCGCGCAGATGTTTGGCGGCCAGCGCGTTGATCTCCGCGAGCGCTTGATAGCGCTTCATATAGTGAAGCGCCTGGCGCGCCGGAAAGACCAGGTTCAGGCAGCGGGTCAGTTCCCGGAAGCGCAGCAGATATTCGAACCGGCAGTCCTCGTCATAAAAGAGGTCACTGAATGCATCGTAATCCGTCAGGTCGGTCAGCCCGTACTTATCAAAGAATGCCATGACGGCACGATCGGCGGCGTCCAGTTGACGCAATTCGTCCTCCGGGAAGCTCAGGTTCTCCAGCACCTCCTGGCGCTCCCGCGCGTCATAGTTGTCGATGGCCGCCTGCAAGTGGTGACCGATACCGACATAGTCCACCACGAAGCCCTTACCCTTAGAGCCCGCCGCGACCCGGTTTACCCGGGCGATGGCCTGCAACAGGTTCTGCGCGCGGATCACCTGATCCAGATACAGGACCTGCTCGATCGGTGCATCGAACCCGGTCAACAGCATGTTATTGACCACCAGGATGCCCACATCGCCCCGCATCCGCTCACCCTTGCTGTCGGGCGGGCCTTCGGCCACCGCATCGAACGGCAGCTTGAAGCTTGCGATCAACCGTTTATGTTCGGACGGGTTCGCGTACAACTCCAGGTGCGGCTTCTTGTCGTTGAGCTGCCCGCCGGAGATCACCACACCGACACGCATCCGCCGCAGCCGCTCCAGGTCCAGACTGATCGGGTTCGACTGCTCCAACCGCGCGATGGCCGCGGCCAGCGCCGTGCACAGGCAGCTTCGATAGCGTACAGCCGCCTCGCGGGAGCTTGCCACCACTTGGGCTTTATAGCCGTTGGGGAAGACCTGGGTGAGATAATGATCGACCATGTCGGCCGCCTTGGCGGCGATGATCGGCTCCGCCTCAAGATAGGCAAGCTTGGAACCATAGCCCAGGACCTGGAGCCGTTGGGCGATGTTGTAATCGCTGAACAGGTCCGCGAACGCCGCATCCATGGCCTGCTGGTCAGCCACCTCCGCGTTGCCGGATCGCCCCTCGTAAACGATTTCCAGCGTCACGCCATCCTCGATGGCCTGGCGCATACTGTATTTGTCGATGTAATCACCGAACACGCGGGTCGTCTTATCGATTGGGGTGCCGGTGTAGCCGATGCGTGCGGCATTGGGGATAGCGCGGTCCAGATTGGCGCCGAGCAGGCTGTATTGGGAGCGGTGGGCCTCGTCGGTCATCACCAGGATGTGCGGGCTCGCGTTCAGTTCAGGGAAAGTCTCCTGCAACTCCTCATCCCGGAACTTGTGGATCAT
>Ga0247841_10005063_pt1 | contig 21804 bp, 23 predicted proteins | sample LaCruzMarch2015__2_FD_192410 | JGI IMG/M metagenome (GOLD analysis project Ga0247841, IMG submission 192410) | Freshwater microbial communities from meromictic Lake La Cruz, Castile-La Mancha, Spain - LaCruzMarch2015_18m | ecosystem: Environmental > Aquatic > Freshwater > Lake | place: Spain... | reverse complement strand
CTCCTGTTGTTTGGCAAGGAGAGAGCTCGCCACTTCCCCGATGCCTGGATTCAGGTTGGGCGGTTTGCCGGGCAGAACAAGGCCAAGATCCTCGACCACCGTGAGTTGCGGGGCTATCCGGTCGCTACAATTCACGAGGCGGTGGCGTTCGTCGTCGATCATCTCCGCCGTGGCGCCAGGATCGGCCGCGTGCAGCGCGAGGACCAGTGGGAGTTGCCTCCGGTTGCCGTGCGCGAGGCCGTGGTCAACGCGGTCACTCACGCGGACTACTCGCAGCGCGGCGCGCCGATTCGTGTTGCCCTGTACGACGACCGCCTCGAGGTCGAGAGCCCCGGTCTGCTCCCGTTTGGCCTCGTGATCGACGACCTAACGCACGGGATCTCACGTCTGCGGAACCGGGTGATCGGGCGAGTGTTTCACGAACTCAAGCTGATCGAGCAGTGGGGCAGCGGCATCCCCCGCATGGCAGATGCGTGCAGGCAAGCCGGGCTCCCGGCGCCAGAGCTAGAAGAGTTCGGGTTGGGATTCCGAGTCACGCTGCGGACATCGCGCGTGACTCAGCCCCTCACCGACACCCTCGACGACGCGATCCTGCAACTCCTCGCCGATGGCGAGGGTCGCTCGACGGCGCAGATCGCCACCTACATCGATCGAAGCCCGAGAGCGACGCGGACGCGCCTCGCAGCCCTCGTCGAGCGCGGGCTGGTCCGCGAAGTCGGGTCCGGACCTCAAGACCCGAAGCGCCGTTACTACGCCACCGCAGCGGCGAAGCGCGAGAACGGCGGAGAGCGGTGAGGAAGGATCTTCGATGACAGAGCAAGGCGACGGGCTCGCGTCTTGCGTCTTGACGTTCCGCGGCAGTCGCGAATGCGGAGGCCATGTCTAGGACGTACGCTGAGGCCGATGGCAGGACGTGCTCCGGCCGTGGGGACACATCCTGCCCCGATACATCGCGGCCAGCATCTCCTATGAGATCGAGAAGATGGCGCGCCTGAGGGGGTCTTGGCGTTGCGCTTCCTTCGGCATGCGATGCGGGCTATACTTCGGCTATCCGTTAGAGGCGGCGCGATGATCACGAAAGTCCAGAAGTGGGGCAACAGCCAGGGACTGCGCATCAGCAAGGAGTTGCTGGCCGACGCAGACCTCGCTGTGGGCGACGCGGTCGAGGTGGCGGCGCGCGACGGGACGATCGTCATCACGCCGGCGCGGCGCGTGCGCGGCGGGCACGATCTGCGCCAGCTCGTCAAGGATGTGCCCGCCGACTACAAGCCCGAAGAGCTCGACTGGGGCCCGCCGGCGGGGCGCGAGGTCTGGTAGATGGCCGAGTACGTTCCGCGGCAAGGTGATTTCATCGCCGTGGCGTTCGAGCCGCAGACGGGCCACGAACAGAGACGATACCGTCCAGCCCTCGTCGTCAGCCACGACTTGTTCAACCAGCGCACGGGGCTCGCCATCGTCTGCCCAATCACCAACACGCGCCGCGATTACCCGTTCCACGTAGCGATCCCAGAGGGCGGCAAGGTGACCGGTTATGTCATGGTCGAGCAGGTGCGATCGATCGACTACCGCGCACGCCAGGCGAAGCGCATCGGGAGGGCGCCGGATGAGGTTCTCGAGGAAGCCCTCTCGCTCCTCGACGCATGCGTCTTCTGATCTCCGCCCGGCGAAGGGCTTGCCTCTTGTGTATCTTTTAGGATACAGTGCTTCGATGATCGAGATCCTCCAGACCGAGGACTATGCCCGATGGTTTGGGCGACTGAACGATCGGCAGGCGCGTGCCCGCATCCTCGCTAGGGTTCGTCGCCTGTCACTCGGCAACGCCGGCGAGGTCCAGCCCGTTGGCGAAGGCGTGTCGGAATTGCGGATCCACTTCGGGCCGGGATACCACGTGTACTTCCTGCAACGGGGCGAGTCCCAGGTCATCCTTCTTGCCGGCGGCGATAAGCAGACTCAGCAGCGGGATATCGAGAGAGCAAGGGGACTGGCCCGAGGGCTGTAGGAGGCTGGAATGGCAGAGACCAAGACCCGTCCGTGGGATGCGGCAGAGCACTTGGAGACCGAAGAGGACATGGCCGCCTACCTCGATGCCGCGCTCGAGGAGGACGACCCGCGTCTGTTCGCCGCGGCGCTCGGCGACATCGCGCGTGCCAAAGGGATGACCGAGATTGCTCGCGAAGCGGGTCTCGGTCGAGAGAGTCTATACAAGGCGCTGGCACCGGACGGCAACCCGGAGTTCGCGACAGTCCTGAAAGTCATGCGCTCGCTCGGGCTGAAGCTGCACGCAAAGCCCGGCGCGTCGTAGCGGCTCCGAGAACATGGGCCGGACACCATGCAGGAGTTGCAGTCGCTTCTCGACGCCTGCATCTGCTCAGCAGCAGGGTGCATGCCGATCGTCCTGGGCGGGGAAGCATGCGCAGGAACCCGGCTCGCTGATGTCGATCCTTGTGGGTGCCGTCTCGGCGCGGTTATCCTTCCCTCGTAGACTGAAAGGAGACGAGTCATGCGGTTTCTCGTGACGATCCTGTGCGTTCTCGTAGTCGGAGTCGCGGCCCTGGCCGCCGAACCGGTGACCCTGACCTTCGTCGCCGGCAGCGGATACATCGTCAGCCAGGGCAATTTCAAGGTCGCGATCGACGGACTCACATCGCTCGAGACCACGGCGGCAACACAGACCCTGATGGCCGCTGCTCAGTCCCCATTCGACGTCGACCTGATTCTGGTCACGCACTCCGACCCGGATCACTTCAATGCGTCTCTCATCGCGAGCAACATGGTGGCGAACCCGCTGACCATCCTCATCGGACCGGCCAACGTCGTCCGCGCCGTCCTCGCACAGGCTCCGACCCTCGATCCTGCCCGCTTGATCGTCGTCCACCCAGGGCTCTCCAGCCCCCAGACGGTCGAGGCCGCCGGTCTCTCCATCGATGTCTTCTCGTTTCCGCTTCCGGGGCCGGAGAACGTGGGGTACCGGTTCCGGGTCGGCGGACTCGCCTTTGCAGATCCAGGGGATCTGAACTTCGACACGATCGCGAGTGACTTCGCTCGGACGGGATGGACCGAGACGCCGCCCGACGTCCTCATCCTGCCCTACTTCCTGTTCAACGCGGAGTACCGGGCGGTGATCCCGACGTGCCCGGCGCGGCTCTATGTTCCCACCCACGCGCAATTGGGTAGCCTTGCACTCGCATGCGAGACGGCCCGAGGGGTCACGGATCGTGTCCTCTGCTTCTCGCGCTCGCTCGAGGAGCAGGTGGTGTTGCTCACACCGCAGTAATCGCGGCCGCGCGCCGCGAACCGACACGCCTCGGGCGCTAGGTGCTGTCCCTTCCGATGATCTTGACGAGCACTCGCTTCTTACGGCGGGGGTCGAAGAGACAAGCGCGCCAAGGTCCTGAGTGCACGCTCGCCTTTCGCCTTAGTCTCCGATCATCTTGATCAAGACGCGCTTTCTACGTCGACCGTCGAATTCGCCGTAGAAGACCTGCTCCCATGGGCCCAGGTCGAGCTTGCCGTCGGTCATCGCGAGCACGACTTCGCGGCCCATGATCTGGCGCTTCAGGTGCGCGTCGGCGTTGTCCTCGCCAGTGCGGTTGTGTTCGTACGCGTTCGTCGGTTCGTGCGGCGCGAGCTGTTCGAGCCAGCGTTCGAAATCGGCGTGCAGGCCGGACTCATCGTCGTTCACGAACACGCTCGACGTGATGTGCATGGCGTTCACGAGGCAGATGCCTTCGCAGATCCCGCTCTTCTTGACGGCCGCCTCCACCTGGCTGGTGATGTTCACGAACGCTCGGCGGCGAGGGATGTTGAACCAGAGCTCTTCGCGGTAGCTGTGCATGATCCTCCATTCCCGGGTCACGCCCAACAGCCTCCCGTCTCAAGCTGTTGGGCTCCAGCGGAGCAGGCCAACCCCGTCGTGGCTGGGCATTGGCCGCTGGACGCGAGTCCAACGCCAACGGCCCTACGGCCCGACGGTGAACGACGCGTCGAAGGCTGGGGTGCCGGCGATCGACCCCGTGACGTGGTAGCGCCCGGGCGCGCGGCCGGCCAGATTCCACATGTAGAGCTGCCACTCGCCATTTGAGACGACGTCCTGTGTCTGGTCGAGGACGTTGCCGCTCGGGTCGATCCACTGGACGTCGAACGAGTCACCGTTTCGCACGCGGACGAAGTGCACGATGAGTTGGGCATCGTCACTCGTCGAGAAGCGGGCCGTCTCGTTCTTGCCGACGTAGCCGTCGCCCTTCGTCTTGACGCTGTCGTACAAGCCGTAGCGAAGCTCCCGTGTGTAGGTCGACGTGAGCCGCGAGGCGACTTGGTCGGCGATCTGGTCGGCCGCCGAGGCGATGAGGGAGTCGAAGCTGCCGAACGATACCCCTTGGCGAAGCGTCGTGTCTGAGGATCCCGTCGTGTCCGTCGACTGCTCGATCTTGCCCGTGCGCGCGTCGATGACTGCGACTTGGGCAAGCACCCGGACGGAGTACTTCACCGCGGGCACGTTCTCAACGCAGTTTCCATCCTGCCAACGGACGCATAAGGTCGTGGGCTCGGACAGGGTGTCGACGGCGTACACCGCGCCGGTGACGAGCTTACTCACGCCGGTCATTGTCCCGATCTCGACTGCCGTGGCGGGGTCAATGATGCCGCTCGTGCCGAGGGCACGCTCGATGAGCAGAGCATCGAGTTGGGCTCGCGAGAACACGTTGATGCCCGCCTCGCCGACCAGCCGCGATTCGACCCGCCCGCGCAGCGTTTCTCCCGGACCTCGCCCGTCCGCGCCGCTCCAGCTTGAGCTGTTGCCGAACGCGAGCACCGCGACGTCGAGGCGCTCGGTGGCGATGACGGCCCGCTCCGCGGGTTCGGGGATGACTAGTAGCAAGATGCCAACCAGCAGGATGACGCCGACGACGATGGCGATCACGATGCCGCTCTGCTCGTTCATGGGGACTCCACCTCCGTACGTTGCCCGTCCAGACTTCTACGGTAGTGCGGCGAACGGATTGAATCAAGCTCCTACGATGGCACTCCTCGTTGCGCGATGTGAGCCAGCGCCGCGTCGCAGGCGCGACGGTTGGCGAGGGAAAGATCGTCGCCGCCCAAGAGCGAGACGATGAACGTCGCGGCGTAGGCGTCGCCGGCTCCGGTCGGGTCCACGTCGAGCGCCTCGCTCGCCATGTGGCGATCTCGTTTGCTTCCCTGCCAGGCGAGCGCACCCTCGGCGCCGAGCGTGAGCGCGCCGGCGACGTGGCGGCGAGCGAGTGCGTCGGCAATCGCGTCGTCCTCACTGAGCCCGGTGAGGCATCGGCCCTCGTCGCGGTTCAGGAAGAGGTGCGCGATGCCGTCCAGGTCACGGCGAAAGCGCTCGACGCCGTGCGAGCGCACGAGATTCGCGGGAGGCAGATTGGCGGACACCGTCGCCCGAGCAACCTGCGCCAGCGCGATGGCACGTCGTGCCGCGGCCGCCTGACCCGCGGAGAGAAACGCGTAGCCCGATACATGAAGGTGGTCGAGGTCCGCGAATAGTGCGGGGCCGACGTCGCTCTCGCCCAACGCGTCGTTCGCGCCACGCGAGCAGATCATCGATCGATCGTGGCCGCGGTGCAGCGCGACGACGACGCCTGACGGCGTCTCGCTGCGCCGCAGGTGTGGCTCGACGCCGCCCGCCCTGAGATCCTGTTCGAGGAGATCGCCAACGGGGTCGGCGCCGACGGACCCGAGGAAGGCGACGTGAGCGCCGAGCCGCGACGCGACGCGAGCGAACGTGCCCGCCGATCCTCCCGGCACGACGCGCACCGCAGCGCGCACTTCCTGTCCGGCGCCCGTCTCGCTCGGCTCCGCGGCGTGCACGTCGAGATTGAGGTCCCCGAGGACGAGGAGTCGAATCATGAGACGTCGCGCAGGGCCGCGATCGCGTCGGCTAGTGCTCTCACGCGGGCGGCGTCGACGGGGGCATCCACGCGGCCGCCTTCCTTGAGCGACGTGCCGACGATGAATCCGTCGGCTTGGCGGTACGCGGAAACGCTCTCCGCGCTCACGCCGCTTCCGACGAACACCGGGAGGCGCGTCAGACGCTTGGCCGCTTCGATAGTAGACGCGTCCGTGTGGAAGCCGGTCCCCATTCCGCTGAGGATGAGCGCGTCGGGACGGTTGCGATCGACGTCGATGACCGCCTGGTCGAGCCGCGTCAGGTGCGCGGCGTGCTTCACGTGCACATCGGCAAGGATCTCAACCTCGGCCCCGAGATCGCGGCGCAAACGGTGCAGCTCGCGTGCCTGCCCTTCGATGACACCTTGGTCGGTGAACGCCACGCCGACGAACACGTTGACGCGAACGAAGGCAGCGCCGGTGGCCGCCGCAATGGCGAGCGCGGCGGCGCCGCCATTGCGCAGGACGTTCACGCCGAGCGGCACTCGCACCTTGTTCACGAGGCGTTGAACGATGACGGCCATCATCGCGATCGTCTCGGTGGGCGCCACCTTGGCAAACGGCACGTCGCCGAAGTTCTCGACGAGGACGGCGTCAACGCCGCCCTTCTCGAGGGCCTCGAGGTCACGCAGCGCCGCGTCGAGAATCGGGCTCGCGCCTCGTCTCGCGTAGTCCACGCTGCCGGCCAGCGGGGCGAGGTGGATCATCCCAACAAACGGCTTTGAGGTCGAAAGAAGCTTCATGGTGGGCGACTATACGTCTGGCCTGCCGCGGCGAGCAACCGCGGGCGGCGGAGGTCCATGTCGAGCGCTCCGAGGATTCTCTCTATTGCCGAGATGCCCGGTGTCAAGGGGCTCCGCGTTCCCAAGGACTTCTACGTTGTGCTTGAGACCCCGGCGAAGCTGGCCGGGATGGCGTATCCGCGGGCCGATACGTCGTGGCACGCGCTCGCCGACCTCGGACTGCGTCACGTCGTCTGTCTGACGCACCGGATCCCGCCCTACGATCCATCGCCCCTTTCGCTTCTCTACGCCGTAGACTTGCAGGACCTCTACGGCGGGGTCGACCCCGTCCATCCTCAGGAGGAGGGAAGGAAGATCGAGGCGGCGATCCCGCCGATCCTCGCGGCGCTCGGGAGAGGGGAGGGCGTCGTCGTCCACTGCGAGGGCGGGACAGGCCGGACGGGCACCGTGCTCGCCGCGGTGCTGACGGATCTGGGGCTCGGTCTTCCTGGCGTCGTCGGCGCTCTCAACAACATCCATCGCGCGCGCTCGGCGGCGTGGCCGGAGTCTCCATGGCAGCGCGAATTCCTTGAACGACGGAGCGCGCGCTCGGCGCCTACAGCCACGGCGTGATGTGGCGGTCGCGAATCCTGATGGGATGGTCTTCGTAGCGCACGATGCCTTGCCGATCGATGATGAATACACGGGGGATGAGGTCGACTCCGTAGAGGCTGCGCGCGGCCTCGCCCACGTCGAAGAGCCCGATGAAGTCGTCGTATCCCTGGTCGACGAGCACGTCGCGCGCCGCCTCGGCGGAGACATCCTCGCTCACGAGGACGACGAGGACGCCGTCGGCAGCGAACTTGGTCCGCAGGGTTTCCATCCCCGGCATCGACGAGCGGCACGCCGAACAGTTGCTTCTCCAGAACTCGAGGAGGACCACGTGGCCGCGGAAGCTTGAGAGGGACAGCGTCTCGCCAGTTCTTACGTCCGCAAGCTCGATCTCGGGGGCACGGTTGCCGATCTCGGTGCCCACCGGCGGCGGGACGTCGGACGCCGTGACGTCGACCATACGCATGGTCTCGGCCTGTTTGCCGCGGTCGTCAACCACCGTAAGGGTTACGGAGAATGTGCCGACACGGGTGAAAGTGTGCGTCAGCGAAACGCCATCGCCCGTGGATCCGTCTCCGAAATCCCAGGTGCACGAGGCAATCGCCCCGTCCGAGTCTGCGGAGGCCGTGGCGTCGAAAAACACGGACAGCGGGACGGTCCCCGACGCCGGCGATCGGGTGAACGACGCCGTCGGCGGCGCGTTCGACTCCAGACAGCCGCCGGCCAAGAGCAACGCGAGTCCAATGATCGACAGAAGAACGGTCTTCCTCATACACGTCCTAGAAAGTGTTGAGGCTCCTTTCGGAGCCTCCCACCTGCTCTTGCGTCCCCTCTCGTACACCCACACCCTAGGCCGCACCTGTCAACGGGCAGTGGAGACCATGTGAAGACTCTGTGAAGACGACCCGCATGAGGACACGGCGGCCGGAAGGGGAGATGGCGAGAACAAGCGCCATCGCTAGGGCGGGAAGCGCGCGGCGAGCACTCTTCATGGTCCTCCTCTTCTCATCCCTGTACCTTGGCAAAGCAACACGGCTCCTGGCCTGGAGGCCAAGAGCCGTCTCATAGGTCGTCTGCTTCGTCTTACTCCGGAACGGCGACTCCCGGAGTCCCCGTCGGAGACTGAATCGCTTGGATGCGCGCCTCAACATCGGGGTCGCTTCCGGTGAGCTGGATGGTCTCCTGGTAGGCGGCGACGGCTTTGTCGCGAGCTTCCTGGATCTGCGCCGTGAGCTCTGCGATCTTTGCCGCGTCAGGAGCCTCACTCGCCTCAAGCTGGGTCTTCTCCCGGGTGAGGTTCTGGATCCTGTTCTCGTACAGCGTGCCGATGATGTACGGCAGGTACGCTTGGTCGACGGTACCCGCCGCCCTCAGCGCCTCGAACGCCTCGAGGCCGAGGTCGATGTTGATCCGCTGTTGGCGTGCTGCATTCAACATAGGGTCGCGCACGGTGACGACGGCCGCGGCCATGACTTCGGTGTACCACGTGTTGGCTCGCTCCGTGACGACCGCCTGCTTTGCATCGGCCTCCACCCGGTCACGAACGTCCGCAAGCTCCGCCTGGGCGGCCGCCTTCTTGTCGGTCACGAGGATGATGTGGTACCCGTACTGGGTCGGCACGATGCCGCTTCGTTGTCCGATGGCAAGGGAGAATGCGGCGTCCTCGAACTCAGCGACCATCGTTCCGGCCCCGAACCACCCGAGGTCGCCGTCCTGCATAGCGCTCGCCGTGTCGGTCGACTTCTCGCGCGCAAGCGTCGCAAAGTCCTTCCCGGCTTCGAGTTCCACCAGAATGGCCTTCGCCTCGTCTTCCGTCTTCACGAGAATGTGCGACGCGCGAACCTGCTCCGGCGTGTCATACGTGGCGCGATTCTCTTCCCAGTAGGTCTGGACTTCCTCGGGGGTCAGCTCGACAGAGCCGGCGACGGCCGCCTGCAGCTTCATCATCAGGAGTTGGTCGCGGATGCTGGTGAGGCCGCCTTCCTTGAACGACTCGAGCGTCATGTTCTGAGAAACGAGAAGCGAGCGCAGCGTCTCTTCGGTCAGTCCTTGCGCCGCGAGGAAGCCCTCGTATTGCTTGGTGAACTCCGCGTTGAGTTCCTCATCCGTCACGACGAGGCCGCGTTGCTTGACCTCGGCGTCGGCGATGCTGCCAAACACGAGGCGTTCAAGAGCCTGGGCCTCGATCCCAAGGCGGAGGGAGTACCCCGACGCGCCGGCGAGCATACTTTCGAAGTCCTGTCCCATCTGTTGGTACACGTTCGCATACTGAGAGATGATGGTCTGGGTGCCCTGAGTCAGCGCATCCCGCGCGATCGGGATACCGTTGACTTCGGCCACGATGTTGGATGCGGCCGCCGCTACGGCCGTCGTCTCACCCGTGGACGCCGGCGCTGGCGGCGCCGCAGGGACGGTCTCTTCGGGCGTTGACGGAAGCGTCGGCTGCACCACCGGCGCCACAGCCTCTTCTGGCGTCGACGGCGGCGGCGCGATTACAGCGGGCGTCGACGTCACGGCAACGGCCGTGGACGCCGTCTCTGCCACGTCGATCGTCTCTGGAGCGGGCAACAGCACCCAAATCGCCAGCCCGATGGCTACAGCAAGACCCAAAATAATCAGAAGCGTCTTGTTCATCGCTTCCTCCTTGTCGTTTCTCGGTCCGAGATGCTCGCAGACATGACTCTACCGCGTCTGCGGCTTTCTCTCCAGGTGGGGCACTGCCGCTCCGCCCTCGGCCAGCGTGCTTCTCGGGCGGCGGGTGCGGCGTCGTGGAACTGATGCCGGTTCAGAAACTACATCCAACGAGCAAGAAACTCCGAACTCAGTCCGCTGGGATGGCCGGAGTACCGGATCACGCCCGTCCGATCCACAAGAAACGCGTGCGGAGTGCCCGAGACTCCGTAGGCAATCATTGTCGGCCTTGTTGGGTCATCCTCCCACGCGAGGACGAAGTCCGTGTAGCCGTACTGCTCAAGGAAGGTCAGCGCGGCGGACGCCGTCCGGTCGAGAACGACCAGCAACACGACGAGGCCCTGCCCGGCGTACGTTGCTAGGTACTCCTCAAGCTGAGGCATTGAGGCGCGGCAGCCGGGACACGTGCTGAGCCAGAACTCGACGAGCACCGGTTTCCCGAGATAAGCGGAGAGGGTGACCCGTCCTCCGTCGAGGCTTGGCAACGCGATCTCGGGAGCGCGCTGCCCGATGCCATTCCCGACCGGGACCTGCGCGGCAGACGCTGCGGATGAGGTGCCCGGACTCGTCGAGGGCGACGCGGTTGAGCGGGAGCGGAGGTTGGCGACATCGACCGTCTGCGTCACAAGACTTGCCGCGCCGCCGTTGTCGCCGACGAGCAGCGTCACGGTGTACGCACTGGCCTGGGCGTAGGTGTGAATCACGCTGGAGCCAGAGCCCGTCGTTCCGTCCCCGAACAGCCACTGGAAGCGGACGACCTGGCCATCCGGATCGGAGGACGCCGTGGCGTCGTAGGCCACAGCGAGTCCGGGGGCCTCGGCGCGGTACGCGCTGATGCGCGCAATCGGCGCCTGGTTGGCGGCTGCCGCGATCGATGTCGCGACGACCAGCGCCAACATGATCAGAACCGCGGGAACACCTCTCCGTCTTGGCATGCGATCTCTCCCATCCCTCGGGACTGAGTCCCTCGGGACTGAGTCCCTCGGGATCGCGGCGATTGTACAGGAAGACAGTCCACGGGCGAGCAGCCGGGGGCCGCCGCCGCGAAGGGCCGGCGTTCGCTACACTGCCCACGTGATCCGCGAGATTCGCGCCAAGACGCTCCTCGCTCGCGTGAGCGGGATCGACACCTGGTTCGGCCTCGATTTCTGCATGAACCTGTACCGAGGCTGCCAACACCACTGCATCTACTGCGACTCCCGCAGCCTCTGTTACGGCAACGACCAGTTCGACGAGGACGTTCTCGTGAAGTCAAACGCAATCGACATCCTGCGGGGTGAGCTGCGGCGGACACGGAAGCGGGGCATCATCGGTACGGGCTCGATGAGTGACCCCTACATGCCCGCTGAGGAGCGACACCGGCTGACCGAAGGAGCTCTCGAGGCGATAGCCGAGTACGGGTTCGGCGTCCACGTCATCACGAAGAGCACCCTCGTGTTGCGCGACGTTGCGCTTCTCCAGAAGATCTCGCGCCGCTCGACGGCCGCCGTCTCGCTCTCGATCACGACGATCGACGACGCGCTCGCGCATCGCGTCGAACCCGGTGCCCCGCCGCCGTCGGAGCGGTTTCTCGCGCTGCGCGCCCTGGCGGACGCGGGGATCGAGGCCCGCGTCGCCCTCATGCCGGTCCTTCCCTTTCTCGAGGACTCGCCGGACAACGTTCGCGCGATTGTCGAACGCGCGAAGGAGTGCGGAGTGCACGCGATCGTCGCGTCCTTCGGCGTGACCCTGCGCGATCGACAGCGGGCGCACTTCTACGCCCGTCTCGACGAGAGCTTCCCCAGATTGCGGGCGCGGTACGAAGCACAATACGGCGACCGCTACGTTTGTTCGTCTCCCGACAGCGACGCGCTCCGCGTCCAATTCGAAGCGCTGTGCGCCAAGCACGGAATTCACACCTCCGTCCGGCCGCTCCTCGCTCCGCTGACCGACGAGCCGCGCCTATTCGCCTGACTCTCTGAAGCTCTCGTGCGCCCCGCGTGAGGCAGGGCGACGCCGTGCCTAGAAGAGCGGCTTCGTCTCGCCTGAGGCCGGCCCGTGACCGCCTTGGGAAGGGACAACGTCCCGCTCCGTGGGCCGCGCTTGCCTTTCTTGATCCGCGCCGGCCGGGTACTTTTGGAGGCGAGAATGACCCTAGGAAAGCGGAGGCGCGAGAGACGATGAAGTGGATTGCGCTGCCGATTGTGGTTGTCGGCGCGGCGCTGGCGCTTGCCGCGCTCCTCCTGCCCGGGGGAGACACGGCGTCGTCGGCACTCGCTGGCTACGAGTCGCTTCGCAAGGCTCAGGCGGGACTCCCTGAGACGATCGCCGGTTTGGAGCAGCTCGCGGCGCGCGACGGCGCGGTGGGCTGGGAAGCCCGGATCCTCGCAGCGCGAGCCCACGCCGCTGCGGGTCGGTTCGCAGAAGCGGCCACGTTCCTTCGCCGCGCGCTCGATCTCCGCGCGACAACGGCGTTGCGCACCGAACTGGGGACAATGCTCGAGGCGGCCGGGCTGCGGGCAGAGGCCAAGGCAGAGTGGGAAAGCCTCCTACCTAAGTCGGAGGCCGTGCTCGCCATGATGAGGCTTGAACCGGATGCCGTTCGGTTGGCAACGCTTCTGGTGGGAGCCGGACGCTACGCCGACGCACTCCCGCTCGTGACCCCTCCCGCGACGGATGCGGCCCGTTTGGCCCGCGCTCGCGCGCTTGCAGGTCTCGGCACATCGAGCGAGGCCGCGTCGGAGTTCGCCCGGTACCTCGAGAAGCGTAGCGGCGAAGCGGCCGTGCGAGTCGAGTACGGCCGAGCGGTCGAACGAGCCGGGGACTCTGAGGGAGCCCTGCAGATCTACCGCAGCGTCGGCGCGGCTGGCGCGTACCGTGAGGGTCTGCTGCTGGAGAGCCTAGGCCGGATCTCGGATGCGGCAGGTGCGTACGAGCGTTCGTCGGATTCCGAAGCGCGCTGGCGGGCGGCGCGACTGCTTGAGTCGCTGGGAAACGCAGAGGGCGCGCTCAAGATCTACGAGGCGCTGGCGCCGGGGACACACCGAGTTCACGACGACGCTGCGTTGCGTGCCACCCTGCTCCTGCGGGACGCCGGCCACGCCGATCGGGCGGCTGGGCTGGCCGACGAACTCCCGGCGGCATTCGAGTGGATCCTCGGTTCCTACGTCCCTACGAAACGGAGCGCCTCGACGTCCGGCGCGGTCTCTCCCTCGGTCGCCGGCGCGCTCCGCGTGGCCGACGCCCTCGTCCAACGCGGCGACGCGGAGTGGGCGGCGTCCGAGCTCGACTTCGCGCTCACCGCCGCGGACACGGCCGGTCGCATCGCGGTGGGAGAATGGTTCGCGACGCACAATGACCCGCGACGCGCTTTCCAGATTGGGAGCGAGCTTCTGCCCAAAGATGCCTCACGGGCGGTGGCCAAGCTTGCGTATCCGCGGGCGTATTGGGCGAACGTCGAGCGCTGGGCGTCCACCTACGGGGTCGACCCCTATCTCATCCTTGCCGTGATCCGCGAGGAGAGCAACTATCTGCCGACGGCGGTATCGTCGTCCAATGCAGGTGGCCTGATGCAGCTTCTTCCGTCCACGGCGAAGTGGATTGCCGAGTCGAAGTGCAAGCTCCGCTACACGGACGACCTGTCCTTCGATCCGGACGCGAACATCCGCATGGGGACCTGGTATCTCTCGTACCTCACCGGGCTGTACGACGGGGACGTGGTGCGCGCCGTGGCGGCGTATAACGGCGGGAACGGGAACGTGGATCGCTGGACGGCGGCAGCCAAGGTGACGCGCCGCGCCGACGTCCCCGGAGCCCTTGGGTCGATCGAAACGCGCGAGTACTTGGTGAAGGTCCTCAACTCCTGGCTCATCTACCGCGAACTCTACGCCTCGAATCCCACGTCGTGACCTCGTCGTGAGGCCGTCGTCTCGGGATTTGGGAACGGGCTACGCTTGCTGCTCGGTATAATGGGCGACACCACGGTAGATCGCAGGAGGGCTCATGGGTACCTATCGAGTGGCAATGCTCCCCGGTGACGGGGTGGGCGGCGACGTGTTGGCCGCGGCGAAGCGCGTCCTCGACGCGGTAGGGTTCAAGGCCGACTACCAGCACGGAGACATCGGCTGGGAGTTCTGGAAGGCCGAAGGAAATCCTCTTCCCGACAGAACCGTGCAGCTTCTCAAGTCGACCGACGTGTGTCTGTTCGGCGCAATTACGTCGAAGCCGAAAGAGGAAGCTGCCGCCGAACTCTCCCCCGCCCTGCGCGGCAAGGGGTACACCTACTCGAGTCCGATCGTCGGGCTGCGGCAGCTGTTCGATCTCCACACGAACCTGCGCCCGTGCAAGGCGTACCCTGGGAATCCGCTGAACCTGCGCGACGACATCGATCTCGTCGTATTCCGCGAGAATACGGAGGACCTGTACGCCGGCGTGGAGTGGCATCCGATTCCGGACAACGTCCGGCAGGCGTTGCGGACGCACCCGCGGATGAAGCGATTCGACGACGTGGCGAACGAGGACATGGCCATCTCGCTTCGCCTCGTGACGCGGGTGGGCTGCCAACGCATCCTGCGCAGCGCCTTCGAGTACGCGAAGAAGAACGGCTACAAGACGGTGACCGTGGTGGAGAAGGCGAACGTCCTTCGCGAGACCTCGGGGCTGATGGTTCGCGAGGCGCGCGCCATGGCGTCCGGGTACCCGAGCATCGATCTGTGGGAGACGAACATCGACGCGATGTGCATGTGGCTCGTCAAGAACCCGCAGAACTACGGCGTGCTCGTGTCGACGAACCTGTTCGGCGACATCATCTCGGATCTCGCCGCGCAGCTCGTCGGGGGCCTCGGATTCGCCTCGGCCGGCAACATCGGGAACAGCTACGCGGTGTTTGAACCGACGCACGGCTCAGCGCCAAAGTACGCGGGGATGAACAAGGTGAACCCGATCGCCACCATCCAAGCCGCTCGGCTGATGCTCGAGCACCTTGGCGAGCGTGACAAGGCCGAGCGAATCGAGCGCGCGATCGCCCGCATCGTGGGCGAGGGCAAGGCGCGCACGTACGACATGGGCGGAACGACGACGACGAGCGGCATGGCCGACGCGGTCATCGCCGTGCTTGACTAGGGGGTTCGCATGGACTCGATCAGCCGCACGATGGCAAAGTTCGCCCTGGACCTCTCCTACGACCGCGCCCCACGGGCGGCCGTCCACGAGGCGAAGCGGTTTCTCCTCGACTCCGTGGGCTGCGCGCTCGCCGCGCTCGACCACGACGACATGCAGCAGGCGCATCGGTATGTCCAGGAGCTCGGCGGGAACCCGCACGCGACGATCATCGGCTACGGCACGCAGACCAACATCGCCGATGCCGCCCTCATGAACGCCCTCCTCATCCGGGCGATGGACTACAACGACATCTATTGGAAGCAAGACCCCTCGCACCCCTCCGACATCATTCCCGCGGCTCTCGCTCCGGCCGAGTGGAAAGGGCGCTCGGGTAAGGAGCTTCTCGTCGGTATTCTCATTGCCTACGAGCTCGAGATGCGCCTCTGCCTCGCCGCACAGCCCGGGGTGCGCGAGGTCGGCTGGCATCACGCCAGCCTGACTCAGTTCGCCAGCCCGTTCGTCGCCGGCCGCATGCTGGGGCTCACGGAGGACCAACTCGTGGCGGCCTGCGGCATCAGCGGGTCGAGTCACTTCACCCTCGGCGGCGTGGTCGCGGGCCACCTCACGAACATGAAGAACACGGCCGACCCGATGGCGACGGAGGCTGGAGTTCGCGCCGCCCTTCTTGCGTCGACCGGGTACTCAGGGCCGGTCGAACTGTTCGAAGGGAAGGAGGGCGTGTTCCACGTCGTGGGCAACGTGCGATGGGACGCGGGCGCGATGACCGACGGACTCGGCGAGCGCTTCCTCATCACGGAGTGCGGCTACAAGGCCTTCCCCACGGAGGCTTTGACGCACCAACCGATCACCGCTCTCCTCGGGATCATGGCCGAGGGCCGGATCGACCCGCGCTCGGTGGCGGAGATCGTGGTGCGAACGACGACGCGCGGGGCCGACATCCTGTCGGACGCGAGCAAGTACGACCCACAGACGAAAGAGACGGCCGACCACTCGCTGCCGTACTGCATCGCGGTCGCTGCGGCCAAGGGCAACGTCCTCCCGTCGGACTTCGAGGAGGAAGCTCTGTTCGATCCGGCCGTGCGCTCGTTCCTCGGGAAGATCAAGGTCGTCGCCGATCCTGAGATCGACGCTCTCTTCCCGAAGGTGAAACGCGCCGTCGTCACCGTGACGACGCTCGACGGGACGTCATGCACGCAGCAGGAGGACTTCGCCAAGGGGAGCCCGGAGCGCCCGTTGTCCGACGATGATGTCGTTGACAAGTTCCGCGCGAACGCGTCGCACGCCATGTCGGCCAAGGCGATCGATGGGGTGGTCGACGCCACGTTCCATCTTGACAGCTTCGGCACGACGAGCGAGTACATGCGATGCCTCGTTCGGGCGTAGAGCGTTCCGGCCGGCCGTCGGCTGCGCGCCGGGCAGCGGATCTTGCGCAGCGCCTCCTTGCATGGTACGAGGTGGAGGCCCGCGATCTTCCCTGGCGAAGGACGCTCGATCCGTACGCAATCCTCGTCTCCGAGATCATGCTCCAGCAGACGCGGGTCGAGACGGTGATCCCGTACTACGAACGGTTTCTTCGCGCCTACCCGACCCTGGAGAGCCTGGCGCGAGCGCGTCTCGACGATGTGCTGAAGGCGTGGGAGGGCCTCGGCTACTACCGACGAGCCCACCACCTGCACGCCGCTGCGAGCCGGGTCGTCAAACAGCACGGCGGTCGGATTCCCGAAGACCTAGTCGCCCTGCGCGCGTTGCCTGGGATCGGGCCGTACACGGCCGGGGCCGTGGCGTCGATCGCCTTCGGGGGCGACGAGCCTGTGCTCGATGGGAACGTAGTCCGCGTCCTGTCGAGGCTCTTTCGCGTTCCCGGGGATCCCGCGCGTGCAGCGACGCGGCGCTCTCTCGAGGCCCTGTCGCAATCGCTCGTTCCTCCAGGGCGAGCGAGGGACTTCAATCAGGCGCTCATGGATCTCGGGGCGCGCGTCTGTCGTTCCAGGCGGCCTCGGTGTGAGGAGTGCCCCGTCGAACCTCTGTGCGAAGGCCGAAAGGCGGGAGAGGAGACGCTCTTTCCCGCACGCGCAGCGAGGCACCCCATTCCCCATATTGACGTGGCGGCCGGCGTGATCTGGAAGCGCGGGTGTCTGCCCGGCGATCGAGGGGCACGGATGCTCATCGCGCAGCGGCGGGCCGACGACATGCTCGGAGGGCTGTGGGAATTCCCCGGGGGCACGGTGGAGCCCGGTGAGACATTCGAGGATGCGCTACGGCGGGAGTTGCGCGAGGAGCTCGGGATCGAGGTCGCTGTGGGCCCGCTCGTCACGACGGTCGACCACGCCTACTCGCACTTCCGGATGTCCCTCCACGTTTTCCACTGTCGCCACACGAGCGGACGGCCGCGGGCGCTCGGTTGCGCGGACTTCTCCTGGGTCTTGCCGTCGGAGATCACGAACTACGCCCTCTCTGTCGCCGACCAGACGGTCGTGCGCGCCCTGTTCGCACAGTGCACGTCAGCGCAGCGAGCCACGGCCATCGACGCACCACCTACGTAGGCAACGCAACGATAGAGTCGCTCTTGCTCGAAGGGGCATGCCACCGGGATCCACCGAACGCGCCTGCCCTGAAACCCTGGGAATGCTGCGGACACCATGAATGGAAAACGCCCGACTCCTCGACGGAGCCGGGCGTTACGCGTAGGTCGGTTGGGGACTCTCGCTATCTATCTAGAGGAGCCCTCCAATCAGAATGATGGCGACGAGCGTGGGCAGCAGCGCACCGCCACCGACGTACAGCATGCGCATCTGCTGACGTCCCTGCCCGTAGCCCTCAAGGTAGCCGGACTTGTAGTCGGCCGACTTGCCGTCAAGTTGCTGCATGCGCGCTGCCGAAGGATCCGGCGGGTTGCTGAATGCAGCCACGCCGAATGCGATGACTCCGCCGAGGACGCCCCACACGATGTTGATGATCGGCGCGTCCTTCTTCCCCTGCTCGATGCCGAGCTCGTAGCCCTCGCGATAGCCTTCGGCTGCTGCCGCCATCGTGGAGAACACCACGAGGAGAGCGAGACTCGCCGCGGCCACGATGAGGCCCTTGTTCTTGACCCGCATGGATGCCTCCTTGCGCAATCCTACAGTCGTTCCAATTCCGCACAGATCCTAGCGGCCGAACGCCCAGCGTACAAGGCCCGTGGCGCTCCGCTCACCCGCCCGGCGCTGGCTTAGAACCCGACCTCGAACGCCAACCCGAAGCTAAGGATTCCGGTCCGGTAGTCCGCTTGCAGCAAGATCCGCGCGCGGTCCGAGAGTTGCAGCTTGAGACCTCCCGCCAGGTGATGGAAGACGGAGAAGGAGTCAGCGACGAGTGGAATTCCGGGCTGGTAGACGAAGTAGATCGGCAGGACGCGCAGGTTGCTGTCGAAGAAGACCTCGCCGAACAGCCCCCATCCGCCATACTCGATGCTGTAGCCGCCGCCGAGCCCGAGAGCGAGGGCGAACGCATCCGGCTCGTCGAATAGGCGGAACTTCAGATCTCCGATGGCGCCGAGCCAGCCAGGGTCGCCGCTCGAGAACGGAATGAGAGCCCCCGTTTGGAGACCCAGATCGATGCCGTCGGCCAAGCCGAACGTCAGTCGAGCCTGAGGCGTGGCAGATAGGTTCGTCGTCGTGCCGTCGCCCTGAAGCATGAGGATGCCCGCACCGATGGTGAAGGCGAGATTCCCGCCTCCCACCGTCCTCGCCGTCTGGAAGATGTTGAACAGACATCCCGTGCTCAACACCGCAACCAGGGCTGCCATCCCGCACACCAGAATGAGTCGTCGCCGCATGTCGGATCCCCCACCTTTGTGATAAACTCCCCGCCACTCTGCCGTAGGGGGAAAGCTCATGTCAAGCGCCGCTGTCCGATTCGAAGGGGTTGGCTGGGGGAGAGGACCTGCGATTCGCAGGATTGTCTCCGTCTGGGCGGCGATTGCGCTCTCGCTCTCTTGCCTCGTAGTTGCCGGCGAGTGCGATGCGCTTCTCGCGCGGGCCGATGCTCTGTACGACACGAGTGACGGCGCGTTCGACTTCGTCGCGTATGAGTTCCGGCTGCGAGAATCCATCGACCTCTACGAGCAAGGACTTGCGCTCCTGCCGGAGAGTGCGCTCCAGACACGCTCGGCGACGCTCAACCGACTGGCTCGTGCCTATTTCGAACTGGCGCAGGCCTACGTCCCAGCCGGCCCGGACCAGGAGTCGGCCTACGTTGCGGGCAAGGAGTATGCCCTCACGAGCCTCCGGCTTGACCCTGCCTTCGTCGCGCTTGAAGCGGCGAGTTTTCGTGACGCACTGTCGAACGCGACCGACATTGAGGCCGTGTTCTGGTACGGCACGAACTTCGGCTGCTACCTCAACTATCACCAACTCGATGCCATCCTCGGGGGTGGGATGCGGGACGTTCCCGTTTGCTACGAGCGAGCGATGGCGCTCGACGAGACCTTCCTCGCTGGCGCTCCCTTGCGAAGTCTGGGGTGCTATCTTGCGCAGGTCCCCCAGTTCCTCGGCGGGGATCTTGTCCGCGCCCGCGAGCTTCTCACTCGGGCAATAGCCATGGCGCCGGAGTTCCTCCAGAATGCAACCGACCTCTCGCAGTGGGTACTGAAGCCGACGGGGGAGACAGCCGCCTTCTGTTCTACGCTGGATGATGTCATTGCTCGGGCCGCCGACCCAGCCGTGATGGGAGCGTGGCCCCTCTACAACGAGCTCGCGCTTCGCCGCGCTGTGACGATGTCGAGCGGTTGTCCGTAGTCCCGAAGGCCCGTTTGCCCAAGGAAATGGGCAATGCTATGATGGGTCCTGCGCAACCTCAATAGGGAGTCGTATGGCTGGACATTCCAAGTGGGCGAACACGAAGCATCGCAAGGAGCGCCAAGACAAGAAGCGCGCCGGGGTTTTCTCGAAGCTCGTCAAGGAGATCACCCTGCAGGCGCGCCGGGGCGATCCCAGCCCGGAGAATAACGCGGGATTGGCGCAGGCGATTGAACGAGCCAAAGCGGCGAACGTTTCGAAGGAGAACATCGACCGTGCCATCAAGCGCGGAGCCGGCGAACTCGACGGAGCCCTGTACGAGGAGATCACGTACGAAGGGTACGCAGCCGCCGGAGTGGCGGTCCTCGTGCGCGCCGTCACCGATAACAAGAACCGCGCCGCCGCCGGCGTACGGCACGTCTTCAGCAAGCACGGCGGCAACATGGCGTCTGCCGGCAGCGTTTCGTGGCTCTTCGATCGCCGTGGTGTGTTGACGCTCGATGATCTGCCCGCGGATCTTGACCGGGACGACTTGCAGATGGCGCTCATTGAGGCTGGTGCCGACGACGTGGATGCAAGCGGCGACACCGTCGAGGCCTACTGCGAGGTGGCTGTGCTCCCACGCTTGTCGGCCGTGGCAAGCGAACGGGGGTTGACGCCGGTGCGGGCGGAGCCGACGATGGTGCCCAAGACGTCGGTCCATGTCGACGAAGAAGCTGCCGGCAAGATCCTTCGATTGCTTGACGCTCTCGATGACAATGAGGATGTGCAGGAGGTGTTCGCCAACTTCGACGTCGACGACGACGTCTTGGAGCGGATCGAGGCGGACGCCGCGTGAGGCCTCAGGGGGCGGCCTCACGTACGAGTACGGAAGTGGCTGGGGTGGCAGCCCGGAGTTCGGCAAGAAAGGCAAGGGAGGTAGGGATGAAGAGGGTGTTGGTGCTGGGGTGTGTGATGGTTGGGATGCTGCTTGTGTCGTTCGGTTCGCTCGCGGCGTCGAGCGATGCGTGGATTCCTGGTCTTGGCTCCTTGGTGCTTCCCGGTCTGGGGCAGCTTCTCAATGACCAGATGGACAAGGCGATCCTGCACTTCGCCGTCGGCGTCGGCATCTATGCCGTCGGGTTCGGAGCCAGTTGGTATTTCAGCCCACTGTGGTACATCACGCCGGCGCTTGGCCTCGGCTGGGCGGTCTACAGCGGCTACGATGCGTACACCGTGGCGAAGGACCACAACTTCACGCTCGGCTTCGTCGAGAATGGAGTCGGGTTCTCGTACGCCTTCTAGAAGAGAAGGATCGTAACCAGCAAAGCAAGGGTCCCAGCAATTTGAGCTAGACGCATGAAGCCGTGGCCGATATCGGTCACGGCCTCTTCTGTGGTCGGCACGAGAACGTTGTCCAGAAGGCGCACAGCGCCTCCATCGACGTCCACGAGGAGTTCGCCGACGTTTCGCCCGAACGCTCCGGACTGCACGATGAGCGTATCGCCGAGGACAAGCGGAGTCGCTGTCGTCTCGTGAGAGTGGCCCGTCACAAAGATGTCGACCTCCGGCACGGCGGCGGCGATGGCCGCTGCCTCTCGTAGGGGAATGTGGGCCAGACAGACGACGAGGTCAGGATCGCCGGGCGAGGCGCTGATCTCGCCATGCAGCGCCTCCACAGGATCCACGACGTGCAGCCACGGGATGTCGAGGGTCGGCAGAAGCTCGAGAGTCGTCAGTCCGACGATGAGGATATCGAGGCCGCCTGCGACGACGCGCGCGGACGCCGGGAAAGGGCTGGCCGTACCGTCGACGGGCGCGAGGTTCGCGCAAAGCAGCGGGAAGGCGGCCCTCGCAGCGAGAGCCGAGACTCCCGGCCAACCCCGGTAGAAGTCGTGATTCCCAGGTGCCATCGCGTCGTAGCCGACGCGATTCATCCACTCGACCATGCGGTCCGCTCCCCACACGGCGTAGAGCAGAACCCGGAAGTCTTGCCACGAGTC
>Ga0247841_10005057_pt1 | contig 21829 bp, 19 predicted proteins | sample LaCruzMarch2015__2_FD_192410 | JGI IMG/M metagenome (GOLD analysis project Ga0247841, IMG submission 192410) | Freshwater microbial communities from meromictic Lake La Cruz, Castile-La Mancha, Spain - LaCruzMarch2015_18m | ecosystem: Environmental > Aquatic > Freshwater > Lake | place: Spain... | reverse complement strand
TTAATCACCACTGTTAACCAGCGATCTGGCCCTGAATAACCATATGGCAGGGTTATTGCTCATGTTGGTTACGCCAACTGTCCTCATAAAATATTTCAACATGAATATTTAACCGGGAGATTGCTGAGATGGGAAATTTCAAAAAGATACTGATTGCGAATCGAGGAGAAATTGCCGTACGCATTATCCGCACCTGCAAGGATATGGGCATCCGGACTGTGGCCGTCTATTCACAGGTAGATGAGGACGCACTCCATGTCAAACTTGCCGATGAGGCCTATGAAATTGGGCCTGCCGAGGCGTTGCAAAGTTACCTGGACATGGAAAAAGTGATCGACGTCGCTAAGCATAGCGGTGCGGACGCCATTCACCCCGGTTATGGCTTTCTTGCTGAAAATTCTCAGTTTGTCGAAATGTGTGAAGATCGGCATATGATCTTCATCGGACCGTCAAGCCAGTGCATGTCTAAGGCCAAGCCGAAAAACAAGGCCCGCCAACTCATGCGAATGATCAATATTCCCGTGACACCTGGATGTGACGAGGCCATTGCCAACGCTGGGGAAGCCGGCATGAAGAAGGCGAGGGAGATTGCCGCGGAGCTGGGTTACCCCGTCATTGTCAAGCCTTCCGGCGGAGGTGGCGGCATTGGCATCATGATCGCGGGAAACGAAAACGAATTGAACCGCGCCATCCGAAGAGTGGAAACGCGCAGCCGCAAGGCCTTCGGAATGACCGCATTCTATATTGAAAAGTTCCTTACCGGCGTCAAGCATATTGAATTTCAGATCCTGGCGGATCAACACGGCAACGTGGTCCATCTGGGTGAGCGGGACTGTTCTGTGCAACGCCGTTTCCAGAAACTCATTGAGGAGTCCCCCAGCCCCATTGTCAGCCCTTTTCTGCGCATGAAAATGGGCGCCGCCGCCATTGACGTTGCCTTGGCCCTGGAATATGTTGGCGCCCTCACTGTCGAATTCTTCTATTTTCCCACTACTCGGACGTTTTACTTCAACGAGATCAACTCCCGTCTCCAGGTGGAGCACTGTGTCACCGAAATGGTAACGAACATCGATATCGTGAAGGAACAGATCAGAATTGCCGAAGGGAATCCGTTGAGCTTCTGTCAGGATGATATCCGTATGAAAGGTCATGCCCTGGAATGTCGAATCAATGCGGAGGACACCCTTCACAATTTTATGCCGTCACCCGGTAAGATTCAGCAGCTTCGCCTGCCCCACGGCCTGGGTATTCGTGTCGATGAAGGGATCTATGAGGGATATACCGTTCCCATCCATTATGATTCCTTGATGCTAAAGTTGATAAGCGTTGGAAAGACACGCGAGGAAGCCATTTCCCGTATGAAACGGGCCCTTGGGGAGTTGGAAATGAAAGGGATCAAAACGACAAAACCATTTCACAGCATCATCCTGGAAGACGAGGACTTCGCCAACGGCGGCTATACAACAGACCTGGCAGACAAACCGGAAATCAAAGACAAATTAAAATCCCCCGGAGCTAAAAGTTGAATCGACAGGGACGTTCTCTCGGCAATCCATAAACCACGGCTTGAAAATATCAAGATCAGTAGGCATATTATCTCTGAGGAGTTGATGATGCCGGAAAAGTGATTAACTTTTACATTTGTCCCTTTATCTGTCAACTTCACTTATAAACGTTACATTTCATCTTTTCATCGACAATGATGTTTTCCTTATAGCCTTAGCGACTGCCTGTGATTTTGAACTTACTCCCAAATTTTTATATAAATTTTAAATATGCGATCTGACCATATGTTCCGAAATGTATAAAGTTTCAGCGATTGCCCGGTCTGTATTACCGGTAACGAGTCCATTTAATATTTCTAAATCACTCTTCTTGTAAACTTTTCTTTAACCTCTTAAGGGGATATTCAAAATGCTTGACATCACCATGCTCGTTCTATATATCTCTCGCATACAAAATAAAAGGAGTCATCCATATGTTTTATTATGGGGATTGTTTGTTGTTCAACCTGTCAAAGGCGTATCAGAAAGTCGAGGGAATATTTAAATCTCGTTTTCATCCTTATAACTTAACAACAACACAAGTGAGTGTATTAGAGGTTCTTTTTATTAAAGAGGGACTTTCATCGGGAGAAATTGGAAAGCGGTTGATTATAGATAGCTCAACGTTGTCAGGTGTCTTAGATAGATTGTCCGAGGCAGGTTGGATCACTAAAAAGGTAACCGATGAGGATAAGCGCTTATTGGAGATCAACTTGACGGAGAAAGCTTTACAGCTTAAAGACGAATTATTAAGGGAAACCGAGAAAGTAAATGTAGAATTATTAAGTAAATTCAAAACAGAAGAAAGACTGCTCCTTTTTCGTATGTTGCAAGACCTTAGAAAATAAATCTGCCCTTGAGTACTGTTTACAGAAGCACTTAAAATTGCGAAGTAAAATTCATCAACCGAAAATCTGGAACCCTCAGGAAAGCCTTTACCAATTTACTACATCTGCTTTTTCTTATTCAATCATTGACTAATATGTCATCTCTTGCTTAATTTTTTTCTTGACAAGTAAAACAAAATTATTTATCTTGTACTCAAGACAAATAATTGGTGGATAATCTGACAAAACAGGCCAATTATCTATTTGTATTTTAAAGGAAATATTGGAAAATAAAAGTAATATTGATTAATCTTGTATGGAAAATGAAATCCTTAAATCTATTCTCGTATGAAATGTATAAATTTTGTCCCCTTTTTTTAACCAGTTATCTTGTATTCAAGATAATATATTTGAAAACCATCTGGAACGTCACGATTTGGCCTAAAATTAGGAAACATAGCGTGCTTTCAATATAAAAGGCCCAATTTTTAATCTCTTCGGGTCAAATTCCCCGCCGCTTGCGGCGAATGGAAAGATACCTCCCGGAGATACCCCGCTGCTTGCGGCGGGGTGGTTCATCTCAAAATTTGAAAATACAGACATGAGTCAGGCTACATAGGTTGCAAGCTATTTTGGCTGACTCAAAGGCAGGGCAAAAAACTGAATTTATGCGGTGGATATGAAAATGGAAAAAACAATGGCGATATTTAAAAAAATTATCGAGCAGCCATATAGCAGAGCTGCAAGCTGGAAAATGGAAACTGGAGGAAAAATCATTGGCTGCGCTCCAATGTATTTTCCGGACGAAATGGTACACGCCGCGGGAGCTCTGCCCGTTGCCCTATTTGGAAACGATGAACCAATTACCTTGGCAGATGCGCATCTCATGACCAATGCTTGTGATCAGGTCCGCAGCACGTTTGATATGTTGCTGAAGGGTAAATATGATTTTCTGGATGGCGTAGCCGCTATCCATGTATGCGACCAAGTCAGATTTTTTATGGAGGTATGGCAGCTCGATCATCCGTTTCCTTTTTTTCATCAGATGTGGCGTCCTTACAGGATGGATAGCAGTACTCGACCGTTTTTGGTGAGTGAATTGAAGCGATTAAAATCTAATCTGGAAATCTTTACGGGAATTAAGATTATCCCGGAAGCTCTTTGTGAGAGTATCCGTATATATAACGAATCTCGAGCATTAATGCGAAGGTTGAATGAATTGAGAAGGATGCGACCGGGTATCATGACGGCAGCGGATATGTCTAAGATAATCGGTTCAAGCATGCTTATACCCATAGAAGATCATAATAAATTAATGAAGGAATTATTATTTAAAGTCGAGAAAGAAACAATCAAGGGTGATGAAAGGATAAAAATTGTCGTTGCCGGGCATCCGTGTGCCATTCCTAATGGGCTTCTGCTTGATTTAATGGAGAATCTTGGTTTGGTCATTGTGGACGATGATTTTTTCAGTGGCGGCAGACGTTTTGCCACTGATGTGGTCCTCAATGGAGACCCCATCGAATCTTTGGCTAATTATTACATGAAAGCAATTCCCTGCACAACATATCATTTTCCCGGGAATTGGATAAGCGAAGGTAAGTCCTATTCTCCGTATGGTGATTATGTGATTGAGATGATGAAAAGAGGACGAGCAGATGCGGTGGTTCTTTTAAGACTCATGTACTGTGACCCGTTTGATTTAGAGTTCGTCTTTTTAAAGAAAAAACTGGATGAAAGAAATATTCCTTACTTAACTTTATTCATTGAACACAGTCTTGGCCCTCTGGAACCCATTAGAACGCGGGTACAAGCTTTCATAGAAACACTGAAAGCAAGTAGATAAGAGGAAATGATCATGATCGTAGCTGGTGTTGACGTAGGTTCACAGACAACCAAGGCTGTCATTCTGGGGTATGGCCAGGGGTTCGGTGGTTTTTATTCAGAGGCCATGAAACCAACGGGGATCGATGTACCTGAGGTATCCAAAATGGTGATTGGAGAGGCTTTGGAAAAGGTTCAACTGTCCTTCGCTAATATCGACAAAATTGTTTCCACTGGTTACGGGAGGATCAGCATTCCTTTCTCCACGCGTACAATAACGGAGATCACCTGCAATGCCGCAGGAGTTCATCAATTATATCCCAACGTCACTTTGGCGATAGATGTGGGCGGACAGGATAGCAAAGTTATCAAAATGAATAGCGAGGGTAAGGTGCTGCAGTTTGCCATGAACGATAAATGTGCTGCCGGGACGGGAAAATTTTTAGAAATTGCAGCCCAGACTCTGGAGATCCTTTTAGATGATCTGGGGAAAATTTCTTTAAGGTCAAGAAAAAGGATCACAATGAGTAGCATCTGTACGGTCTTTGCTCAGACGGAAATCGTATCCCTGATCGCCCGGAGGACGGATAAGGAGGATATCGCTGCAGCGCTTCATGAAGCTGTGGCAAATAGGATTTTCGGACTGATCAATTCCGTAAATCCAGAGCCCAAGGCGAGAGTTGTAATGACAGGAGGAGTGGCACGAAATATTGCCGTTGTCAAATTGCTGGAACGAATGTTGGGTCGCGAGATTTTGGTTCCGGATAATCCGCAGATTGTCACGGCATTCGGTGCCGCCCTTATGGCGGAGAATCTCGACTGATCAACAGTTTGATTTTTGTCATCTTCAGAGCTTTTATGTTTTTTGGGAGGCAAGCAGAGTGGGAGAAGAAACACTGAAAGTCAATCATAGATTGGAAGCACAAAAACGCTTGGGCAAGCTGATTCAGGAGCATTACAGCTATGCCCGTGAGGTTGAAAAGAAGAAGGATCAATTCATAGCCTGGACGACTTCTGGGGCACCGAATGAGATCCTATGGACCATGGATTTTTTCGTGCAATTCCCCGAGGCCTATGCAGCGACTTGCGGAGCGAGACATGCCGCTCATGCCCACTGCGTGATAACGGAAGCTCATGGTTATGAACGCCATCTTTGTACTTATTGCCGAAATAGCCTTGGCTCTACCCTTGCGGAAATAGAAGGAAAAGAGGCATTTGATCCTTTGGCCCGTCCGGATTTCCTGCTGGTCGCCAACAACAGCTGTATTCTTATAACAAAGTGGTGGGAACACTTGAGTCATTATTGGAAGATACCAATGATCAACATCGATTCCCCCCTCATTGTTCCCGGAATGGATCAAAAGGAAATCGTTGACCATGTCAAACGCCAATGTATGGATCTAATAAATTTTCTGGAAGGCTTTACAGGAAAGAAATTTGATTACGATCGGTTGAAAGAGATCGTCGCAAATGGAAAAAGAAGCGCTGAAGGTTATAGAGAAGTTCTCAATGCAAACAGGCATGATCCCGTACCAGCGACTTTTTTTGACTTGATAGGTCATAATTTTCCTAATCTCGTTCTGCGCTTCAAACCAGAAGCGGAGGAACATTACAAAATGATGAAGGCGGAGTTGGACCAGAGAATTTCAGATGGCATAGTTCCTATGCCCAACATGAAGTATCGCCTGTACTGGGATGGCGTCCCCTACTGGTTTGCCATAAGAAACCTTTCTGAAAAGCTTCAAAATCTGGGAATGTGTCTGGTGACGAGCACCTACTTTGAAGTATTTGCTTTTGAAAGGATAGATCCATCGCGTCCTCTGGATAGCGTTGCTGAAAATACAGCTATGTTTTACCTAAACAGATCCGTAAACTACAAGGCCGAGGTTACGGAGAAAATCTTCAAAGACTTTCACTTGGATGCTGGTGTTTTTGCCTATGCATTGAGTTGCAAACCCTTTTCCATATCCATGCACTATATCGCGGACACAATCCAGAAAAAACTAAGCGCGCCTGTGACTATTATCGAAGGCGACCTGGTGGATGAAACCTTCTATGACGAAGAGAGAAACAACATGAAGCTGCAGGCGTTGGCAGAGACGCTGGCAGCTAAGAAGAGATGAGAGAATAAGGAAAATACAATGAGCAAACTGAGTAAGGAAAAAATGTTAGGTCTCTACCGGCAAATGGTGATGATTCGGAGAACTGAGGAAAAGCTTATGGATGTTTTTTCAGCAGGAGAAATCCCGGGTTTTCTCCATGTCAGTATAGGTCAGGAAGCTGCTCCGGTTGGTATATGTGCCCACCTGCGTGATGATGATTATATCGGGACGACTCACAGAGGACACGGCTATGCCATTGCCAAGGGCATTGATTTAAAACGGGCCATGGCCGAGTTGTTTGGCAGGAAGCAGGGATATTGCATGGGCCGTTCAGGGTCCATGCATCTCGCTGATCTGGGCAAGGGCATCATGGGCGCCAATGGTATCGTCGGGGGCGGTATTCCTGTGGTGACCGGCGCAGGCTTCGCGGCCAAATACAACGGCACCGATCAGGTAGCTGTAGCAACCTTCGGCGACGGCACTGCCAACCAGGGAACCTTCCACGAATCACTCAACATTGCTGCCGTCATGAACCTGCCGGTTATTTACCTCTGTGAGAATAACGGGTGGGCAGAATTTTCCCCAAGACCGACTCACACCAAAATTGAGAATATTGCGGATCGAGCGGCAGCCTATGGCATGCCCGGTACCATCGTCGCAAACGACGTCCTTGAAATTTATGAAGCGGTTGGTACAGCCGTTGCGAGAGCCCGCAAGGGAGGAGGGCCGACTCTCATCGAGATCAAGTGTGATCGATGGTACGGCCATTACGTCGGCGATGCCCAGAAATATCGGGGCAAGGACAAAATCGAAGCCGCCATAGTGAAAGACTGCATCAGGAATTTTGAACGCCTGCTTTTAAAAGACAAGGTCCTGAGGAAACAGGAGATCGAGAAGATTGAAGCGGAGATCAAGAGCGAATTGGAAGAAGCTGTGGACTTTGCCCGTAAATGTCCATTTCCTGATCCATCAGAGATGATGGAAGGTTTGTATGTATAATTTCCGATTTCCATCGGTGTTCGATCACCGTAATTAGGAGAGTCTGTAATGAAAGACATTAGATACATATCTGCTATAAAAGAGGCATTGGAGGAGGAAATGGAGAGGGACGAAAAGGTCTTTCTCATTGGTGAGGATGTGGGGCGCGCCGGCGGCTCTTTCGGTGCCAGCCGGGGACTTTTTGAGAAATTTGGACCTAAGAGGGTAATTGATACCCCCATCAGTGAGGCAGGCTTTACGTCGCTTGCAGCAGGGGCGGCATCCTGCGGTTTGAGGCCAATAGTGGAGATTATGTTCATGGATTTTATCACCTGCGCCATGGACAGCGTTGTTAACCAAATTGCCAAGATGCGCTACATGTTCGGCAACCAGTACACCATGCCGGTTGTAGTGAGGATGCCCGAAGGTGCCGGTCTAAATGCAGGACCCCAGCACTCCCAGTGCCTGGAAGCCTGGTTCGCCCATGTTCCAGGTCTTAAGGTCGTCATGGCCGCAACCCCTTATGACGTGAAAGGCCTTCTCAAGTCCTCCATCCGTGACGATAATCCCGTCATTTTCATCGAAAACAAAACGTTATACGCTATGAAAGGCAGGATTCCCGAAGAAGAATACCTGATTCCTCTTGGAAAGGCGGATGTCAAAAGGGAGGGGAAGGATGTTACAGTGGTCGGTGTTTCGCGCATGGTCAACGAATCACTCCGGGCCGCCGAGGCATTGGAAAGGGAAGGTATCAGTGTAGAGGTTATTGATCTCATGACCGTTCAGCCATGGGATAAGGAAACGGTTTTCCATTCCGTTGGTAAGACTCATCGGCTCGTAGTGGTTCACGAGGCTGTCAAGCAGTTCGGTATAGGTGCTGAAATATCGGCTGCTGTTACTGAAGAAATTTTCGATGAACTCGATGCACCTATCATCAGGGTGGGCGCACCCTTTGCCCCAATTCATTACAGTTTGGAAAAAGCTTACGTCCCCAACGCGGAAGACGTTACGAGGGCCATCAAGACAGCCATCGAACAGAACCTTTGATCAGTAGTGTTTTTGTAAGCAGGAGATAATGATTATGAAAGCAGCCGTCTGGCATAAAAAAGAAGACCTTAGAATAGAAGATGTGTCCGATCCCGAGGTCGGTCCTGGTCAGGTAAAAGTCAAGATAAAAGTCTGCGGTATTTGCGGTTCTGACCTCCACGAATACAGGAGCGGTCCTTTCATCATCCCAGCGAAGCCCCACCCCCTAACTGGAAGATCTGGTCCTGTTATCCTGGGTCACGAATTCTCAGCTGAAGTTATTGAAACGGGTGAAGGCGTGAATCATTTCAAAACGGGAGACCGGATAACCGTCAATCCACTGATCTATTGTGGAGAATGTCATTATTGCCGGCTTGGCCAATACGTTATGTGCACTAAGCTGGGTACAGCAGGATTTGCGTGGGATGGTGCTTTTGCCGAATATGGTGTCTTCCCGGAGTATGGCGTCTTAAAGCTTCCCGAGTCTGTGACAGATGAAATGGGGGCTTTTGTAGAACCACTGGCTGTAGCCATTCATGCTGTTAAGAGGAGTCGGCTAAAAATTGGCGCCTCTGTCGCTGTTGTGGGTGCAGGACCTATCGGCCTTCTTGTCATGCAGGCTTGCCGCGCTGCGGGTGCGGGTAAAGTATTCGTCATTGAACCCCTTGAGATGAGACGAGAGATTGCCTCCAAAACAGGGGCTACATATGTTTTCGACCCTGTCCGGACTGATTCCGCTAAGGAAATTAGCGCGCTGACAGAGGGACTTAAGGCGGATTGGGTCTTTGATTGTGTGGGTAACCAGTCTTCCTTTGACACGGCCATCAAGATAAGTGGAAGGAGAGGTATAATCTGTATCGTGGGTCTCGCCCTGATACCTATCCAGGTGCCCTTCATCCGACTTTGGGGCCATGAGAAGGAACTCACCTTTTCCAGTGGCTATGAGAATGAATTTCCCACTGCCATTAACTACCTTGCCGATGGAAGAGTCAAAGTGGAGATGCTTATAACGGATAGGATCAAACTGGATGATCTGCTCGAGAAAGGGATCAAGGAGCTCATTCAAAGAGGAGATCGGCATATCAAGATATTAGTAAAGCCATAGTTTGAAGGGACTAATTATGAAACACTATCGTACAATCATCATAGAAAAAAGAGAACAGATTTGCATCCTCACTTTAAATCGCCCCGAAGTCTTCAATGCCATCAATCAGGATCTTATCGAGGAGATGAAGGATGCCCTTTCCTGTATAGGCTGTGATGAGGAGATACGGGTACTAATCATTACCGGTGCGGGGAAGGGCTTTCAGGCCGGGGCCGATATCAAGGAACTGAGCGAGATGGGCCCAATGGCTATTCTGCGCTGGAATGAAGGGATCGTGATGGTTATTGCGGCTATTGAGAAACTGAGACAACCCGTTATTGCCGCTATCAATGGCCTTGCCCTGGGTGGCGGTCTCGAACTGGCCCTGTCCTGTCAGATCCGCATTGCCGTCGAAGGTGCCCGGCTGGGACTTCCCGAGGTGAAACTCGGTATTATCCCTGGTGCGGGCGGAACGCAGCGCTTGCCGCGGATTATCGGGAAAGGAAGGGCTTTTGAGATGATTCTTACTGGTGAGCCTATTGATGCTGCAGAAGCTTACCGCATGGGTCTGATCAACAAGGTAGTACCAAAGGGCGAAGCCTTAAAAGCTGCCGAGGAGATGGCCAAAAAAATTATCTTAAACGGTCCCATTGCTGTCGAGTTTGCAAAAGACGCTGTGGAGATCGGTATGGATTTGCCTCTCGAACATGCCGTTCAATACTCTCAAAAGAATTGCATCGTCTGCTTTGCTACGGAGGATATGAAGGAGGGTACGTCGGCATTTATTGAGAAACGAAAGGCTAACTTCAAAGGAAAATGATGAAGCTGAGGTCAAAATGCCTATAGAAATAATCTTGCCGAAGCTCGTTCTCACCATGAGCGGGGAATTAATCGTAGAATCAAAAAAGGAGAAAAATAACCTAACGGAGTTTGACATGCCAGTAGAAATAGTTATGCCGAAGCTCGGTCTTACTATGACCGAGGGGTTTATTGCAGAATGGAAAAAGAAGGAAGGTGATTTTGTCAAGAAAGGTGAAGTTCTTTTTGTTCTGGAAACAGAAAAGGTTACTTACGAAGTGGAGTCCCCTGAAGATGGAATACTGGGGAAAATACTCGTGAAAGAGGAGGAAACGGTTCCTGTGGGAGCTCTTGTGGCCTACCTCCTTAGACCTGGAGAGAGTGCTGCCGCTCTCGATACCGTACCTTCCACGGTGCCAAAGCAGGATGCAGAGAAAGATGCCCCCGCGGAGGCAGTTCCAGCGTTCCAGGGAGCCGCCGCATCAAAGTGTGGCCATGTCAAAGCCACGCCCCTGGCGAAGAAAGTGGCAAAAACCTATAGCCTTGATCTGTCCGAGGTTGCCGGAACTGGCCCAGGGGGACGGATTGTGAGAGCCGATGTAGAGAATGCATACGAGAAGTCGGTGTTGATGGCCCCAGCGGTAGCTCCCGCCACGGCAGTCAAGTCGGCAGAGGAGGAAAGACTGGTTACTTTCACTGGTATGAGACGGACAATCGCCAGGAAAATGCTCCAGAGCAAGATTGAAACAGCACAGACCTATATGAGCAACACAGTCGATGCGACAAGGCTCCAGGAGTACCGTCGGTTGATTCTCCCTCATCTGGAGAAAAAGTACGGTGTACGGGTTACAATAACAGATATCATGATGAAGGTGACCGGCGCCGCCATTCGGGAACATCCGGTCATCAACACCCGCTGGACAGATCAGGGGATCCTCTTTATTCCCGAGGTACACATGGGCATGGCCATGGCCCTTGACGAAGGGCTTATCGTACCCGTTATCAAGAATATTAATGCTATGAGCATCGGACAGGTGGCAGTGGAGAGAATGGACCTGATCAAGAAGGGGAAAACCAATGGTTTTCTCCCTGATGACATCAAAGGGAGTACCTTCACATTGTCCGCCATGGGGATGTTCGGCATAGAGCAGTTCACGGCGATTATTAATCAGCCGGAAAACGCCATTCTGGCGGTAGGTGCCATAATTGACAAACCCGTTGCCGAGAAGGGTCAAATCGTCATCCGGCCAATTATGAACGTAACCCTGTCCTATGATCATCGGACCATTGACGGTGCTGAGGCAGGGAAATTCATGCAGACGTTGAAGGCATTCATCGAGGATCCTGTTCTCATTTGGGCATAGTGAATCTCGATGTTTAAATAATAAAGATATTAAGAATATTCCTCTGGCGAAAAAGATTGAGGGATTCACAACAGGAGTGAACAAATGGCGAATAAAACAAGAATAACAATTATTGGTGGTGGAGTCGGAGGCTACCCTGCCGCTATCCGGGCAGCCCGTATGGGCGCCGAGGTGACATTAATCGAGAAAGGGGAACTGGGGGGAACTTGTCTTAACCGGGGGTGTATTCCGGCAAAGGCTCTTCTCCAGTCTGCCAATGTAATCCATACGATGGAAGAATCGGAAATCTTCGGCATCAAGTGCAAAGGTTACGAGATCGATTTTACCGCTGTCATGAACCGTAAGAACAAAATTGTGTCCCAACTGACCCGCGGTGTCCAAGCTCTCCTTAACGCAAGGAAGGTCAAAATTGTGACCGGTACAGCCGCTTTTGTTGATTCGAGAACGATCCAAATAGGAGAGACGGGAGAAAAAATTAAGGGAGATAATATCATTATCGCAACGGGTTCCAAGCCTGGAAGAATCCCTATCGAAGGGATTTCTGGATCAGATGTCATGGATTCAGACCAGGTTCTCGATATGCAGACACTTCCCAAAAGTGTTGTAATTATTGGGGGGGGCGTCATCGGGGTTGAGTTCGCACAATTCCTAAACGCCATGGGAACGATGGTAACGATCTTGGAAATCATGCCTAACTTGATTCCCGGTTTAGATAGAGAAATCGCCGTACTTTTGGAGAAACTCATTTCTAAATCAGGAATCAAAGTCATTACCAATGCCACCGTGAAGAGTATCGCCAACAAGAAAATAGAGAACGAAGTCACATATACTTTGGGGGACAATACCCAAACCGTATGTGCAGAGAAGGTCTTGCTGACAGTCGGGAGAAAGGCTGATTTCTCGGCCCTTAATGTGGACAAGGTTGGAATCAAACACGAGAAAGGGTTCATTGATGTCGACTCGTTCATGGAGACGAATATTCCCGGTATCTATGCCGCAGGGGACGTCATCGGCGGGCTTATGCTGGCCCATTTGGCATCAGCAGAAGGGGAATGCGCCGTTAAAAACTCTCTGGGGCACAAGGAAGCCATGAGTTATAGGGCCGTTCCCGCATGTATATATACTTCACCAGAGGTAGCCTCTATTGGTCTATCTGAAGAGCAGGCAAATCAATCGCATGAAATCCAGATTGGCAGGTTCCCCTTCAAGGGGAATGGCAAGGCGCTTATCCTCAATGAAGTTGAGGGAATGGTGAAGATCATCTCCGATAAGAAGTATGGGGAAGTGCTGGGTGTACATATAATCGGTCCTCATGCCACAGACCTGATTGCCGAAGCAGTCCTGGGGATCAACATGGAAATGACAATTGAGGATCTGGCAAATGCCATACATCCGCATCCTACGGTATCGGAGGCGATCATGGAGGCGGCCATGAGTTTGTCCGGTGGTGCTATTCACATGCCCTGACCCAAGCGCAAGAAAGATAATATAGAGAGGGAAGTAAATATCCATGATAGCTGTGGATTTAGGGAAAGTATCATACGATGAAGGACTCTATTATCAGGAGGTCCTCCACGCTGCGAGGGTGGAAGGCAGGATTGAAGATGTGGTCTTATTATTGGAGCACGACCCCATTATTACTGTTGGGAAAAGCGGAGGAAATGGAGACCTGCTCGTGCGGGAGGAAGAACTAGCCGAACGGGGGATTATCATCCGTCATGTAAACAGAGGAGGGAAACTTACCTGTCATTACCCGGGGCAATTAGTTGTTTATCCTATTATGAATTTGAATGATCAAGGTCAAGATGTTCATGGGTTTGTTAACAATCTTGAGGAAATAATAATATGCACGCTCGCAGATTTCGGGGTTGCTGGAGAGAGAATAAGAAAACATAGAGGGGTATTTGTTAAGGATAATAAAATTGCATCGATCGGGATCGAAGTACGAAGCTCGACAACCATGCATGGTTTCTCTTTGAATGTCTTTGAAGATTGGAGCCTCTACACTTTATTTGTGCCCTGTGGGATTAAAGACAAGGGAATAACTTTTCTGGAAAGTTGTTGTTCAGATGACGAAGTAGACATGAAGACGGTCAAAAAAGGAGTCAAACATCATTTTGAAAACATCTTCTCATTGGTTATCTCAGAAATTGAATTTCAGCCCGAATGCAAGCCGACACGAAATCTGGATCGCCTCATTTCTGCCGGACATTTTAATAAATCAATGTCAACTGTTCATTACCGGAATTTACTCTAAAGTGTTCTAAGCAGCTTTGGAAACGTGAAAATGATTACTCGAAAGCCTGAATGGATCAGAAAAAGATTGCCTACCGGCAACGGTTTCCAAAGAATTGAACAAAATTTACTTAAAAACGGACTCCATACTATTTGCCAGGAAGCTCTTTGTCCCAATCATGGGGAATGTTTCTCAAGAGGTTTAGCGACATTTCTGATTATGGGAGACACTTGCACGAGAAATTGTACATTTTGTGCCGTGAATTCTGGAAAACCGAAACCTCTTGATGGGGATGAGCCTGAGAGAGTGGCAGATGAAGTACGGAGCATGCGACTTCGTTATGTTATAATCACTTCAGTTACCAGAGATGATTTACCCGATGGCGGCGCTGAACATTTTGCCAGGACGATTCGGATTGTTAAAGAAAAGAATCCAGGAGTAGGGATTGAGGTTCTCATCCCGGATTTCAAGGGATCAACGCATGCCCTAAGAAAGGTTATCGAAGCAGAGCCGGATGTTTTGAACCATAATATTGAAACTGTTACACGTCTTTATCCAGACATTCGACCCAAGGCCGATTACCATCAGTCCATAAAATTACTCGAAGTGGCGAAAAACACAACGAACTCAAAGCTCGTCACCAAGTCCGGTATGATGGTGGGAATGGGCGAGGCACCGGAAGAGGTTGAAAGTGTTATGAGAGACCTGAGATATGCTGACTGCGATATCTTAACAATAGGGCAATATTTGTGTCCTTCCGGAAATCATTACCCTGTTTTTGAATATGTAAAACCTGAATTGTTTGTTTCCTATAAAAAAACCGCGCTGGAAATGGGATTTAAAGATGTCGTCTCTGGACCATTTGTGAGGAGTTCATACATGGCGGAGACATCTTTCAGGAACGCCCTTTGGGGATAAATTGTACTTTGCGATTTGTGTCGGATGATTCGTTAAACAATCAATAAAACCGACATGGTTACATCTTTTCATTTCAGCGATGCAGGCTGGATGATTAAAGGAAAGATAGACTATGAATATGATGTCGTAAAAAATTATATCGAGATGAAGCCTTATTAGTTTTATCTTGGCTGAGAGCGTAAGGATATATTCTGTTGGGCAGAAGTCAATGGTCATGGATACCTCCTCCCCTAACGTGTCCATCCAGGAAGAAGTTAGCTTTTCCCTGGATGGACGCAGTGGGGTGAATCTTGTTCACACTTATGTAGAGCAAATTCGGGAAGAAATTAAGTACCAACGGAAAATCAAACTCAGAAAAAGAAATTTACCTAAAGGTGGCTGATATGATTACCGGGAAAAAGTCCCGCCAACAGAAGAAAGAGATGGAACACGAAGAAAACCGAAAACACTGGCTCAGTGAAGAAGAAAAAATCTACATGATGTGGGAGAAGGCATATAATCCGGGAGGCCAGCTTCAGAATGATCGCTTAGTCAAGCAGGGCAAGAAACCTCCGCGACAGTTGATCAGGCAGCTTATCGATCCGGAAACGGAATTTTTCGAGTTGAGCCGTGGCGCGGGTTTCGGCATAGGTTATGAAGGAGTGGAGGATGTTCCTTCCGCTGGCCTCGTAACGGGGATCGGAAAGATTCACGGCAACTGGGTCATGATCCTTGCCAACGACAGCCGAGTTACCGCTGGGGCTTATTACCCTATCAGTTGCAAGAAACACCTGAGGGCTCAGGAGATCGCCGAAAAGTGCGGTCTCAATTTCGTCTACATCGCCGATTCGGCGGGCGCTTATCTTCCCTTGCAGGACCGGATATTTCCCGGAAGGAACCAGTTCGGCCACTTCTTCTATAACATGACCCGAATGTCGGCCAAGGGGCTGAAACAATACACGCTGAGCACTGGCGGCAACACGGCTGGTGGCGCTTACATCGTCTATCTTGCCTGCGAGTCCATCATGATCGAAGGGATGTCTTACTCCTTCCTCGGCGGGCCCCCCATGGTGGAGTCGGCCATCGGCGAAAAGGTGAGTATGGAGGACTTGGGAGGCGCGAGGGTCCATACCCACATCTCCGGAGGCGCCGACCATTTTGTAAAGTCACAGGATGAAGGCATCGAGAAACTGAGGGAACTTCTGGCCTTCGATCCGAAACAGACACTCTATATCGACCGGAGGGAGTCCTGTGAACCGAAAGTATCCGCCGACCATCTGTACCAAGTCCTGCCGAAGGAGACCTCGAAAGGGATCAACGTCCGGGAGGTCATAGCCTCCATCGCCGACGACAGTTACTTCAGCGAATACAAGCGCCAGTATAATATCGGTAGAGGAGATAACATCGTTTGCGGAAAGATTTTCCTGAAGGGGATTCCCGTCGGAATCATCGCCAGCAACAACAACGGCGTCATCTTTGTCGATGCAGCGCGGAAAGCTATTGAGTGGGTGATCCGTTGTTGTACCATGAAGATTCCTATTCTCTATATCCAGAACTCTCCCGGCTATATGGTTGGCACCGCCGAGGAATATGCCGGTATTGGGAAATATGGGTCCGGTATGGTCAGAGCCTGTGCCTGTGCGGAGGTCCCCCGGATTCAGTGGGTCATCGGTCCGGACCATGGCGCTGCGAACTTCGGAATGTGCGGCAGGACCTTTGACCCCCTCTTCATCTTCGCCACCATGCGAGCAAGGACCTCTGTCATGTCGGGGGACACGGCCGGTTTCATTCTGACCAGTCTGGAGCGGGTCAACCGCAAACGGCGGGGCGAGGAGATGGATGAGGAAGCAGCAAAGGGATTCCGGCAGATGATGATCGATAAATACAATCGTGAGGCGCATCCGTTTTACATGGAATCACGTCTTTTCAATGACGGGACGCTTCCGATGAAGGACTGTCGCAACGCCTTGGCCCTGGCCTTCGAGGTTTCACTCCTGCATCCAATTAAAGAATCAATTTTTGGTAATTTCAAATTTTGATGAGCTATATGATATTTTAAAAGGATTACGCCAGGAAAACAATTGAGTGACTCTTTGAAATAAAGGCTAGTTGTAAGGTTGCCATGTAAGCGTTATTCGTTAATCCTGGTGGCAGAGATGAATCTTCCTTCTTCTATAATGGAAAGTAGTAAACGGCATGTGATAGCAAGGGCTGTAAAGAATGTCTGGCTGCCCGAGCAGGTTAAAATTTGTGCCCTCCTTAATAATTTAACCGGGTCAAGGGCAGCCAGACAATGTGGTTAACGCAATGTAATGGCCTAAATCTTTAGTTAGGCAGTGACCGAATCTATTCACACGCATAAGGAGATTTTCTGCAATGGATATTCCACGGATCTTCAACATCACCGAAAGTGCTCACCGCATCCATAACCCGTTCACACCCGAAAAGCTCGCCACTCTCGGTGAGGCGTTGCGCCTGGAACCGGGGATCCGTGTGCTCGATCTTGGCAGCGGTTCGGGTGAGATGCTGTGCACCTGGGCACGTGATTTCGGAATCATTGGCACCGGTATCGATATGAGCCAGCTGTTCTCCGAGCAAGCGAAGCTCCGCGCTGAAGAACTCAGCGACGCTGCCGGCTTCGTTTCTGACGAGAAGGCCGGTGTGGCAGCCTGTGTCGGTGCCACGTGGATCGGTGGAGGAGTAGCCGGCACCATCGAGCTTCTGGCGGAGAGCCTCCGCACCGGAGGGATCATCCTCATCGGTGAGCCGTATTGGGTGCAGCTACCGCCGACGGAAAACGTTGCCAAAGGATGCTTTGCCGGTTCGATTTCCGACCATCTCATGCTTCCAGAACTTCTCGCGTCTTTCGGTGACCTCGACTACGACGTCGTAGAAATGGTTTTGGCAGACCAGGAAGGCTGGGACAGGTACGAGGCGGCCAAGTGGCTCACCATGCGTCGATGGCTCGAAGCGAATCCCGACGATGACTTCGCGAAAGATGTTCGAGCCCAACTAACCTCGGAACCCGAACGTTACGCCACGTACACGCGTGAATACATGGGCTGGGGCGTGTTCGCGCTGATGGCGCGGTGATGAGGGGATTACCGGGCGACTCAGGAAGTGGGGAAAATCCAATCATGCCTAACGAATAAGGATAGATCGTGAGAGCGAAGCGAGCCACGATCTTATCCTGTAGTTATAGGAATTATTAAACAATTCATTGATGTTGTGAAAGCTGCAAAGAAAACGGAAAGGAGGCGACGGACAATCAAAAGATTGTAATAAAGATGACCGGAATCAGGGCAAATATAACAGGTTATATAAACGGAGGATCAGCAGATGTATTATGAGGACGTTGAAATTGGGAAAGTTTACAAATCGGGAGTTACGAAGACAATAACGGGGACCGAAATTGATATTATAGCTCAGATATCCGGCATGGATCTGCCAGGCTTTTTAAGCTCTGATTACGCGAAGAGCAAGGGTTTCAGTGACAGGGTAACCCCTGGAGTATATCTCATCGCGAACATGATAGGGCTTATGTCAAAGCAAGGCTTTCTTGCGGATGTTGTTGCCATGATGGGTATCAAGGACGTGACATTCATGGTTCCCGTGTATCCTGGAGACAGGCTTTCTGCCGAGACCGAGGCTTTGGGTATCAAGAAATCAAAACTAGGTGGAGCCGTCACTTATAAGTGGAGACTCAACAACCAGGATGGGAAGCTAGTGGCTGAAGGTGTTAATACGTGCATATTCTTGAGCAAATTTCCTGTATAACGGCCCAAAATTTTTAGGCTAACGCCTTGCGTACAAGATAATTAAATCGAGTCAATATATTTTTAACTTAAGGAAACAATAGAAATATAGTTTATGTTAAATTTAAAGAATCATTATCAATACAAGTAATAAAAAGGAGGAAAGCTGAAGATGAACTCGAAATGGAAAGAGGAATACCAGAAAAAACTCACGACAGCTGAAAATGCAGTAAAAATCGTTAAATCGGGAGATTGGGTGGACTTTGGTTTTGGTGTTGGAATGGCGCCGGGATTAATGAGCGCGCTCGCAAAACGAAGTACAGAACTTGAAAATGTCAATCTTCGAGACCTTCTGTGGCTTCATCCAACGGATGGGTTTTTATCGCCAGAAGGCCAGAAAGCCTTCAATATTAATTCCTGGTGGATATCGGGAAGGATACGCAATGCGATCAACGATGGTATAGGCACAACATACCCGGAGTATTTCCATGAAATACCCGACTATTACACTAAATACCTTGAGAATGACGTTCTGATGGTCTCAGTTTCATCGATGGATGAACATGGTTTTTTTAGTTTTGGTACAGCGGTTTCCTTCCATAGGGCTGCGGCCGAAAAATCAAAAAAAGTGATCATTGAGGTAAATGAGAATCAACCCTATATTTATGGTAATAGCTTCATTCATATATCTCAGGTTGATCTGATTACAGAGAACCATACACAGCTTCCATTAATTCCGGCGCCAGCACTTACCCCAAATGATGAGGTGATTGGGCAGACTATTGCTGACTTGATTGAGGATGGCTCTACAATTCAACTAGGAATCGGCGGCATACCAAATGCTGTTGGTTATGCTCTTATGGGGAAAAAAGATCTTGGCGTTCATACGGAGATGTTCGTCGATTCTATGATTGATCTTGTTGAAGCAGGCGTTATCACTGGCAAGAAAAAGACAATTAATAAAGAAAGGTTGATTGGCACATTCGCAGGTGGGAGCCTAAAACTCTACAACTATCTCAATCGGAATCCAATGTGTGAATCTCATCCCGTATCCTACACCAATAATCCCAATATTATCGCTAAAAATCGCAAGATGGTTGCAATAAATGCCACTGCTGAGGTCGATTTGGGTGGGCAGTGCTGTTCAGAATCGATAGGAACCCGAATGCTGAGTGGGACAGGTGGTCAGATGGATTTTTGTCGAGGGGCTTATAAATCGGAAGGTGGGAAGGCCTTTCTCTGTCTGAATTCGACGGCAAAGAAGGGTACCATCAGCAAGATTGTCCCCACGCTGACACCCGGTGCTGTCGTGACGACTCCCCGAACAGAAGTACATTACATTGTGACGGAGTATGGTGTAGCTATGCTGAAGGGAAAGACTTTGAGGGAACGTGCCAAAGAACTAATTGCCATTGCCCACCCGGACTTCCGTAGTGAACTCAAGGAACAGGCGCGAAAACTGAAATTAATATAGGAGTTTGTTTCCTCGATTATATCTCAAATAACTTAAATAAGGTAGGTAATAACCATGGCATTAGATTTCAATCTCACAGAAGAACAACGGATGCTTGAAGATAATGTACACAAATGGGCGGTCAAGTGGCTTGAGCCCCAGATGGAGCACGCATATGAAATGGACGAGATGCCGAAAGACCTCTTCAGGGAGCTTGGAAAACTCGGCGTCAATGGTATCGTCTTTGATGAAAAATATGGGGGTGCCGGTCTTGGTTATATAGAAACGGTTCTTGTCTATGAAACCATCGCAAGAGTGAGCAACGCCCTCTCAATGACGTTCGGTGCAAGCCAGACGCTTTGTTTTGACAATTTCCGCCGTAATGCAAGCGAGAAGCAGAAAATGGAAGTACTCCCGAAATCATGCACGGGTGAGTACATCGGTTGCCTTGGAATCACTGAACCTAATGCAGGATCAGACGCCATGAGCATGGCCACAAGAGCCGTCAAGAAGGGTGATAAATATATCGTTAACGGCAGTAAGATCTTCATTACCAATAGTCCAGTGGCGGACTTCATGATGTTCTATGCGAAGACCGATCCGGGAAAAGGGCCCCACGGAATATCCACCTTTTTTTTCTATCCAAAAAAACAGAAGGGGTTCTCCTGTAAGAAGATTAAGAAATGGGGCGCGAGGACTTCTCCTACAGGCCTTGTCACTTTTGAAGACATGGAGTTGCCTGAAGAAAACCTCGTAGGCGTGTTGAACAAAGGCGTCGCTGTACTGACTAGCGGTCTGTGCACCGAAAGAATTACCCTCTCTGGCTGTACTTTGGGTTCCCAGAGGTCCTGCCTCGAACTGAGCCTCAAGTACGCAAAGGAAAGGGTCCAGTTCGGCAAACCTATTGCCTCGTTCCAGTCCATCCAGGAAAAACTCGCAAATATGTATTGCGGTTATCTCGCTTCCAAATGGATGGCTTACAGTGCGGCAGCTTACTGCGATTCACTGGAAATTAAGGTCGGCGGCAAAGGAACGGATCTTGACCGCATGGCAGCTGCCGCTCTTCTTTACTGCGGTGAGATGGGGACCAAGATCGGTCTCGATGCCATTCAGATTCATGGCGGCTATGGTTACTGTCAGGAGTACGCTGTGACCAGACATTTTCTAGATCAGAAACTGTGGGAAATCGGTGCCGGTACTTCAGAAATAAGACGAATGATAATTGCCAGAGAGCTGGTGAGAGACGATTTCAAGAGCGGCCGATAAGGACTAAACTTGGTAGAATTTCGACCCAGAGAAAACGAATAAACGCAAAAGGCAGTATCTTGCAAGGAGGAAAAAGAAATGAAGAAAATATCAATTGCTGTTCTGTTTTTTTTTCTTATGGGCGGCCTCTCCTTTTCAGCCGACAAAGGCACATCGAATGAAGCCCAAACAATGGTGAAAAAGGCAGAAGTGTTTCTAAAGAAAAGCGGGAAAGACAAGGCATTCCCAGAGTTTAACGACCCGAAGGGGAAATTTGTCAAAAAAGACCTCTATATCTATGTGCTGAATATGGATGGAGTGGTTATATCCCACGGCACCAATAAAGCACTGATTGGGAAAAAGATGATCGATATTCAAGACCCGGATGGGAAAAGATTTATTAAGGAAATAGTGGATGAGGCTAAAACCAAAGAAGATGGCTGGATAGATTATAAATATACAAATCCTGTGTCGAAAAAGATCGAGCAGAAGACAGTATATTTTAAAAGAGTAGGCCCGGATATTGTCGCATGTGGTGCTTACAAATGATGGCTCCTGTTTAAATACTATGTATAATGGACCCCGAAATTTGGACAGTGTGTTAAGTTACACTTGGGAGCAAAATTGAGGAGGACCAAGTGGAGAATTTAAGGAGGAAACACACACCGTCATTTAAGGCCAAAGTTGCCTTGGAGG